>JGI24158J21664_10006889_pt1 | contig 15030 bp, 10 predicted proteins | sample Ectturendosymbi3_FD_21664 | JGI IMG/M metagenome (IMG submission 21664) | reverse complement strand
CGCAATCGGCAGAGGAGCTAGGGCGTTGGTAAGGCAACCGAAAACTGCTTTTTTTAGGCCGAAATCGAAGTACGAATATATCGTAGGCCAACTCTCATTGACAAAGTTAAAAAATCATGCAAATTCAGTTGTTAAAGGTTTTTCACAGACTCTTTAATTCATCCACAGATCCCCAAAGGAATTGTTTAACAACCTTAAAACTCTAGTTTTAGAGCCCCTGGTCTAAAGATTCTGTCACTTGTACAAAAATTGTTTTATTTGCACTATAACTAAATATCAGATATAAAGGAAAAATCACGCTTCATACAACATGAGGTATTAGTCAATGATGACCCATTGCCACTGTGATATGAGCTAACACAGATCATTAGCACTTTAACAGTTAAGAGGGCAGTGGAAGACCTTGAGGTTAACAAATTCTAGCCCTTTTTGTCTGTTGCTTATAATAATGAATTTGTCATGAAATATCACCAAAACTAATTGTAATACATTACAAAGGAGAGGTTGTGAAACAAGAAGTTTAGTAAATATGGCAACAGTCAGTGTATTTTTTGTTAGCAGTGTGGTTTAGGTAAGCATCAATAATTCCATGCAATTTATTGCAGGATAAAATAGGAAACACAGGGACATCCAACCAGATCAGAAAAATAAAGCGTACATATCTTATCAGTAGGGCAAGTTTTTGTTGCAGTAACAAAGTGAGGAAGTTGCATTTATTTTCAGCGAAAGTTGCATTTATGCGCTGTAAGTTGTATTTATGCACACATTTGACTGTGAAAGACTTGAAACAACCTATTTTGCATGCAAAAATTGAAAAAGTTGCAAAAAGTAACATGCAAAAATCGAAAAAGTTGCAAAAAGTTGCATGCAATCGAAAAAGTTGCGAAAAGTAACATGCAAAAATAAAAAAAGTTGCGAAAAGTTGCATGCAAAAATCGAAAAAGTTGCAATATAAAATTCCTGGAAACAGCTCACAACATTTAATTATATACATCTTGAGTATTTAGGAAGCTGTTGGAAGCTGTAAAAAAAAGTTGCAAAAACTTGCCCTACTTATCAGGGTAACAGAGGCAAAAATTTTATAAAAAGAAACCAAGTAACTAATCTCAAAGAAGGTGAAAAACCAGTGAATCCATCTGCAAACTTTTGGTTTCACATAACACTACGCATCTTCAGTCCTACAATCTTTTTCAGACAGAATAAAAATATACTAGTGAAAAAAATGCCAAATGTTTTTCAAAATGCTATGGCTTTGAGTAACTTTTTGAAAGTATAAAGTAAATCTGCAGTTAAATTGGAGTACTGTATTATGGTTAACTGAAAAATTTTCACCAGGATATAATGCATTCAATAATGCACATTGGTCATATGCGAGAAGTAGCTTGAACCCGAAAGCCTAGCTCACATGGAGTGTGATTTTTGGCCTGCTGCAGCAAATTTTTGATGTCACATCCTGCAAGCGTGCGACTTGCAGCTGAGTAGAAATTGATTCTACTTTTTTACATCTGCCGCTTCATATTGGTCGATGTGTTAGTCTTGGAAGTGAGTGCACTACTGTATAATGGCTAACTAGATAACTTGACTTTTCAGTTTGTTTGTCACCAAATGCTATAAATAACTCTAGTGGTCTTTTCTGTATTGAAAAACAACTAGTCTAGACCCACTGTAGGTGTGGTTGGTACAATGTGATGATTATCTTCTGCCTGTGTTTTCAGCTCTTTTAGCTGTCGGGTTTTTATGAACAACTAATTAGCCTCAAACAACCTGGGCCACTGATTTATGATTGCAGGCTACCAAATTACAAATATGAAAAAGTGAAAAAAAATGTGTGGAGGTAAATCTCCAAGTAGGCTAGTTGGTGGTGAGTTGTAATAAAATTGAATTACCTCTGGTTCCTGTGTTCAGTAATGTTCCATCATTTTCATCCAGAATGTTCTCAGCAGAAAAGTAGGCCTATGTGTTAACAAATTGCACATACCACTAGATTGATCATCACTAGCCTGCTTTATGCCAACAGGGTCAGATATGATATTGTAAAAACATTCAGAGGAGCACCAGCAAGGCATGATATTTTTCTACCGTAGCTAAGACCTGTACTCTTCTTGGACCGCTGCCTTACCGTGGCGTAGGAGTTTGTGTGTCTCTGTTACTTTGAGAGCTATGCTGGCCAGAGCAACAGCTCCAGGTAGGGTCACCCATGCCAGATTGGTCGATGGGTAGAGGCCTGACTAAATGCAGTCATGTCTGTTTGGCACTAGGAATCAGGCAACTGTATTGTGGCAATTTTCACTTTCGACTCTCTTACAGAATATAGTCTCTGGCACACACAATTGTGAGTGGCAGTATGAGACATCTTAAGTATGCTACTGCAGGCAACCGAATGGCACTCCAGCTGTCATGCTCATGCGTTCCGCTGGATTAAGTGCTGTGTAGGTCCAGAGGGGAACATTTGTCCTGAGCAAGCATTCGTTCCCGATTTTCGCCCGGGCGCTCAGCGCTTTTGCAATCTTATGATGTACAATAACAATAGAAAACAGACACTAGCAGATCGGGGTCTTTCTTCTAAAAAAGCTGTTGCTGCTCGGCTGGATGCGTGTACTGGAAGACGGGCATGCTCTGGTCATCATCCTGTGACCATCTCCCCTTCTGTATTAACTGTTGCCTGTTGGAATATTAGACACCTACAAATCCAAACAGACGAAGATGGAACTATGTCCAGGAAAACTAGCATTATTGACCATGAGCTAAATTGATTAAACATAGACATCGCAACCCTTAGTGAAATCTGGCTCACTGGTAGTGGATCCATTCGTGAAGAGCACAACACCTTCTTCTCGAGCGGACATCCTGAGGGCAAAAGGATGAGGCATGGTGTCGGCATTGCCGTCCGTAACTGCATGATGACATGCATTGAGCACCCAAGAAACCTCTCCCCATGCCTTATGTCCATGCGAGTTCGCATCTCCCAAAGATGTTTAACTGTGCTGTTAGCTTATGGCATGTAGCGAGGAAAAGGATGAGTTCTATCGGCTTCTCAGTGAGTCACTCTCTACCATTCCCAAAGGCGATGATTTGGTTCTTGCCAGAGACTTTAACAATTGGGTTGGAGCAGAGTACGATCAGCGGAATGGCATACTCAGACCTCATAGCTTGGGTAAAATGAACGAAAATGGTCAATGACTTCTTGACCTCTGCACCAACTACAACCTTGCACTTACTAACACCTTCTTTGCTGGCTCCCTCAACTCCAAAGTAACCTGGATGCATCCACGGTCTCACTGCTGGCACCAATTGGACTATATCGTTATTCAGCATAGACAATTGAATAGTGTAAAGCATACTTAGAACATGCACTCAGCAGACTGTGGCACGGATCATGCTTTAGTCTGCAACAAGTTGCTTATTTCCCCTCGCAAATTTTTTTGCAGCAGTGCAAAATGCAGTCCGTCTATCAACAGCGCAGCAATGAAAAACGACTCAAGCACCTCACTATTGAAATCTCTTCTCTCAGTTAAAGCAATGCCAGATTACCCCGGAACCAATGTTGAGGACGCCTGGTCAAAGTTTAGGTCTCTTGCCATGGACAGCACAGTGTCAGCTTTCGGGCTTCGACAGAGGAAGCAGCCTGATTAGTTTTGTGAAAGCACCAATGTGTTAATTCCTGCTGTGAAAGCAAGACATGAGGCCAGACTGCAGCTGAAGACTTGAAACACAAGAGCTGCTAAAGCCAGACTACTCACAGCCAAAGCTAATGTTCAGTGACTAGTTCGCACTGCCTTGCTTGACTTCTGGACAAAGATCAGCACAGAGGTGCAGAGATGCCCTGAGATTGGTGACCTTCGAGGAGTATACAATGGCATTAACTCCGCCATAGAACCACATCCAGTAGGACCACATATCTTCTGTCAGCGCAAAGTTCATTGATTCAAGACCCGTCTCCCCAGCTTGACCACTGGGTTGAACACTACAATTTGATCTATTCACAGGAGCATTTCACGACAGATGTGCTTTCCCACTTGCCACAACTTCTGATTCTGCATGACCTCGATGCAGAAATTTCCTTTTCATCAGTTAAACAAGTTGTTCGATCATTAAAGAACTTCACATCTCCTAGTGCTGATGGAATCACGGCAGAAATTCTACGTTGTGGGGGTGAGATCCTCGCAGCTCATTTATACAATTTGTTGTTGCTTTGCTGGTGCTCACAATGCATACCCCTAGACCTGAAAAATGCTGTCACTGTTTCTTTATATAAAAAATAAAGCCAGCCGACAAGATTGCAATAATTACAGAGGGATTGCCCTCCTCTCAGGTGGTGGGCAAAGTCTTACCACACGTCATTCTCCCAAGGCTTCAGGTTTGTGCTAATCTTATCCTTACCGAGAACCAGTGTGGGTTTTGAACGCATCGTTTAACCATGGAAATAATTTTTACACTTTGACAGCTTGAAGAAAAATGTTTGGAACACCGCAAACCACTAATTGTTGTATTTATTGACCTGACAAAGGCATTCGATATGGTGTGTTGAGGATGACTGTTTGCGATCCTGCAACGACTTGGCTGCCCAGACACATTGTTGTCTATTATCAGCGGTTTCCACAACCATATGCAAGCCTCTGTTCGTTACAATGGCTCTACCTCAAAAGCATTCCCCGTTACACATGGCGTTAAACAGGAGTGGGTTCTCGCACCAACCCTGTTTGCAATATATTTCTCAGCACTTCTGCTTCGTGCAGAAGCGCTTCTGCTCTGTCCTTTCCATCCACTTCTGGTGTTTTTTTCCACTCATGTAACTCTGAGAAGTTGTTCAATCTATTTCGTTTACGGGTCCGCTCTAAGACTCGCCAGGTGTTTATATGTGAAATGCTCTATGGTGACGATGCGGCCTTTGTTGCCCACAGTATTGTAGATGCACAAGCACTCTGTAATTCTTTTGCAGCAGCGTGCATTGACTTTGGAATGAAGGTAAGTTTGAGCAAATCAGTTACCCTTGTTCAGGGCATCTCTGACCCCGTAACCATCGCCATCAATGATGTTTCCTTAAAATTTGTTGAAAAGTTCTGCTACTTTGGATCAAGCACCACTGCATCTGGATCCCTCATTTCTGAGCTAGATGCAAGCATTGGCAAAGCTGCCTCTACATTTGGAAAACTTCGCTCTCAAGTCTGGGCAAACCAACACCTCTCGATTCACATCAAGATATGTGTCTATGTAGCTTGGCCATTTGTTGCAGTCCTTTCAAAAGAGGTTCAATTAGTATTCATGTACTTTTGTTTGTATCATGATTGTCAATTCATAGCAATAATGACATTTGAGCTGTGATCTAACCTAAAAATTACGACAGTTTATTGTTGGTCGTGGGCAGATACCTTTGTTTTACTGTTTCTACTGCTACATTGACTTTGCCCTAATGTTCTAACTACCACCTAGGCTAATCCATCATCTGGCACATGACTATCCATTTTCTCAGATTTCAACCAAACTTAAATTTAGTGCTCAATCACTTGAAAACCAGTTCATCCCAATTATGAAACTTCCTATCTTGAATGTTTCTAGGGATGACCTACTGCGCTACAAACTTTTTGATCACTAGGCAATGTTTATATAACACTTCACTGAGTTTGACTTTGTAACTTTGATTCTTAGTATGTGCTTTGCTAAATTTGCCATTAGCTTCAGCAGTAGCATTTAATGGAAATCAAATTAGGAAATATTCAGTGCATTCAAATGGCCCCTATACCTTTGCATTTGCTGCAAACAGCTGAAATGCTGAATTCATTTATTTTTTACAGTGGTGTAACTGTGTTTGTCATCATGTTCAACAAAAAAATCTAAAAAATTGCAGATGACACCTGCAGAAGAAGATGGAGAAGCCCATTTCATTGCTTAGAGGGGATTTTGCACACTCGCTGCGTACAGTTTTGTCGTCACGACAAGTGGTTCATGCCATTGCAGCCACCGTATGTGTATGGTCGAGATGCAGTTGTCATAATTGTCATGCTGCTTTGCTGCATCACGTGTGAGCCAGTCTTTACAGTTATAATGCACCCTTTGACTGTGAAATCTGGTTAAACATCGCTAACAATCTCAAGATAGCTTTAATTTACTGCACAAACTAGTCGCAACAAAGCGCTTCAACTCAAACATTGTAAAAATCTTTCACCATAACTAATGACATTCCAGATATATATGAAGCATCCATTGACCATTTGGTAGTTTGGGCACGTCTATTGAAAACGTCTGGTCAGGTCAGCATTAACCTGCATCTTCTGATAGAACAGGTCATTCAACAGTGTTGAATAAATGGGTAATTTATACATGTGAAGAACTGTTGCTGCCATTTGCATGATGTATCCACAGTTTTGAGATCTAAAATGCATGGTGTGATAAAAACCTTTGCATTTATATAAACCATTGATTGTCTTATAAAAATATACTTCATTCCATAAAAAGCATACGTTAGTGAATAAAAGTGATATGGTATTGATAGGTAAGTCAGATGGTTGCTCTACGCAAAGGATATTTTGTGTCTAAAATATGATTAACACAAGCTTTTTTTGAAGCAGGAAATGATGAGTTAATGTGTGCCATATACTACGATGTGTTGATTACTTTTGCTAAAAGAGCTTGCTTGTACCTGGTTACTTATACAAGAAAACTGATGTCGTGTCTTGCTTTCCGTGGATTGACAGGCAGGGATGAAGATAGTTTGAGACCTGCAAAGAAGATTTATCATGAACGTCAGCATTTTGAGCTGTGTGCCCTGCATGCTTTGAATAATGTTTTTCAAGATCCAAATGCATTCACGAAAGAGCAACTGGATGAAATTTGTTCAAGGTGTTTGTGTGTTATATATAATATTTGTCTTGTGTTTTGCATAGTTAGGGAAAGGATTTACTCTGAATGTGCATATGTAAATGTTGTGACAGCATTAATAATGAATCATCTTTTAAATTGACAGTTCTTATTTTAATTGTGTTACTTTGCAGCAGATCACAAAATCTTATAAAGCTGAACTTATGTTGCAAGTATCAGTGTAATTTACATGACAATTTTCCATGGCTAACTTGGTGTTGTTTAGATATATATATCAAGTGAAAAATTGATGACAAACTAGGCAAAAGCTTGTGGGAACAGTTCTAAAGAATAATAGCAGCGCACAAATCTAATGGTTGAAAGCAATTGTGTTGGTTTTGACTTCAGTTGTTACTTTCATTTGTAATTTAGCACTCAGCATCTAGCATTTATAATGCAGTATTTACACTCCTTGTGTCAACTATCATATCCGATCAATAGATATTTTTTCAACCACAAAGAAGCAGGTTATTTTTCATTCTGATTTTAAAGTTAGTGACGAAGTCCATAAAGCTGGTATATGATATTTTTATCAACTGTATGGTATACAGCATACATTGACTGGTAACATGAGCTGTAAATGTAAACATGCATTGTTCACTCTGGTCATTGCTGTCTGAACTTTCTTGCAGTTGTTACTGCTGTGTTTTTGTGAAGCTTCAAGGCTGATGTTGACTAGTCAGGTGTTGATCATTATTAACAAGTAATAAACTGCTAAGTGTGGTATGGTTAACTGTGTAATATCACTCTATTAGAGCTACGCATTTTTCATAAAAGTATTGATATGCACTGTGCTATGCATGACATTTGAATCAACCTTACCAGAGATTTCACTGCATATTTTCAGGTTAGCACCAGACACCATGGTCAATCCTCACAAAAGTGTGCTTGGTACTGGCAACTATGACGTAAATGTTATAATGGCTAGTCTGCAACACAAAGGATATGCAGCCGTTTGGTGGGACAAAAGGAGGTAAGCTTTTTTGCAACTAATTTTGACCAGTGGATGTGCAAAATCATTTTTAAAAAGGACACAACAGCAACATTTTTGCAGTTTCTTTCATGGTTGTTCAATTGCTTTACCTATGATTCCTAAATAAGGTCTCATTTAGCTATTACACTTTTTAGGTTTCAAGACATTTTACTATCTCAGTTTCTCAGCTAGGACTAGGTATTTTTGGTTAAATGCATAGCAAGTATTATATTCAGGCAAAAGACTTGGGTAGATAGGTTAAGCCTAACTTACCCCAAAGCCGATGGAATTCTGCGTAAGGAAGTACACATCAGCCTGTAACATACCTGCAGCACTTCATGAATTGCATGCTCCCCAGAGGAGTTCTTTGGGAAACAAAAATTATTTTCAGCAGCATGAGGCACCTGGAGAAGTTTTGTTACCTCTTTCCACTTCTCCCTCATATTTCAGTCGTTTGTTATTTATGCTTTTAATCACTTGCTTCTTCTGTGTCTTGATTCAATTGCATTTAGCATTTTTGCTTGTTTTGTTGTTGTTGCCACTGCTGCATGTCTTGTCAAAAGTGTTGTGTGTTCCCTTAACATTTTCATTAACATGTCTGCTGCCGGTGTACAAATATATCCTACTTTGAAACCACGCATTGAGCCACTATTTTTGCGCCACTTTGCAACTCCATAACTTGCCAGTCGATTGTGCTAGAGAGCTGTTCAACCCCTTAACACTTTCGCATCCGGGTTAATTCAAGTAGTTTGCGCAAAAACAGCTGGATCGCACATGGCCTTGTGCGAGAATTTCTCCAATCCGGTAAGCGCTACAGACCCATTAAAAAGCTCAAAAGACTTGGCAAGTCTTGTAGTTCGCACTCAAAAAAAAATTTTTTGGTTGGGGGTAGTATGGATTTTTTGTGAGTGACATCATAAGTGGAGGACTTTTAGGCCACCTTGGCCCACTTCACCTGGCCCTAGGCCCAAACCGTTAGATGGTAGTATTTCGCTAAAGGATATATTGGAAACTAGGCTACAATCCGAGTCTTTTGATACTTTGCATGACCTGCTGGAGTTTCAGGTTCAAAAGTTATAATCTAAAGTAATAAAAATATTTGACTAATTAGTTAAAGATACTTAATTAATTTGTTTATTTTAGATCATAACTTTTGAAACAGAAACGCTAGAAAGTCGATCAAAGGTTCAAAAGACTTGGACTCGAGCCTAATTTCCAATGAAAACTTAAGCGAAATACTTTGGCCTAGCAGTTGGGCCCTAGGCCAGGCAACATGAGCCAAAATGACCCCAAAACTACTTCACTTATGACGTCAGTCAAAAAAAGTCCGCCCCTCCAACCAAAAAATGTTTTTTCGAGTGCAATCTACTAGAGTGGCTGATCCGTTTAAGCCCTTAAGCAGCTCTCTAGCGCAATCGGCGGAGGAGCTAAGGCGTTGGTAAGGCAACCGAAAACGCCTATTTTTTAGGCCGAAATCGAAGTACGAATATATCATAGGCCAGCTCTTAAAGTGTTAAATGACATACAATTTTTTTGAGTTTAGCTATTTTTTGGTTACTATTCAGGACTTGAAGGGTCTGAATGGGTGTTTAGCGTTCCTGGTTCCAAGATAAGGGCCAAAAAAACTTAAAATTAATTTGGGAAATCCCCCAAAAGTATTGAGAAAAGCCCCATACCAATTAGCTGTTTTTTGGCCTAACTTTTGAACCAGAAATGCTAGAAACTCAATCAAGGGCTCTAAAAATGTGTATTCTGTCCTAGAATACAAAAAAACTGCAAGCCAAAAAATTGGCACGTGGGTTCGGATAATGATGTTATATAATTAACTAAAAAACATGCCCCTGTCATGATCCCATTGGCCCAAACCCCCCAACCAAATTTAAAATTTTTTTTAATTCTAAATTACACAACGCCACTAGTCATTACAGGGTTTGAACAGCTCTCTAGCTCAATCTGCTGACGAGTGATGGCTGGCCAAAGTTTGCCCTGAAAGGGCAAATACGCCTTTTCTGAAAAGTTTTGAATTCGGCCAAAAACTAGGTTTTTGACCCATAGTTTTGGCTACAGATATGCTAGCAAGTCAATCCAGGGCTCTATAGATGCGGATTTTGACCTAGTTTTCAACAAAACTTTGAGCCAAAAGAGTGGGTCAATGCGTTGGGCCCAGGGCCAGCCAAAGGTGGCCAAAATTTCAAAAACATGCCTTCTTTGTGACGTCACCTCCAGAAATCCCCCCACCGAAAACGAAAAACTTTTTTTTTCGATTTTGACTACAAGACTTGCTGAATCCGTGGATGGTTTGGATAGCTCTCTAGCTCAATCGCCTGGCAAGTTGTAGGATTGCAAAGCTCTGCAAGATTTGGGGCTTTCGCAGGACTGAAATGGTTAAAGAGTTTTTTTTTAAGTTAGGTTGTGATAACAACAGATTATAACCTATTTAATTAGTTAATTTTAATAATTGTTTTGGTATAACAGTTAATGCATAGGTTTTGCCAGCGTCACAATATCAGTCCATTTCAATTAGTGCTTAACACTTGTGAGTTGCATTAAATTAGAGCTCACTTGGACAAAAAGTAAAATAAGCATCCAGTTTACATGTGACCATTAATAGCACAAAAACATGATCATGCTGTTGAAAATATAAACTTATTAATGTTTTGTGAAATGAAAAAGTGATCATTATGAAACCTATCTGTTATATACATGTAAGTAGTGCTGGTGTGAGTAAGGTGGAGTATCCAATTTGTCATTAGGATGTGAAGATAAGTAAATATGTATGCTTTTTGCTTGAACGTACCTATAGTCATTTACTTTTTTGTTCTGTTGTACAAAGCTTCTAATAGGTGTGTGAAAATCAATGTGGTATGTTAATAGAAGAGTCAAATTATTATTCTATGGTTATTTTGCTGTTTTAGCAAGCGAATAACCAACTTGTTTTTGGTTTACATTTTCATCAGAAGCCTGGAGCGAATATGCCTGAAAAATGTCAAAGGTTTCATACTGAACATTCCATCCTCCATTGGTTGGGGCTTATTGACAATACCTCTGAAACGACGACATTGGATTGCAGTTCGAGCAATTGACAACATTTTTTACAATCTTGATTCCAAATTGAAACAACCTGAGGTCATTGGTGAAGCTGTCCAGCTCAAGTGGGTGTTACATTTATCCTGTATATTGTTGCTGCTTGCTTACCTATATGCAAAGTATTGTTGATTACATTGCATCTTTATGTATTGTACAGTGTGCTTTGCTGTAATGTGTTACTAAAAGCAAGGTTTAAAAACCTACAGGAGAAATTAACTTTGGAAGGTTATGTTTGAACTGTGTTTTGGTAAAGCGACTATCTTTTCTTCTTCAGTCAACAACTTTTATATATTGGTTCATACGTGTAGCAGCTTAAGCCAGTTCTACAACTGCAACCAAAATAATTCTTAATGTTTCTTCATGTATTCTTCTATCAGAAAATTTTTAGCAAAGAAGTTGTCATCAAAGAACTGTGAACTATTATTGGTGGTTTCTTTTGAAGTTGAAGCTGGCCAACAGTGGAAGACAGGCTCTTCACCTACAAACTCTGTTTGCCAGTTAGAAACGTAACTGAGTTCCATTGGATTATGCAAGTGTTTTCTCTTTTTTGCAACAACTTTTAAGCAGTTTATTTTGTTCGTGCCTCGAAGCGACAGGCCAGCAACATGATTTTGCAATATTGTTTACATCTTTGAATGCATTAAAGATTACAATAACGGATCCCAAATGGCTTTGACTGATGAAGATCATGGTTCAACCTTGCTTGCATAGCACTGTGCCCTCAGAAAGTATGCGCCTGCGCATAGTACTATTGCCCCTGCGTTCGGTCTTCGCAAGTGTCTGTGGATTCCGTTTCTTGCAACCCTTTATTAGTGGCTACTTGAAAAAAAGAGCGTTGAAGTTACATTTTGGTTTTTAGCTCTGATTCTCAATGTTCGCATTGTGCACCTTGTTTCTTAAATTTTTTTAAAATTATCAGAGCTCCTGACATATTTAGCCGGCTGCTCACAAGTGACCACCAGTGTCACAGATTCAACTCTGGCAATTTGAAACATTTGAAAATGAAAATACCCAGATCGTAAAAGTGCAGCAAGCGTGACTAAATATCGTCCCTCGTTTTGGTTAAAGTACATGTGTAATTTTCCTTCGACGTGTTTACACGAAAAGCTATTAAGTCGGTATGCAGTCCAAGAATCGATAATGCTGCCGATACATTGACCGACTTCAAACCATTCACCACGTCCACTGTCATGTCGCACCCGCCTTATTAACGGGACATGCCGTCTGAGAAATACGTCATTGCATATGCATCCTTTCATGTTAAGTCGTGGACTATCAATGCTTGTTCTTTTTTCGCGTCGGACGTGCTTATCCAGAATTGTGATAAAATGGGCGCAATTTTGTGTCTGAAAATTTGTGACTAATTTAACTGCTGCTTTTAAAGCTCTGCGCGATGGCGCCTAATAACAGGGTTAACATTTGTCGCTCTGACAGAAATCGCTTCGTCGTGTAGTTTCTTGCCTTGTGGCGAAACGTTCTTGAGATTATTTTCTGCAGAATGTTGACACTTTACGGAAATCAAACGAGCAATTAAGCAGGGTGCTGTGGCGAAACGCGCACATGGCGAACTGTCCCCGATATGGCACATTTGGACAGTTGCCGCCATGTCTTTCGCATCCCTGCTCGCCGCATAATCTGCGTGCAGTCAAAATTGGCTGTATTGGATTTTCTTGGCGTTGTAATGAGTGGACTTAGCGCAGCTGGCGCATACTTTTTTCCACCAGCCAAAGAGCGGCCCTTGGCTGCGTGAGTAGCAATAGAAAACGCCAGACTGGCAACGGGAAAAGACACCGCCGCCATAGTTGTTAAGCGCAGCAAGGATGGTTTTGTCGTGTTGCAAATAGTGTTCGTGTGGCATGCAAACCTCATTTCATTTGGACTTTCAAGCGAAATGCGCCTGTGTTGTTGGAGCTTTTGTTGAAATGCCTCGGTAGGATCTAGTTAGTTTATCGATGTGTGCAGTAAATCTCTTGAAAAGACATGGTATTTGACATAGGATGTCCTTATATCTTAACTGTTTTCTTCATTCCTGGATACGTATATTTGCTTCGTGAGTCACACTATGACGAACGGGCTTTATATTGTAAGGTGGCATGTACATTTGTGTAAGATATAGACGACAGATATTCTGTATGAGAACGTGCCAGAAAACGTACAACGCAGGCCCGTAACCATGGGGCGCGAAGCCCCCCTTGGAATATTTTCGCCCCCCCCCCTGAAAAAATGTGTTGGGCATAGTTTCAAACTATTGGACACGATTTTAAAAATTTGGGCCCCTCTCAGAAAGCTCTGCGCCCCACCTGGTGTCCCAAGCTGGTTACGGGCCTGGTAGAACGTGAAAATATGCTTGCTGCAGAAGAGCCTACTCGTTGGCTTGCGTTGCGCAGCAAGTGCGTGGTGTTGTTATAACATGCTGGCGTCGCTGTTATAATAGTTCTTAAATCGCGGCCGCAACAGCAGACGCCGAGCCACTTATTTACATAAACTTTGAAAGCACGCTGGCGCAAATCGTCACACACATTTCGTGACAGCTATATCCGTGTGCGTGCATGGCAGTCCTAGTTCACTGGATAAATATTTAAGTGACTGAATTTGTTGTAAACAGCGCTTGTTCAACCTTGCTTTGTTCCGAAACAATGAGGCTCGGTGCGGTTTGTTACACATGTTCACCGCCGGTAGTCAAAGGTGAAACAGCGCTTCTGTTTTTCTGTAACCAGCCAGCTGACCTGGATGCGCGCATTGTTTTTTCCCATCTGATGGGTGCTATTAAATAATAATTTCGCCCTGGTCTGGCAGCAGTCAAGGATATCGACCAAGTGCTCCCGTGAACCCCTTATCAGTTTCGTCCCAACACTGGCACCAAAGTCAAAATTCAACTGGAAATTGACAACTATTGAAAGAAAATCAGTGTGTGAAACTGATTCTGTGCCAGCGTAGTAACATTTTGGTCTTCCCAACGGTATCGTGGTAGTTCAGCTGTTTTCAAGGCAACTTTGCAATGAAACTGTTGCGATTCCTTTTTTCCTTCTCTACTGCAAGAATGATTTCCTGCGGAGCTGCATATAATTTTGAAATAATTGCGGGTATTTTGTTGCCGTGGTGGTAGTATGTCACTGGATTTCCCGACTTAAATTCCACTTTTTTGCAGTCCTCAGTTAAAATGCTTTTTAAATCATGACCATGCTTCTAGGAGCAGCATTTCAACGCGTGCAGTTGCAACGACGGCTTTTAATATTGTATCGGGGCGTTGTTCGCGACCTTTGCAGCGTTGTTGTGATTTGACATCGGACATGTGTTATCTCAGCATGCGATTCATTAAAAAAGGCGAACCCACTGCAATCGTGACACAAAACTTCAGCCAAGCACGAGCGCGAGACACGGAAACATAATTTCCAGCGCCGTGCCGAGATAAGGAGCCTACCGCAGGTTGACAACAGAAGTTCGCGAATCGCGTCCTGTCCTACAACGCCTTTGGCGACTTCGATTACACCACTTTATCAGCTATTGTTGCGTCACACGTTTTGTGACGCATAGACGCCTTGTGATCGCGCACACGCAAGGAAGTTGTAATCGTTCGCTCTGTACTGTATCGCACTGTAAAATCTCGTGAACTAAGCGTGCGTCACGGCTAGCAGCAACGTACAAATGCTTTTAAAATGTGTTGCGTTCACAGCACGATGGCGAAAAAGCTTTGCTCGTGCTTGCGAACAACGTTGTCATGCGCGCGTGGTTTTCAGTATCCGACGCAACCGCGTTGGAATGTCGGCTTGAGCTGAGCTTACAATTACAGTGTGTGGGCAGGTGTTGCCATTGCACGCACGCGGTTTCGCCTCACTGTGCTGTCGGTGAAAGGTAAGCTGCGTGCATGTTTCCTGTTGTTGGGTTTTAAAGTCGATCAGAACGGTCAGTGTGTTTCTAAACACTCTTTAACATCAACTGACAAGCGGTCAAAACAACCTCAATCGACTTGAAAATTCAGCTGCTTTGGCACCTCTGACCGCACCTTGTAATTACTACCCTAAAAACCCTTTCGCGCACACGTGAGCCAAGATTTTGATCGGCGCCAAAAACGTATATGTGAAGACAACCTGCGTGACGCTCGTTTCGTTTTGCAT
>JGI24158J21664_10006887_pt1 | contig 15030 bp, 12 predicted proteins | sample Ectturendosymbi3_FD_21664 | JGI IMG/M metagenome (IMG submission 21664) | reverse complement strand
TGCCATACCTCCACATTCAACTGCAATCCTGTGTCAACGTCAATTGATGCACTGAAGTCTTTCTACTGTATTTTTCAGACCATACAGCACACTTAGTCTTTCAATTTTCTCAAAACTTAAAAGTCTGCAATTTTTGAAAACTCACCATGTTATGTAATAATCCAACAACAATTGCAATGAGCAGCACATGCGGTTCCATGAGTAGCTAGCACATACCGTACCTCAACGTTGAAGCACAGAACATATCACTCTGCAATGCTACTATACACAGCTATATGTATTACTCCGATAGGCTCCTGACTACATTGGTGCNCACTGAATGAAACACGGACACAGCTTTTAGTTTATTCGTGTGCAACGGTTTAGGCATATGTGACAGATTAAACTCCCTCATATGAAATCTGCCATTAGTCATAATGAAGAAGGTGCATCAGTAATTGCCACCTTATCCCTATCAAAAGAAATTTGCTACTATCCGCATAGTGCTGTGTGGTGCTTTCTTGTATATGTGCATTGTAAAACTTACTATACAGTGTGACAATTGTTCCTCTGCTATGACACCTGTGCTTCATATTATTTCATCAATTGTTGAGTTCTATCATGAAGCCTTACTTACCATTCCACATTGCACCAATTCCATGTTTGGAGATGTTTTGCAGAGGATAGCAAAATTTTTCTTTAGAAAAATTATTGTATTTATTCATTTATTTTTTATGAGCAGACACAAAGCCCATAGTATGAACACACACACTGCAGAACGCAGGTTGATAAAAACAAACAAAACAGAACGTAGTACAATGCATTGAAGCCGGCAGACCCCTAATGGGCTTTTTATGCTGATCCACAGTGCCTGAGAAACTTACCAACCTTTTTCACTACATTTAAAGTCGGTTTCTGGAACTGAGGAATTGCATGTAAATATCCATTTAATGTTTTTCTTTTGCAGATAGCTATACAAAATGCATTGAGGTACTTCCCACCACAGCACCATGATCTTTTGGCAAAAGAATTTTCTCATGAGATGGATGAATATGGACACATTTATGTGTATAGGTTGCTTCCAGGCATACAAATGAGGTAGTTTTTGTAAGATTTTGTATTTTCAGCGATGTGATCAATATTCCCTTTAACTAAATTCCCCAAGTCATGTTAAAGTGCTATTGTTGCTCATGTTTCTCAAGAAATGATGTTTAAATTTACTCTTTTCAGAGCTTATCCAATTGAGCTTTATCCCTGCAGAACAAAGCAAGCTGCTGCAATTATGCACATGATCATGAACAACTTGGACCACCAGGTTGCTCAGGTTAGAAGTTTGGTTGTTTGCGCTATGCATGTATTCTTTTGATTAGAAAGTAGTTCAAGGGTTTGTGCATTCACTTTGGTGTTGAGTGGTGGAGTTTTGAGTTTGGTTGAGTCTCATTAATAAGTATGTTTCATATTTCGCCAATCTCAAAAGTTTTGTGTGACACATGTGTTAAGAAATAGGAAGAGAATATATGTACTCTTTTCACCTCACCAAATGAATTAGATATGGTAAATGCCTGAAAACTTTTGCAAAACTCCAGTCGAAAAAACTTTTTGTCAGAACCACAAATATTTCATTCTCTGGTGAAATGGAATCACAATGTTTGTCCTTTGGTGCGAGTTTATAGAAAGTTGTCACCATGCAGTAGCATGTAATTGTTGAATGTAGCGACCTTAACGTGATGTAGTTTTCATTTTGCGGTTGTCGATGTGTGATGGGCGGAGATCAGCTCAGTGGTAGCGTGTCTGCATCTCAACTGAAAGGTTGAAACTCGCCGTAGCGCTCCTTGGGCAAGAGTGTTCACCTCAACCGCCCCGACAAAAAGCGTTATCCAGGCTTTGGTCTGCTTTTTAAATAAATCTGTCGCGTTGCATGCCATCCGAAAAAAGTGTGATTGCATTTGGCTGCTAATTTTGATCAATATGTTTAAATCTAACTCGTGAATACTAGTTTTGTGGTGGCGTGTTTGAGCTACTGTTGTCCTACAAGTACTGCGCGTAAGACAAAGTTCAGTGGTAGTTTTCAACCTATTACGTGGTAACTAATTGTTTCTGAAAAATCAAGGCAAATATCAGCTCAACTACCAACTTTTAGCAATCGATTGCTCTCGTCGTTGGTTGGAAAATCGTGACATAATTTCCTGTTTCATATTTTTCATTTGCTCACAGTTTCCAGAAGAACTTGTAACGTATGGTGGAAACGGTCAAGTTTTCAGCAACTGGGCACAGGTATGATCGCAGCATCACATCGGTCTCTCTGCTGTAGGTTCATTTAAGATATAAGATGTAACAAGCCTTTTCACAGATAGAAAACCGGGTTTTGAAATGTGACATGTCAGCTCTTCGTATTTTTTAAAGTCGAAATTGAAAATCTTGTCAGAAGCTACAAATTTTAGTCATTCGGTGGTTTGAAGATCATCTGAAAATAGAAGTTGTTTATTCTAAATTGATGCGCCAACTTCTTTTCTGAATTCTTCTGAAAGTATGAAGACTACTTGGGCTTAAGCACAAGGCGTATGAACGGTAAACTACTTCAAAAATAAAAGAAAAGTTATATGCACTGAACGGAAACAGTGGTATAAGTGCAGATACACTAGGTGGCTTGTTTTTCAATATATGCAACTCGACGAAATGATCATTTGCAGTTTCTTCTCGTCATGCACTATCTGTCAACTATGACGGAGGAACAGACGCTTGTCATGTGTTCAGGGCATCCCCAAGGTCTTTTTCCAAGCTTACCGCCATCTCCACGTGTCGTGATCACCAATGGTAACTGAAGTCAGAAAATCATTGTCAATAGATGCTGTTTTAATCCATTTTATTTTTCTTAGCGCGTAGCATTTGTCTTAAATCATCGAAATTGTGATAAAATTCCTGGTTGTAAAACTTGCTTCATGAATATACGTAGCGTTTTATCATTGCTTTGTCCTACCGTCATGTAAGCATATGCGGAGGTCCCACTGTAAATTATTTGTACCATGTCTAGCTGTCTGCTTTCCAATCTTAGTATTGGACAAACGATCAGCTGTTTGTGAGTAGAAAATAGTTTTTGGTCAAAAGAATTGGGTTTCAGCACTTCCAAGAGAAGTGTAGTTCTGGCTGCAACCTGCCGTTGGTTGCTTTTGTCTGAAACCCAAAATATAACTATTTAACGTGAAATTGTCTGGGTAGCCACGAACTTAGCACCAAAACTCAGTTATTTGTTTTTTTTACTCGATACTACATTGGTTTTTGTGATGTGTTACAGGCATGGTCATTCCAAACTATTCATCTCAAGAAGAATATAACAGGATGTTTGCAATGGGTGTGTCCATGTATGGCCAGATGACTGCTGGAAGTTATTGCTACATCGGTCCTCAGGGTATCGTTCATGGCACCACAATCACTTTGTTGAATGCAGGTGTGTTAATATCGGATGTGTGCAAAATTGTCTTTCCCATTCAGTTTTAAATGGATAGGTGTTCAGAGTGGAAAGCTCAATCCGTTTTGCTGCATTCAACTCTTTTACCTGGTTGCCATGTTGAAATGTCGAAAAGCTTTTGAATCCGGCCTGCCAGTTGAAAAATGAAGCGTGTTATAATTTTTGACGGCATGGTGTATGATCATCGATTGATTTATATGACGCTGAATAAGTCTTGTGACCCCAGCCCTGTATTTAACGGAAACATGCGGTCATCAGCGTTTCGAGATTGTTTGGAAACGAATAAAAGGCAAGAAGTTATTGGAAAATATATCAAATAAAACTTTTGACTACTACGCAACATTTCCTTTCATGAAACAGCCCGAAACTTTGATCAGTCATGGTATACCAGCATTTAACTATTAAGAAGCTCTACGATTATATGACGGTTTATAGTTTACAGCTCCATTTGCTGCACATGCTCCAACTTGGTAGTGTTCATACATCAAAAATACATATAAGAAGCACTTTTGTTGGAATGAAACGTGTAGTTCTTTTCCACCCATCTTGTCTGAACTGTTTGGCGACATGTGTGTCTTTTCTTACAAACAACAGGACGGCGGTATCTCGATGCGGACGACCTCAAAGGCAAGGTCTTCGTGACTAGCGGCTTGGGAGGAATGAGCGGTGCGCAAGCCAAAGCGTCCGTCATAGCTGGTTGCGTCGGAGTCGTTGCTGAGGTACTGCAGAAGAAAAGCTTTTGTTTCCTACGTGCCGTCATGCTTCAGTGCCGCTGCGTTGGTCGGCGAAATGCGCCTCATTGCAGTTTGAGAGAAAAAATGTCGCTAGAAGCATTTTTGTCGTTCTGTGATCGTACACTCCACAGGACCCACGAAAATGGCACACAAATGCATCAGCCGATCTTTTCTCGGACACCACGTTTCATCACATTTTCTTGCCAATGTTACACGCGATCGGGACATATATTCCAAGTTTTCGTGTGTTTACAAAAAAATAATAACTTGATTGATTTTGGAAATTTCTGGANGGAATTGTGCATTTTTTTCGAATAATTGCGGTTCTCAACTAAAGTGCACGCAAGATGAAACAATATTCATGAAGTACTTGGTGACGTGATAGCAAGATACAAGTAACTAATAAAACTTCTTTGGACATTAATCGTCTTGAATATTAATTACCAACGTATATTTACTTGCGACGACGATCAACAGAACGTGGTCGCGTGGAAACCACCAGATGGAAAAATCCTGGTTGTGCTGATGAAACGTAACCATTCAAGTAAATGCAACTTGCCGTAGGGTTGGAATAAATTTCTCTCAGTAAGAGGTGAGAAGGTCAAAGCACCTGCATACACTTTCCTACCCTGGACAGCTTAAATGTCTTTACCAGTTACGTTTGCGAAAACAAAATTCGGTCGGTTTCATATTTCCCCTGTTGCGCAAATGCGGTTTTTCAATGTTAGTTTCTTTTTGCCAAAGGTTTGGTGTAAGATTCGGACCCAATCTTGCAACTTTGGGGACGCCAGCAAAATTTTTGATGTTGATACTGTTGCGATCGGAAATCCCGAGCGGCATGTGCACAAAGCTTCGCACTGTGGCAGCAAGCAACAATAAAGATCATGCTCGCAATCTCTCTTACTATTGCTTGCTCGCGCTACTTATATAATGGTTTTATTCTTCACGCACATCCCGTTCGTGGTGAATCACACAATCAACGCAACGCCACCGGAGAGGTTGCAACAATACTAGTCTCCACCATTGAAAGTTTATTTGTGCTGAACGCTATGTGCATTATAGACAGTCTAACAATTAAACAATCGAAAAAATTTAACCAAAGTAACGGAAACTTTCTCCAGATAAGGTTTAATTAAAAATGGGTTCGATTTAAAATTTGATTACACAGACATGAAATGCAATTTTGTTTTAGCCAAGTAGCAATTTTCCCCAAAAACAATCCCAGTTTCACGTCAATCCATGCCACATAAACTATTACCAGAACAGTGTCTAAAATCCTTACCTAAAAATCCACACGTACAAATCGAACTTGAAGTCTGTGTAAGAAAACCAACAGTAACTCAGCCTAGCCCTAAGTCTTTGTAAAGCAGTGACGTAATCATGCAGTTCCTTACAAAGGCAAAGATATTCTAGTAGAGCACTTTAAGACCTTTGAATTCGTATCATCCCCATTATTTTCCCTGTAACATCTTATTCGCTTCTGTCATATTTTGCATCGCTTTCAATTTTTTAATTCAAACGATCGTAAACACATACAAAGCATTGAATTACCTTGTCAGAGCACGAGCGCTCTTTCACTGTTATGTTTGTTACGTTGCAGGTCGACGAGAACGCTCTGAATAAAAGGTACGAGCAAGGGTGGGTGGTAGAAAAGAGTTCAAATCTGGATGATGTAATTAATTTGATCAAGAAGTTCCGCATGAGCGGTCAGCCTGTCAGCATTGGTTACCTTGGAAACGTTGTTGATTTGTGGTGAGTAATTTGAATTCGCATTTCTACGCTGGCATTAAATGCTCCTCAAACTTTTAGTTGTACTTGCTAAAAAGAACTATATTTGTTGCAGGTATCTTTTCAGTCTTTCATGGAAATACAGTGTTTTTCATAAATGTACAAAATGTAAACACGTTTCAAAGTTCATCGTGTGTTTTCCATAGGGTAATCACCCTGTTTAGGTCTCCTTTTTTCTCCTTTGTCCACTCTTCTTTCGGGACATACTGGCTTAATTCCATTTCTTTCCTTCCAGGGAAAGACTGGTTAAGGAATACAACGAGACGGGCGAGCTGCTAGTCGACCTCGGGTCGGACCAGACCTCACTTCATAACCCATACAACGGGGGTTACTATCCAGTTGGTATCGCGCTAAGCGATGCTCAGAACCTGATGCATGAAAATCCGGTCGAATTCAAACAACGCGTACAGGAATCGTAAGTGCTCAACTTTCTCTAAGAACGCGGTTATGAGAGTAATTCTATGTTCGTTGGTATCGTGCCTTTTCACCATCACTTCCATAATTTGTCTTTTCTTTGTTAAACTTTTGGATAAGTTACAGGTGTGATGCGCAGCACACTGGGATGTCCGGTGGGTAAAGTCAAGACTTCAACCCGTGCATTTTGTTTAGTGCCAGTGTCAGTCGATATTGCAGCTTGTCGATTTCAACAAATCTCTGCTGTTGCTGATTGTTTAATGCCGTAGAGAAAAAAATACTTTACGTTAAGCTCGGTAAAATCTATTGGATTAACGTCGATGGCATCGTGAAGCACATATTGTTGAACGAAAAAGATGTATTGAATGCGTCCTTAAATTCTGAACGTTTCACCGCCAATGCCCAGGTTTTAAGCCAACGTAAAAGTTGACTACTTGCAAATGTCAACCGACACATCTTGTCCAACTTGTGCATCGAATTTTAGTTCCAAAGCAGCAGCAAATCGTGACGCTTGGGAACGAGAAATGTTTATACTGGAAGGATGCGCTTGCCAAGAAGTGCAAAGGAAATCGCCGTTCAGTCGTCGCTAAACTCGCCTTACAATCTTTTTCCGAAACTGAATACCTCGTACTCAGATCATGACTCATCTGAAAAAGTGCTGCACGACTGACTGTCGTTGCAGCTTCCCTTACTGTTATTAACCGCGTGCATATCGACATTTTTCTGCTTGCCTGCTGCGCCAGCGATCAAACAGCAATGCGTCTTTTGTCACGCCGCGGATGTTGTTGTTTGTAGTATTCCGGTTTCAATCCGGCTTTGTCCCCGTTAAACGGGAGCGGCCGTACTTAACCTCCTCCTCTCTGCCGTGAATTACCTTTACACCATTTCTCCATGTTCTCGATCAAGGGCGTCTTCCTTCCGCAACTGTGTGTATCGTTCATCACCTGTCCGTAGAATCGAGCTCCTAACCTTGAGTTCGCCCGACCTCATGGAATCAACTAATCACAACCAGCAGCCGCGCATCAAGAAAGTTGCCGGTTGAGCCGGTTCTTTGTGATTTGCGTCATCAACCCACTCTTGATTTTTCGATTTGAACTTTGGAATCAAAAATTTTGCACAAGTGCACTCGTGGCATAGAGCTGGCATACCAATGAACTATTATACCACGAACATAAGCAGCTTGTGCCGTTGCGGCAGTGAACACTGTGCCGAATGGTTTGAACGAAACTCGACCCAACCACTCTATCACATGCTGTTTTGTATTGTTGCAAATGTAGTGAACACTTCAAGGGCCGCACATTCGTTCTTGACCCGCCAAGCCATTGCGCCAATATGGAGTGTCAATCAAGAAATCATAAGATGCGGATTTTCGTGAACTTTTGTTCAGACAATTTGGGTTCTTTTGGATTTGAATTTTTTGGGGTAGTGTGACGTCGCGAAGTGGTCCCAATGACGTTATTAGGGCCTGTTAAAAAACAAGTGCCAATTTAACTCATTTTTTAAAGAAAACACACGCAAATGAGCATTTCATGAAGCCTTGATTGACCCTCCGGCGTGAAAGCTCACCGAGATGACGCCGAAATTCCGCCCCAGTGCAGTGTCTTTCGCGGTTATCAAAGAGGGATGCCATGTCGCAGCAACAAAGTTTGTTTATTCGATGAACCTCGTAACGAGCGTGTTTGAAACTAAACTTTCATTTCGACGTTCGTGGCTTCATCTGCGTTGTTTCGTTTTTCTGTTCTCAAAATTTCTCCTCTTATGCTATCATCAACTGTTTTGCCGCTTCTACTTTTCTTCAGTTTGCGCCGTCAAGTGGACGCGATCAACCAACTGGCCAAAGCCGGAATGCACTTCTGGGATTACGGGAACGCCTTCTTGCTGGAGGCGAGCCTCGCGAACGCTGACGTTCTGCGAGAAGGACAGGAAGCCGAAACAAGCAACACCAAGTTCAAGTACCCGTCCTATGTTCAGCACATTATGGGGTAAGTTCACCCTGAAATTCGTCAATTGAGGGTGTCCGTGAAACCTCTTTGCAATTATTGTTACCAAAGCTATTGGCGTAATATTTTAATCGGATTTATTGTATGTAGTCACTAGCAATGAAAGTTTTTAAACGTATATTTGTTTCAGGTACCGTGTTGATTACGTAGGTAGTGTTAAAGAAACCCCTTTAAAAGTGGCCACTCAAGAAAAGACAAAGTGTGTATCACTGATTATTCAAACAAAACCGGATACGTAGACTCATCGAAACTATACAACTACTGCAAGTGTGGAAGAGATCCAACGTCACGGCCGTCAATTCGTGCTTGGCACAAATTTATAAAGACATTGCGAAAAAATTGCTGCTTCTGTAGTGGTAGTGGCGTTTTAAATGAAGCACAAAGCATACTCGTAATCTACTTTCCATATTGTAATAAACTTGCGTCTGCTATTAATTTTTTTATTTTAAATGGACTTTATGGACACCCTCACAGTAACTCCCCGTAGCCATTATGTTTCTTTCCAAGCTACTCAGTTTTTATCAAACATCGACTTTGCATGCGTCGTGACATTCGACCCCTGCGCACTGTGCAGTCACTGATAGCAGTGCTTTCACGGTTATTTCAAAATTTATTTTGTTTAATGCAAAATCAACCGGTTGTCCAAACAATATCGTCATGGTAACCCAGTTGCAAATATCACATCCCAGGAATTATCCCTTAAGGAGCAGAGACGAGCGGACTGTCATATTTTACGATCCAGATCCAGACTTGAATTTTTAAAACTCACTCGAAAGTCCAACCATAGTCCTATAATTTTTTTAAGTAAAGTCCAAGTACAAATAAAGTTCAAAAAATTAACAAAATACAGCTTTCTAACAACAAAAATAGCGAAATTCTTCCAAATTAACTCCGTCCAAATCCGGTCTTGATCCTAAATTTTTGAAGCAATTTACAGTTCGGATCCACGTCCAGTCCAATGCTAATCTCTGCTAATAGATGAAAGTAGTCTCCGCAAAAAACGGTGGTCTACAAGTAAAGAGCGCTTTGTTTGTATTTCTTGGTATAGCCTATACCGTATAGGCACTTTGTTATGGTGATATACGTTGAACTGTCAAATGCAGTGTAGATTTTGCGCTGAAGCCGTCGATATTGTATTTTAAGGCATTCCGTTATGCTCTAAACATATCTTGTACAGTTATGGTGAAGAAAAGGTCTTTACATAAATATTTGCACTTGCGTGTCGGCAGTGACATCTTTTCACTTGGTTTCGGTCCGTTCCGCTGGGTATGCACCTCAGGAAAGGAATCTGACCTCCAAGTAACCGACCAACTGGCAGCTGAAGTGATCAGGGAACAAATGAAACAGGTGAGCTCACTACACAGCTTTATAGTTCAAAGCACTTGTCGCGTGAACGCAGTGCTTGAACCAAAAGTCTGAAAAACGTGATAAACTCTGTCGAAATACTATGAGAAAAAAATCCCTTTTTTTGGAAAAACATCTTATTATGGTAGACTTCCATTACTCGAATGGTGCCCAATGTTTTCTGTGAACAACTGCGACATTTCACAGGAACATAGGGCAATATTTGAGTAATGGAAGCCTACCATTCCATCGCACATTCAACCAGGTCTACTACTAGATCCCAAGTACCTAACCGCTAACGCCTGCATTTCCAGCACGTCCCCAAACACGTCCAGCAAATGTACGCGGACAATTTGAAATGGATCGAAGAAGCAGCTTCCCACCAACTGGTGGTCGGATCACAGGCGCGGATACTTTATTCTGCACAAGAGGGACGAGTTGCGATTGCTGTGTCTTTCAACAAGGTGCGTGATATGATTGACATCCGAAGCGGCTTTTTTATACAACTTCCACCAGGCACCGACCGCTTGAGAATGTTAAATGGTGTTTTGAGGAAATTGACAAGTAAAAGTGGCATATTTTTAAACTGCTGTAATTGGATAACTTGCAAAATATGCATTTAACTGTCTTTTTTGTACCGAAGCTGTGTCGTACTGTTACTTAGCAAAGACAACTTTCACTTATATTAAATATAATACTGGTACTTTCAACGTTCAGTTATAGCTGTGGTCAAAAGCTTCATGACATCTTATAGTTTGCTTCCATGTTTAAACATGGACGGAGTCAGGGGGGCCATTCCCTCCAAAAATTTCTGGCATATCTTTTCGTTTGTTTCTTTCAGAGGCGGTGTCCCAAACCAAATACTCTTGCTCGCTTGAAGTCAAAACATTCCCCCACCCAAAATTTTGGACTGCCTACACTACTGTACATAAATCTGTAACTTGCCATTGCTTAATCCAATCTAATTCCACCCATGTACAAGAATATAACTGCAGGCGTGGTCGTAACGGTTTTCGTCCGTGCGAAAGTTGCTGTGACTGGCCAGATATCTTCAACTATCCGAAGCAAGTTCCTTTTTAAAAGGCAATAAAAAGTGGCCAATTGTCCGGGCCCGTCGTTATCAGCCGCGACCACCATGACGTCAGCGGAACCGACAGCCCTTTCCGGGAAACGTCAAATATTTACGACGGATCAGCATTTTGCGCAGGTGGGATCGATTTCTTTCTTCCTAACTACATTCAGTGTCATATTTGACGAGAAATAGTCAACCACAAGACTTGGTAGCGTCGTACTCTTGGTGCAGCGGTTTTACATGGACTTTTACTTACTTTTAAGTGTAACTTCGTGGGTAAAAAATCTTTCAACGCAGGTAATGAATCCACCTGCTTTTTAAGTAATTAGTTAGAACTACCGACAAATTTTTGAACTAGTTTGCGGAATTAAGTTGCGGAGTTTTAGAACAAACACAATTTGAATATACGTGAAAAAAACGATTCTTTAAAGTTTTTTATCCAGAACTCTTCCGGTTGGTAACAGTTTGATTTGTCGTTTGGTCGTACGCGGCTTTCATCATCGAAACATGATTCGCAGACATGGCAGTGCAGAACTGCATCGGTGATTCATTCAGGGGCGCGACATGGGTCGCTTTGCACAACGGAGGGGGCGTCGGTTGGGGGGAGGTGATCAACGGCGGCTTCGGTCTGGTCCTGGATGGAACCGATGAGGCGGAACAGCGTGCCCGGCTCATGGTCGGTTGGGATGTCAGCAACGGAGTAAGTACAACGCTCAAACAAAAAGTCATTTCGCACATGCCGCATCACCGCTGGCAGAAAAATATGCCATAGAAGCAGCAATATTCCCCATTAATAGATACTGTTGTACGAGCTGGTGTAATTATTACTTGTGCCTGAAATACCTGCAGCAAGCAGATGAATACACTTAATGTGCGTATTCTGTTCACTAGGCCACTACTTATCTTTTCGCATGTAAGCGTGTGTCAGTAATGCATTAAAAAGGTTGTTGGTTAGCAGCAGCAGTCCACGATTTTATGGCTTTCGCCGCAAAAGAACAAAGTTTTAATTTTCATTGATCAGTGCGGATTGAATACCGTGCGTCAGTCACAGCGCAGGTTGAAAGGTCACTTCCGATGCTAGCGCAGCAGTGGCCTTTGGGAAAACTTCGCAAAAAGGTTGTCTCGTAGATTTGCGCATCTACTTCTTGCAACCGAAATTAGAGTGCTGGCTCTGGCTCTGCCGCACAACTTCACAACCGCTTTTCGCGTCTTTCACAGGTATCTCGGCGGGCATGGTCCGGAAATAAATATGCCAAAGAGACAATACGGGAAGCGATGAAAAGGGATCCCCGTCTGACAGTCACCCTGCCTTACGAAGTGGACGAGTCTGTTTTAGCGATTTAAAAGTACAGTAGAATTCGCCTGTAACGACGGTTTTTCGTCGGTCTCGGCAGAATATTTTGTTTGTAACGACAGCTGTAAGTTTTCTTTGCAGTTTAAAGTGTAAGCTCGGCTATGCGTTGCCACCACACAAACTCTTTATGAGCGAATAGGAACGCATTTAAGTTAAACAGCAAATTGTGGCTAGTGTGACGTAATAACGGCGTCAAGAATTGCGCCATCAGCAGCAATCGAGGCAAATCATTACATGAGTTTTACTGTATTAGAGGTTGTTGCGACCAGGTCTGTTAAGCCGGAACTGAGTGTTTGAGCTCCAGCTCAACATCCAGAACAGCTATGTCCAACCTGCGGCCCAGTTTAGGGTTTTCGCTGTAGCATAAGTAGTCTACAACCGTGGTGGACTTGGAGTTGGGGAGGCTCGAGGCAAGGCCGAATAGGGGGCCCTCTGATGATGTCATCATACTCAGTCAACCGTGATAAGACCTTTGATTAAGCCTAGGAAGGGAATTTAAGGCAATCCAAGGATACGTTCATGAAACTACGGCATGCCTGGCATAACTATAAATGCAAAAGTGTATTCATGATGCACAACTTCAAATAAGCTGAAAAGTGAAAACATAAAGCTAGCAACACAAAAGTAAAAGCGATAGCAAGCTAGCACCACCCTCCACCTCTATATAATTTTACGCCCCATTTCTCTCCATTCACCATCAATAAATTTGAAGGTTTATAACTCACTTTCCCCCTTGAAACAAAGCTTGGTTTCCTGAATTTGTTCACAGACATGTCCTTTAAACGGAATCCACGCAATCACAGGCAACTATAAAGCAGATTCAAACACTTTGTTTTAAATTTCATCCTTTTAGCAACACTCAAGAGTATGCATAATTAAAATAATTGGACTGGAATTTACAATAGACTTTATCAGGGTTTTTAGGAAAATATTAGGTACCCAGTATGGACCTGTAGGGACCCGATTTTCAAACGCCTTTAAAAAACCCTGGACTTAATGAAAAGGCAAATTGAGCTGGATACAGAAACTTACACATTGCATTTACTGTTAAGGACCCCTTTAGAAGCAGAGTACTTTCACATTACAGTTGCTACTGGGGCCCCCTTTGAAAGCAGAGTACTTGATGTTGAAGGTCCCTTCATAAGCACAGTTACACATTACGAAGGCTGTTGGGGGCTCATTTGAAAGCAGCGACCCTACCAATTGCANTTGCTCTAGTACCTGCATATTAGGGTGGCTGTTGGGGCCTGTTACAATTATTTTAACTGTTTTTGGATAATTTCCAAAAGGGCACTGGTACAGAAGTGGCCGACTACTGATGACATAAAAACCCTCAAGTTCGACTCTACAAACTAATATTTTTACCAAAAATCATTTAATTATCTGTCAAAAGTTTATTAAACGGTAAAAATAATACGTGCAATTTTTTTAATGCACTAGGGATTATGACACGAGTTCAATGTCATAAAGAGGTAACAATTGTAATAGAGCCATTATAATAAATTTTGACCGGTATAAAATCGTAAAACATTTTGACAGTACCATGTTATTATGTTCAAGCAATTTTCCAATGGGGATCTATTTATCTGTCAGGGGACTATGAGTTTCAACTGCAGTCGCTGAAATTGATTTTTCACTGAAAGTCCTGCGTCTTATATAGCAAAACACACTAGACCAGAACAACATTTCAACCAATAATATTCCCGATATTTACCACGTCAAATGGTCTCATGTGGACGATTTTATCGTAGGTATTTGGTTAATCGTAGTCATGACTGTTGGTTTCGGTATCATTCGACATATCCGTTGCGGTACATGTGCTCCTAAAGGGAAGTGGCTCTAACAGGAAGCGAATGCAAGCGTTGTGCAAGACATGGTAACAACCATGAGCGCAATTTAGTTGTAAAATGTGGGGGGGCAGGTTGGTGTGAAACCAATATATTACGAAACCTAAAGAGAAAATGAGGGGGAAATGGCATATTTTATCCCCACTATCTGAAAAAGTGGGGGGGGCGCGTCCCCCACCTAATTGCGCCCATGGTAACAACAGTCACAATACGCCGCATATGCGCAATACGATGTTCGCTGTAACTCAAGTGTTATACACTATTTGTCGTTTGTTCAACTTAATTCTTTTGTTAGTCCATCTTGTATTCCACAATTGCCAAGTCTTCATCTTCCAATAAACATCGCATTCACTACTGTTCAGTGAAAGTTCAGACAAACTTCTAAATCTTTTCAGTGATTGTCTTACCTTGTGTTGATTTTCCAAATCCAGATTCTATAGATCGGTGATGTTGGTGAGATATTTCGAACCCAACAGGCCCCTTTGAAAGCAGACTACTGTTGGGCATTACAAAGGCTGTTTGGGCCCTTTAAAAAGCAGAGTTGGACATTACAAAGGCTGTTTGGGCCCTTTGAAAGCAGAGTGCTTGTTTATGATCTGCTTCGGAATATATCATATGAGTAAATACGTTTCCACCAAAAATGAAAACTACGTGCGCAACACTTCGAGGAGGCCCCAAAAAGGACCGAGGCATGCGCCTCGCTCGCCTCCCCTTAAACACAACACTACCTACAACATGTCCTTATTTTGCTATTCTTAAATTTGACATTTTTGCTGCAGCTGGCCTGAACTCTCAATGTCACTTTATCACGTCTGTATTGCGTAGCGGGAGATATCAGTATGTCCACTGACACCTCGATGCAAATTTTTTTACTAGGTTTCTGATTTCTACCCATGTTCCATTGGCACTAAACCTGCCTATGAAATCACACTTACAGAGTGGTTAATGGTGCCTAACAGTCGTTAGCAGTGCAGTTTTAACAAGTCATTCCATGTGCGGTCCTGGTTAAGATAGTGACAATTTCGGTCGGAC
>JGI24158J21664_10006886_pt1 | contig 15033 bp, 6 predicted proteins | sample Ectturendosymbi3_FD_21664 | JGI IMG/M metagenome (IMG submission 21664) | reverse complement strand
ATCACAACTTTTGAACCCGAAACCCCAGCAGGTCATCCAAAGTATCAAAAGACTCAGATTGTAGCCTAGTTTCCAGTAAAAACTTCAGCGAAATACTACCATGTAACAGTTGGTGCCCTGGACCAAGCAAAGTGGGCCAAGGTGGCCTAAAAGTCCTCCACTTATGACGTCACTCACAAAAAACCGCACCCCCCAAGCAAAAAATTGTTTTTCAAGTGCAGACTAGAAGACTTGCTGCATCTTTTGAGACTATTACCGGGTCTGTAGAGCATACCGGACCGGTGAAATTCCCGCGCAAAACCACATGCGTTTCGCTGTTTTTTTTTTCCAAAAATCCCCGAAACCACCTGGGTGCCAAAACGTTAAAACAGAAATGCTAGAAAGCCAATGAAAAGCTCAAAAGACTCGGATTTTAACCTAGTTTACAATAAAAACTTCAACAAAATACTTCCATCTAGTGGTTAGGCCCAGGGCCAGGTAACCTGATCCAAAATGGCCAAAAACCTACCCCAATTACGATGTCACCCACAAAAACCCAAAACCAAATAATTTTTCCATTGCAAACTAGAAGACTCACAGGCTCTTTTGAAGGTTTGGAAAACTCTCTAGCACAATCGACTGGTGAGTTATGGAGTTGCAAAGTCGTGCAAAATTAGCACTCAATGAATGGTTTCAAAGTACGATATACTCGTACACTGGCTCCAGACGTGTAAAAGGTTTACTTGAAAAGACTTATTTCAGTTAAAAATGTCACGTAATGGTAAAAATTCCAAATGTAATAACGGCCAATAAATTTTCAACTCCAGTAGTGTAACAGTAGCCGGTGAGCATGTTGCCCATAGCCCTATAAAGTGACCCACAAGAACAGTAAACCTACCCATCACTGACTTATTTATTTCCGAAAGGAAGTATATAGGTAGGGTTTTTTAACACTTTGAGAGCCAGCGTATGATATATCCGTACCTAGATTTCGGCCTAAAAACAGCAGTTTTAAGTATTTCGCTGAAGTTTTCATTGGAAACTAGGCTCGCGCCTGAGTCATTGGAGCCTTTGATTGACTTTCTACCATTTCTGGTTCAAATGTTATGATCTAAAATAAACGAATTAATTTATTATCTAATTAGTCAAATATTTTTATTAGTTTAGATCATATCTTTTGAACCCGAAACCCCAACAGGTCATCCAAAGTATCAAAAGACTCGGATTGTAGCCTAGTTTCCAATAAAAACTTCAGCGAAATACCACCATCTAACGGTTGGCGCCCAGGGCCAGGTAAAGTGGGCCAAGGTGGCCTAAAAGTCTTACACTTATGGCGTCACTCACAAAAAATCTGCACTCCCCAAGCAAAAATTTTTTTTCCAATGCACTCTAGAAGACTTGCTGCATCTTTTGACACTTCGACCAGGTCTGTAACCCGTACAAGAGCGGAGTAATTCCCGTGCAAAGCCATGTGCGTTTCGCTGTTTTTTTTTCGAAAATCCCCTTTTTTGGCCGAACGCCCAAGTGTTAAGGTTTTTAGGGACCCGATTAGGGTCCCTAGAATCAGAGAAAATCGGGTACCTAGAATCAGAATAATCCAGTCGCTAGACGTCCAGACCAGGTATCTAACGTTTTCCTTAAAAAAACCCTGATATAGGTTTGTTTTTTTGTTGTTCAAACTTATTTTTTATATTTTTGTTCTGTGGTGTTTTCAGGGTACTTTCAAAATGTACACCATGAAGGCAATGAAGTGATAGCATGCCATCAGGCTGAAGAACCTAACTTACCAACAGTAATGTTTTCAGGTACTAAAGTCTGTGGTTGGTATTGTATGACTCATTTAATTTGGTGTCTACAGGTTTTGTTCACATGTTACTTGATTTTGCAGTCAGACTTACTTTGTATTTTTCAGTTGTGCAACATGATTTGGCTTATTGGTGTTGAAAAACTTAAGATGTTTTGGTGCAACTATTGTGTGAGGTTTACCACACTATAGCGCGTGATCTACCTCCAGTTAGTACTATAGCGTGAGGTCTACCACTGCATTATCCATTCATATATTTATTTTTTTTGTTTTTTTCCATGTGCACTTAATCTGTACATATGCTAGGATTTCTAACTACATTCAAATTGAAGCAAAAAAAGTAAAAATAAACATGGTATCATATATTTACAAACATTTATTCTAGTGATACACACTTAGAACATCTTCTAAGAATAACACAAATAGATCATTTGAATTTTTTCTTATCACCTTCCAGCATAAATTGTCAAGACGAGACTGGAACAGCTGACTAACAACACCTTGCATTCTCTTCAGTTAAGGTTAAGGGTTTTAGCGTCCAACCTGGGCTTTGAATGTTGAATGTTGAATGGAAACTAACCAATGTGGTCACACAGCAGACCTCAGCTGCACCTGGGTAGGAAACATATGGCAGTAGACCTCATGCTTAGACTAGTAGCACTGACTTTTTGTTAGATTTGCTTTTTGTCACTGGCTTCGAATTGGCAAGGTGTTAATTTCGCCTCTTTTCTCTTGTTAGCATAATGAGCATCTATGAAAGCACTGTGAATGTTATTGAAAGTATGCAATTTTTGATAGCTGAACAGCCAATCAGCATTTAAACATGAGCTTGGACTGTTTAAACTAGCAAGGCTATTTAAACGTAAAAACTTTGGATTACAGACACCTGAGTGTGGTTTGCAAAGTTTTAACCAATGTTAAGTACATTGCTGCTAATATTTTTTGTTATGTGGAAGGTGTGCAGTTACATTCCACTCAGCTTAGTGGCTATGTTTTGAGCAAACAGCAAACTGCTTTTTTGATGATAGATGATATGACTTAGATTTTTCCTTGAAGAAATTGAAAGGAGTTTTATGAAAAAACTCAGTGTTTTGCAAAAGTTGCTGACATTTTGCAAACCTTACATTTGGGTTTTCACCATGTAAACTTAGTGAAATGAAAACTTGCTTATTCATTGTTGGTAAAATATGATGGAAATGTTGATTCAGAAGAATAGATTGTACAAAATGTCTTCAAATTTTCTTCAGTGTAGCTGATTTTTGTAATTTGAAATCAGCGGCATTATTTTATTTGTACAATTTGCGAGATGATTAAGAAAGAAGAAATTGTTGGAGAGCTTTGACATTATTCTGTTTGAGCCTTCAGCAGGAATGGTTTCAGCTGTACACAATCAGTGGCAGATCCATATCTGGTAATTTATGAGAGGCCAATCAAATACTGGGAATCTATGTACTTTAACAAGTTTGAACATTTTTTTGACTCTGCTATAGTCAGGGCTATCATACCGTCCTTATTTCTAAGATTTGTCCTTATTTTGCAATGCTACGTCTTAGAAAATATTACTGTCCTTATTTCTAAGACATGTCCTTATTTGTGACTTGTGTCCTTATTTTTTCTTATTTTCTGTAGCGTAACAATTTTAAATACGAGCAATATCTGACAGACATACAGAGTGACCATTACTATCTCATCGTAAACATTTTGTAATCAGGTTTTGTGACATCATATAAGTAGTATAATCTTGCAGCACAGGGACGTAATGCATTATCAGNCATTGTTAGCACNTAAGCTGTCAACTCTGGTTAGGATTCTTAGGAAAGCTGGTTTTATTGTGAAGGTTTAGCATTAATTGCTTCAAGAAATAAGCAAGCGAAACAACGTTTTCCGTGACGATTACAAGGAACTCGAGAATAAGACATTGCTGAAGCAAATGGTTCCTGGAGATAAATAGGCAAACATATGATCTGACGTTAGTCGTGCAAACANAAACAATTGTTTTCTTTTTAGGTAATAAAATCAAATNTTGCTCAGTCGTCCTTATTTTTGGTTCTAGATCGATAGTAGCCCTGGCTATAGCGAAAAAATACTGCTTTCTATCTCCAAAAGTAGCACAGCATTTCGTCAAATTGAAAATTGAAAAGCAACAAAGGGTTATAGATTATTTTTTCTGCACCCAGTGGTTACTTAAAACATGACAGTATTACCCTGTCAGCTCACATTTTTCATTTTTTTTCTGGTAAAAAAGTGCAGAAACGGTCCCTATAATTTATGTTGTATGTATAATTTTAAGAGCCCAAAATAGTGGCACCCCTCCAGGTAGGCGCTGTGTTTTTGGGGACAACTGTACGAAATTGCCATACATCTAAACATACCTGGTTCCACCACTGCACAAGAATTACTGAACATCCCGTTTGTCAGTAACGTTTTCATCTACTTCACGTTGCGATCAGATGTGATGTGCTCTGGATGAGGTAATGAAATATATATGGCCTTGCTGATTTCATTTTCTTAGAAAACCCAAACAAATGCTGAGTAAATCATGCGTTCAAACGTAGGAGTAAAGACTGGTTGCAAATTTCCAGGTTCATTTTGTTTTAAACAGGGGGAGCTTCATTTCCAGCCGCGGAAATCGGAAAGATTATGACTGAGCACAACAAGAAGTTGGGCGACCTCGAAAACAAATACACGATGAGCTTGAAGAGCAAGAAGGTTGGTTTCTACGTTATTGAATTGATTGTGGCGTTGAAGTTGCTTCTGGTTTGTTTAAGTCGAGATTAGTTGGATACCAACTGTAATACGACAGAGCTGTTTACCCGACGTTTTGAAAGCGGGTCCTTTTGTACCTTATGGCTACTTCAACCTGTCATGTTTGCGTAAGGCCCGTTTCTGCATATAGTTACTGAGCGGTTAAACACTTGTTATGGCGACGTAAATGGAATGAAAGCGTTACGTGTGTATTGTTTATATGCCGCTCTTATTTGATTTCTTTGTTAATTTTGCTGAAGTAGTCAAAACCTGATTCGCGTGTATGCATCGCCCTGAAGGNTCTTGTAGCAAATNCGTGTGCTTTATATGACGTAGATAATACGCATGGCAAGCAGTGTTACATGATATTCAGACTTTTTTCAAGTGCCACTGAAACACTCATAGTGAAGCGACAGCTTTGCACGTCATTAATAACTTCTTGCCATTTATTTCCAGACCAAGTTCACAGTGATCGTTGAGACTATACAAGGAAAGCCAGGACCTGGAATAGTTAAGTTGGCTGAGAAGCACAAGGTTGACTTGGTTGTCATGGGAACGCGTGGTCTGGGCCTGGTCAAACGCACGGTGCTGGGTTCGGTCAGCACCTATGTTGTGCATCATGTCAAAATACCCATTCTAGTTTGCCCTATGTAATGAAAATAGTGTAACGGTCGCCTTGTGTCACAAAACTCATCATTCATTTGGTTGTAGTGATTTCCACGTCAGCTCACTGGCGCTTGGTAACACCAGCGGTAATTGAATCGTGTTGTGTACATTGCATTGCGCACGTAGTGACTGCTTGATCTGTATCGCTTAGTCAGGTGTTGAGGTTCTAAAACTACAGCGTAACTAATTCCTTTCACCCTTTGCCTAGTTTCCTCTGCGACCAAAAACAGTTCTTCTCGTTTCGTCTTCTGTCTTGCGTTAACGGTGCTTGATGGTTTCTTAAAAAACTTCCCGTGTCCGTCGTTGCCTTCTGCGTGTTGTTAACAAAACTTCGTGGCACACACCATTTACCACCTGTTGTGTGCGGACCTGTTTCGTGTGGGCGTTCATGAAGTTCGCGTACCTGCAAACTTGAACCGACTCAGAAAAATTTCAATGTATTTTTTACGCAGCTTAATCGTCTATTTTGTAAAGTGCAATTTAAGATTAGTGCTACTTGATGCTTTCATGACGGCGTTGATATTGCCATATGTAATTGCTTAAATGGTTTCCTCTAACTGGCGGTAAACAATGGAATGTCAGTCAAGCGACAACAGATGAACAAGGCAGCGCCCGTCAAACGCATGTATAGGAAGACATGACGGAATTCTCCTGCTAAATCCCTTTATCTTCTCAGCTTCTGTCAATAACAATCTCGCATCTAATGGAACAGACTTGCTTTTTTTCGCCAGAAAATATACCAGTGTTGTCTCATCACCATCCGTTGGTACGATGCAAAGGGACCTTCTCTCGTTATAATATCGCTCGTTCCATGATGTTTCTCCACAGCCCAAAATACAGTGGAAATCATTGTGAGGCGTGCAATGCGTTCGTCTGTGTGTAGCGGAACTGCCGACATCTTTTATAATTTAGGCCTATCGTCTCGTTCCGCACTTGCAATCTAAACACGAGTTTTATTTTTCAACCTAATCGCATGAGTTGGATATTTGTTTGCTGCGTGAATGAAATTTCAATTAAACTTACCCTAATTGCAGAATGTACGTGGTGAAGAGTGTGTTTAGTTGCGCGTCCATTTTGAAAGAATTCCCCGGTTACGTTTCGTGTTTAGCTTGACTTTTGAGGGGAGGCAAGAAAATACTTCCATAAAATGCATTTCTGCAAATGTGGCAGTTCATTGCAAGGCTCTGGGGGGACAGTCACATCATGGTGTTCGAGCGATCTAAAACAGTGATTACCTCCCCCTTTCAACTCTCCGACCCTTTATCACGCGTGGTTGAACGGTTCGGCCACTTTTGTCAGGCAAACTGGAAGCTGGCGGCATCATTAAAAACCTTTGTTAGGTTTTAAGTGTTGAATTGGTCGGTTTTTAAGAATTTTTCATCACCTCGGCCAAGAACCACTGTCTTAGGGTGTATTGACGGTCTCCGTTCAAAACACCATTTCATAGCCAGGGTCGGATTAAGTGGGGGCTGGGAACATTGTAATTGCCCCGGACCCCCATTTGTAAGGGTAACTCGCAATGAACATCATTTGGTTGTTTCATGTTAAATGGTTCTTTGAAAAAATGGACATTATTTTCGACTCTGATGCACACTTCCCTCTGTCGTTAGTTCCACATGAATCAGGGATGTCTGGGACGGAGCTCTAGTTATCCCTGACAGAAGATACCTCGAAACTTCAGCAACATGTGCATCGTGTCATTTGCACAAAGCTGAAAAAATTAAAGTAGATTCTGGCTAAGCGGGTCCTGTTTCCAGGGGCGTACCGAGGTTAGATGGCGCCCGGGGCAAGAAGCATGTTTGCCGCCCCCGTGTTCGTAACATAAGGTCTTTTGGGAGTAAATTTACTATATAAAGTACTTGAGACACTGTTGGGACTTTTGGCGCCCGAGGCTTTCTGTCGTCATATCCCCTTCGCTACGCCCCTGCCTGTTCCGCAACCGGAAATGATTAATGAGTTTTTTCCTACACGCAAAATAATAAATTCTAAAAGTAAACGTAGGTAGTAGGTCATTAGCAATATCTGTTGGGCCGTGTACGAAATATTTGCAGCATTCCCTCGTGCCTCGCATAATAATTTCAGTAGTGAGTTTGGCAGTTTTGAGAGGAAAGTTCGTGCCACATGCGGCAACTAGTGAGTGCAAAGACAAGGGTGTGAGAGGCAAACCGACAGGAAATAGGAGATACATCACCTTGTCTTGTAGGAATGTATTTTGATTTGGCATATGAGCACCCGGCATGGATTGCACGTTGAGGGAGACGTTCACGTAAGCCACAAGGCATTTGAGGATTCATTCAGTAAAAAGAAAAATTTTCCTTTCAGTTACGCGGAATTGAGAGAGAAGCAAAATCATGCGTTACGCGTTAATAATAGGGGCGTAACCAAGGGGAAGCGAAAGGCGTATTTCCCCACCAAAAATTTTTGGTAACACAAAACTTCATGACGCCAGTAAATGGAACAGTGATTATAATCGACTTCGTATAATATGCGCATCTAACAACTTTTGTGCTAAATGTATCTCATTTTTATGAACCGTGTAAACACAATTTCATAATTTTCTTCAGAATAGATTCCTTTCAGGATGAAGTATCAAAAATTTAGCATTTGTAAGTATTTCCGTCAAAGCTAGGTCGAGAAAATTTTCTGCGTACGGCACTGACATTTTATTTGTATGATACTCACAGCGCACAAGAACCAAGTTCACTGTCCTGGGGTTGTGCAGTGATGAGTTTGCAGTTCACCCCATGTCCGCTGCTTTGCCTGTCTGTAGAGGCAAGATGCGAAACTTGCGTGCAGGTTGTTCTACTATTGGACTTTATTGCGTAACAGTAACATGGCAACGAATCTTCACCGTGTTCACTTTGCCGCATGCAAGTGTTGAACGCAAATAATGCAGGGAGACAGTGAGTTCTAATACTAGATAGCCACACACTTTTATGGCCTACTGAGTGAAAAGAAGCATGATAAGTTTGAAAAATCCATTGTTAGTGTGAGACTGAACGCTTGTCCGGTTTATATGGATGAGCGTCCATCGTGAAAAAGTCAGTAAAGACAAGCAAGGATTTATTGAAAGGGTGTTTGGTTGCTTTGGGCGAGATCTTAGACGTTTGTAGTTCATGTTTCTAAGTGATGCTGGCAAGTCTTGCTGGATAAAATAAAGACATAATTGTGGTTTTGTTAAAGACAATGGCAATTTGCTTTGTAGAAAAGTACCCTGCTTAAAATCTGCAGATAGTCTATTTGGTAACTTATCGCAATATACCTGGCTATTGCTGCCAACGAAGCGAANTTTTGTGACTATTGCCGTAAAATGGAGCAATTTCTTTTTGTGTAGAAAGGGTACGGNGTTTGCACTGCATCGTCAGCAACCTGAAAAGTATAAGCAAAATGTCGATGTTTCCCCTCCCAGAAAAATTATTGCGGATGCCCATAGAAAGGGGGCTTGGGGCCATTCTAATGAAAGTTTGCCGATCACTGCTGTACGAAATACTACTGAACGGAGCTTCAGCAAGTTGAGACTAATCAAAATGTTTCACAGATCAACCAGGACTAATGAAAGGCTAACAAATCTGGCAATGATGTCTATTAAAAGTGAAACTGCTAAAATATGAGATATGACTGAGTTGACAAAAACATTTGCATTTTTGAAACCTTGGAAAATTCATTTTCCTAGCTTGAAACATAGCAAATGTTTAAGTCTGTCTGCTTTATACGTTGTGTTGATGCTGTAGAAAATGCTTTCATAAGCATTTGTTAAAATAAATCGATGTTTTTGTTTACGTAAATACTATTTATTAAATGCAATGTATGGTATATTGGAGGGTAATGGTAATGGTTTATTGTTTCATATGACTCAGCCAATAAGCAGAAGCACCATAAAAGCCATCGCATTAAGTAAATCAACCATTCGCGAAAATTAGAGCAAATGAAAACACAATGGCATAATAGCTGATCAGTGTAAACGGAGAGGGGCGCTGTGTCTTATAGGATTGGCGAAAGACCGTGGCGGTCATCCGGTCAACCAACCCCGTTTATCACTTTTTGACAAGTGTCGAGAAACAACAGTTGGAGATCAAATAAGCATGATGAAAAGAAAAATAAAAACGAATGAACGCAGAACATGGTGAAGAAAATGAACAGGTGAAAGCTCATGCCTATGCGCTTGAGCTTTGTTTGGGAGGGTCCCCAACGTCCAGGTTCAGGGGGTCCCAACCACCTAGCGCCGGCCCTGTTGGTGGGCTTAGCCCTCCCAAACAAAACTCCAAGTCCCCCGAATTGAAATATGAAACACTGCAAATAAGTTGAGTTTTTGTCGAATTTAGCAGTTCCCCTGCACAAACGTAAAGCACACGCACCCATTGAAGACTTCCCTGGTAACGTTTCTGGGGCATATATTGGTCGTTCACCAACCTGTTACCTCTCTGAAGATGCCTGGCGAAACACATGCACGTTTTTAATACATTTTCGTCTTTATCAACGGTTTACCTTTAAAGCACAACTGGCTATGATGGGTTAATGTTGAGTCGACTCTTTTATATCAATTCTGCTTTCTGATACGTCGATATCAGCATGTGCTTGCGGTCCAGTTGACAAATAAATGCCATGGTTGTGTGTGAATGTCAAGGCATTGAACTATGGAGATTTTGGTAGCAAAGTTATTTTGTTTGCTTATTTACCTGGAACTCGATTGCACCAGTTTCTTTTTACGCTAAACGTAAACGTATTCTACTAACTCCCCTTACGTTATCCAGCATATTGCAACAGAAGTCTCTTTCGTGACTTGTTAGACTAGTTAGATTGTGTTGTTGGTACCCAAGGGAGTAAGCTTGCCTGTGATGCAGTAACACATTTGGTGTTCATCTGAGTTTTTATGGTAGATTCTCAGTCTAAACATTGCCCAAATTGGTTTGGTAATCAATATGTTGTTTACACAAAAAAAAACGGGGTACTGAGACTATGTGTGTAAGAGTTTAGCCCAGAAGAACCAGAGTTAAAATTCTCAGAACTTTCATATATTTGGATTGAAAAAAATGTCGTTAACCCATTTTTGAGAACGCGCTGCCACGGCATGTATTTTGTAAGGAGAAAATCAAGTGAAGAGATAATGCACGTAAGTACTGTGAAAACGTTTGTCAGGTAACGTTGGAGCACCTGCAAATTGTAAATAAAGGTAAAGGTATGATAAATATATAAATAATGCATTCAATTTCATTTGGTCACCTGATCGCCGGGGTTGTGGTAAAACGTCTTCCCTCATTTTTGTGGTTAAATCTTCCATTAGCTTACTTTTGTGCAGATTTCCCATATAAAGCCATACGTTTATGCACACAAATATGCGTTTATAAATTTTATACGGTTATATGATATTTTCTAAAGGAACAGTTTTGTGGTGTCCCCTTGCCTCTTGTTTGATAACCTACACACGGGATTATTTAGCCTCATGCCTAATGGCTTGCTTCATGTCAAGTCGAAGGGAGGTTGTAAGAATTTCTGCTGTTCTATCTACAACAGTGTTGATGCATTTTAAACAGAACTCTTTGGATTTTTACAAAATTAAATGGTTTCAATTTTTTGTTCTGCGCAAACTGTTGTCTAACACGTTACATTCCTTAGCCACGAGAACGTCTTAACTGTGGACTTTGCAATTTGTTGTTTTATGCAGCGGCCAGCGATACATTAAAAAAGCGTTTCTGCGAAGCGCCTATTGAAAAGGAGGTAAGGAGATTTGTGTGCGCCGGTTTTACAGTCGTGGATCGTTAAAAACGATTACAGGCGTTCTTCGATTTACGACGGAGTTCCGTTCTTGAGAGGGTTGGTAACGGCAAACGAGTTTTCGTCGTAACCTGGGTATGTTTGGTGAACCGTATAGCATACTGTACGTTACGGTAGCTAAATTAACACCTTAGTGTGTCACATTGTATACACAACACATGAAGGACCTGTCAAAATACACTATTTAAGTCAAATTTAACGCACAAAAATTCGTGTTCTGAAATTCGTTTTTTGTGTACCTTATGCAAGCGCGTTGGTGAACTCGAACGTCATAATATAAACCGAGTGCTTTGTAAACTGAGTGCCTGAACAACAGTAGCTAATACAAGGCAACGCTGACTCGTTAATACTGCACATTCATGTAGTTGTGCCAAAATATTCATTGCTGTTTTGATGGAAATAATCACTGTCGCATCTTTGAATTAGTGAGTGTCAGCGATGAACTCAGCATTTGGGTCATCCGGGTGGAGGTAGAATTTGCTGCACCTGGGAGAAGTGTATGTTGCGTAACAAAAAGCTATCAATCTACAATGCTCTGGCGTTACCGTGAAAAGTAATATCAGGCTGGGGCGCAACGAGGGGGCAAGGGCGGCACAATTCCCCTGGCACCGGATCACTGTGGGGCGACAAATCACTGCGGGGGCGTCGAATGATTGCGGGGCGTGCCGAAAAGTCTCAACAATGTCACAAGTACTTTTTTTCTATACAGTACATTCGCTTCCGAAAGGCCTCAGGTTCGAGCATGGGGGCGCCAAACTCGCTTCTTGCCCCGGGCGTCATCTAACCTCGTTACGTCCAACAGCTGATATACGGCAGGATCCTGAATTCATGTTTTTCTGTAGCAGTTGTTTGCCAAATACACGTGCTACTGTCCCGTGAGTCTTCGGGGACTATTGGACATACCTGAAAAAACTTGGCCCCTCTCAAAAAGCTCTTCGCCACCCCTGGTGTCCCAAGCTAGTTATGGGCCTGGTTATAACAGTGGTTTATCACGAAATTATCTGTTATGAACGTGCCTGTTATGAACGTGCTTTTTATAAAATGGTCTGTTATGAACAGGTCTGCTATGAAATGGTCTGTTATTAACCGGTCTGCTATGAACAAGTCTGTTATATAATGGTCTGTTATTAACAGGTATGTCATGAACGGTTCTGTTACCAACGTGGTTTGTTATGAGTAGTGATATGAACAGGTCTGTTTTGAAAAGGAACCTATTGACAACCTCAGTATCGCTCATTTATATTGTCTACCAAGTGCTATGTTCAGCACTCAGCAGTCGGTTTTTACGTGCATTTACTACCGGCAGCAGGATTTTCGGTATTTGTTCAACTTTCAGGATTAACGTCGGTTCAACAGCATCTGCTGGGAATTTTTTTCCATTTTACGCTTCCTAAAAAACAGTATGGTCCCAAACCAGTTGGGAGTTAACGCAAGCGTTGCAGTATCCCAGAAAACATAGAAGGTTGTCATAACTTTATGCGACAATGGATCATATAGCGTTGTAGTAAGGTTCTTTGTCAGTTAGGAAAATGTTAATCCAGTCTAGTGTACTGAAGGCGTGCAGCATTCAAGTGATACACCACGGCGCCGAAGAGCGACGTGCAGTTGCAAGAAGTTGTGCTCGGTGTGTACTGCGTAGCTGAGCAATCCGAACTTGTCAAGCGTCGCTGCGCAAAGGAACTTCAAACGATTTTAGCAGCAGCGGAGACTGATTGATTCGTGGCGCAGTCAAACGACTTCTTCGCCTGTTCAGTTGGTGTGCGTGAATGAAACATGCGACCACTCCACACGAACAGCAGCTCTGTATTTCCGGCTCTGACTGAGGCCGGTATCTGAAATTTAAGCATGCCTACGTCGCAATGACGGAATGGTGTTAAAAGGAAAGCACTGCTGTTGGTTAGGTAGAAAAATGTGAATAAAGTAATTTAAGGATGTCCTTCAAAAGATCTTGTTTTCACGGAATTTGATCTGGAAAACACAAATTGTCGGTGATAATAGTAGCGCCGCAAACTCGAAATCAACGCTCTGGCATGTTCTTGGTCCCCTTTGCCCCAGAAGCCACTAATAGATTTGTTTTGATATTGCCAGTTTTAAAAACAACAAAAGTTGGATCAGAATCACCCCAATGTGGCAGCAGCGGTAAACTGCTGTCGCGTTGAAGATGTTGATCAAAGTTTCTAATCGTACCGTGAACCTTATCAGCTGCTGTGGTTATAGATTCTGCGAAATTTGCAGCTCTGTAACTCAACTCACCCAGATTAACGCTCCACCAACAGTACTTGTGTTCTAGAATATCCTCAACAACTTTTTTGGATTGTTTCGCGATGGTGATTCCTGCAGTAAGGTTGCCAGATTAATTTTATCAAAAAAAGTCAAACCTTAAAAAAGGCAAAAAATAGCCAACTAAATTCTTATAAAGACTAAACATTCAAAATGAAAACGCCGAAAAAGCCAAATTCTTCACTTGACAAATCTTCCTCCTAACAACTCAGATTCACATAAAAATGCATCTTGTGTACTTCAAATGCCTTAAAAAGAAATTAAGTCAAACCAATTTTCAGGACAAGTCACTTATGATAGAAGCCTTAATGAACGTTTGCTATTAGAGAAACAAACAGATGCAAACTTTAGCATCATCACTCAAATTTTAAACACTTCGCAAAAGCAAAACTTGCAGTTTGCTGTAACGTGTCAAAATGCATTCAAATACAAGTTTATTTAAAGCCGACTCTGACTACAGTAACGAGACACAGACTTCTTAAGGGAGTGGCCATTTCAGGAAAAAAAGCACAGATGGTGGACATATGACATAACGATGGCGAACACATACCCATTGTGGATAATGGACACTGTTATAGAAACAGACCTATTGAGGCGTTTAACGCTAGGTTTTGATGAGTGGAACTTCAACACATCTGAATAAAACAAGTAAAGAAACGATAAATAACGACGAACAAATAAAAGTCAAAAGTCCACTTGTCAGTTGAGCGTCACTTCACGACTGAGAATCACAGTTCAGAACGGTAACACGTCAACTTCTAATCAGCACTAATCAGCGCCGCGCCATCAATCACGAATCGCCGTTCTAGCGGGGCAAATTCCTCACAGACACAGTGGCGGATCTATGGAGCAGCTTGGGGCAATTTCTCTCCAAACATCTGTGGCACTCCGTTGAATGGCGTTTATGGCCGTTTATGGAGCCTATCGAAGTAGAAACAGAGATAAAAATACTCCAAACCAGAGGTTCCTAAACTTTTTCACTCGCGCCCCCTTTGGCGTTAGTCATTGGCACTTGCGCCTCACCTAACCTGAAAATCGAACACAAAAAATAGGACAACAATTTATTTGCCACTATCCTGCTTAAATAGGAAGAATGCCACGTTTTTTCGGAATCTGGTAGTCTAATTCGAGGATTTGTTGAAATTCGAGGATTTGTTGTCATCGCAAATCGGCTTCACATTCCATTTTTTTCTAGATTTTCTCATGTTTGCTTTGATTATAGCGTTTGTAGCGAAATGATAATAAATTTGCGAATGATAAAAGCAAAGCATAAATATTTTCCAACATCACGTCGTTGCCATATTCGCGCCCCGCTTGCGACACTTTCACGCCCACAATTTAAAGAACGCACAGGCTCTAAAGTAGTGGTTCTTAACCGAGGGGAAGTCAAGAAAATTCCAGGGGCGCGAACCCTTACAGGTTCTGCAGCACGGAAAGTTTTTGAACGAAAGAGTGTTCCGTCCTATTCATATATTCAAAGTCAGAGGGACTTGAAAGAAAGGACAATTGCTTAAGGGAGGCGTGGCAGAGAAAGGGTTAAGAACCACTGCTCTATAGCGTCTAAAATAAACTTACTGAAAGAACTATGAGACAGGAAAGGAAGAATTGACGAACTGTCCCAACATCAAAGAAGTTGTGTTTGGAACAAGGAATAACTAAAAATTAACTTCATTGCACGCTTCCAATGACTGATGATGCGTTGGAAAACGCGAAACTAGTTTCCCCGTCAGTAAACTGTGACTGATTTACTTGCCGCCATCTTTGTGGCCTTTAACTATGAAAAATAG
>JGI24158J21664_10006883_pt1 | contig 15034 bp, 9 predicted proteins | sample Ectturendosymbi3_FD_21664 | JGI IMG/M metagenome (IMG submission 21664) | reverse complement strand
CTTGGAAGCTCTACTTGTTTCTTGAGCATCAGTATCAACCTGTGTCTTCCTTTCTATTAACTGCGGCGATTCTTGTCTACCCATATCTTCAACTTAATTGTTACTTGGTAAGAACTATTATCATAATGAGTGAGTTGAGGAGTCTTTACTATCAGACAAGACTGTCTACTGATATCACAAAATGTTTAATGTCTTGAGTGCCACTACACCAGAGATGAGCATTGGATTGGACTGGATCCGGGCTATAGCAAATTTTGATGGATTTGGACTGGATCAGGACTGTAAATCGTTTCAGAAAGTTAAGATCAGCAACGGATTTGGAGTTTTGGACTGAGTTTTTGGAAAAGAATTGCGACAATTTTTGTTGAAAAGCTGATTTTGCTAACCTTTCGGATTTTATTTGGACTTGGACTTTACAGTTTTTTAATTTTTGTGGGCTATGTTTGGACTTGGACAGAGGTTCACAAATTCAAGACTGGATATGGATTGTAAAATATGACAGTCAGCTCATCTCTGCACTGCGCACATTTCCTAAAAAGAAGAATGATGCAGTACAACTATCCGCTAAACGGCAATAAAGTGTAGGAGTTCTGACACATCCTTTAAAAAAAGTTGATGTGATTTACTTGGTATTTAAAAGCTCCAAAAGTTATGTTGAATTTTCATAAAGGTGTAGGTGCATTATGCGGTAAGTTGGTACAGTGACTTTCACAACTCTTCCCCGAATTGAAAATTTACCTTGCTTTGTGCATTCTAAACTCGTAAAAATGTTTTTTCAACGAGTAACAATGGGGAATTACATGTTGAGCTCAGTTGAGTTGAAACATCCGTTTTTCAGTAGGGGCTAGATTTTCTGTCTTACATGCATAAAACAAGCACGCATGTTAGGCCAAACGATCCTTCACTACTAAAAGAGTGTAGTTTCGTGAGGCGTTTTCTTGAAAGTTAAGTAAAATTTCCAGGACTGTTTCTTCTGTACTTCGCTATACTGTGTTCTTTAAAGAACTATATGATTGATTTTGCTATTTCTACCTCAAAAAAATTGTTTCTTAAACTGCTGATGAATGGAGCATTTCTTTCTGTGTTGGCAAATGACATTGTTTATGATTCACTCTTGAAGCTGATTTGCTGCATATGCATGAAAAAACACGGGTTCACATTTTTGAGCAGCGTTCCTCTAAACATATGTGGGTTGCGGACCCCAAGTACATCCTAATAAAGGTTATCGCCCTGAACAAGAACGTTGCAATAAACATGAAAAATTAGGTCTTAATCATCGTAGTAGTAATCGAAATGTCTGCAAAGCCTATTAACCCTTTCGAAATGTCAAAGGGAAGCCTATTAACCCTTTAAAAACATTTATAGACCACTTAAATCACCTTCACGGGCCCCTTAGAGGTTCACAAACACCAGGTTAAGAACCTGTGCTTTGGAGCATTGAGCTTCACAAAGCATTTTTCTATTTAGGGTATGTTACCGTTCTGCTGCTGGGCAGCCACTCCAAAAAGCAAGAATTTGAGAGGTCGATGCTCGGAGCAAGACGGTTCCTTAAAGAACGACACTTGCCAAAGGAGCTGCGGCATAGGGTGGAGTTGTTTTACCAGCACATCTGGCTCAAGTAACTCTATTCTTCTCCGTGTTTGTAATGAAAAAAAAAACGGTTGGAAATTAAAAGATGATTGACTTTGAACATGCTAGTTTACTTTGTGTAATTGCTTGATATTATTATTTGCGTACTTATTTCTAAAATTTCTTAATTTTCTGGCTTAGTACGAATGGTGTGAGAAAGCTCCTGGTCCATAATTAATTAGTGCAGCGTTTAACGCAAAGATGATTCAATTCATTTGAAGACCTGGAAATGATCGGGATGTCTTAAATTTTAGCAAATTACTCAATGGTAGCAGGTTTGTTTCACTTTACGATCTGCTGCGGGTGATCTTCGGTAATTGTAGGTGGCGGTACCTTGTCGTATCCCAATGTTACCGATTAAATGAAGTTGGGTGGAAATCAAGAACATATCATTGTTTAAGTCACCCATGGATAGTTACGCTCTATTTTGCAGAATGCTCGTTTCAATTTGCTGGTAATCCTAACTGCTGTTTTCATTTGTTTGCTTGTCGCCACAGTTGCGATTTTGACCAATGGGACGAAACCAGTTTATTACGTCATCTGCCGATCAGCGTGCGAGAAGAGATCAGCCTGCACGGGAACTACATTGCATTGAAACAGGTACCATGTTTGCTTGCGCTGTCGATTCAGGTCATTTCACATTGTTCCCGTTTCTTGGCAAGTTGTTTTTTAGCATACGTTTTTGCGAAAAGCAGAAGAATCATCGTCCGTACCCACGTCCTTTAAAAACATTTGACTAAACTCAATTTGTTCTCTGAAGAACATGTTTTCTTTGCGTCTTATTTCAATTATTTTTGTGCGCTGTACTGATCTTGCCGAAAGTCCCTTGCAGACCCTCCCATGACTTGCATGACATTAATCTTCTTTTGCATTCGCCCCGTAGCTTCCCGAACTGGCGGAATGCGACTCGAATCTGCTGCGAGAGCTGGTGACGCGCATGCGCAGAAGGTTCTTTCTCCCGGGCCAGACTGTTTACAGGAGCGGAGACGTTGGCAGCGAAATGTACATTGTTGGTGAAGGCGTATTACAAATCATTAAGTAAGAGTCTAATTTTTTTTTTAAAATTGTGCCAGAATCAGTTCCACCTGAATTTTTTTCCCTGTTTTTCTCTGTTTTTCTTTATTGAAGAAGACATGCTTTCTGATTGGTGCAGTGTTGGAGGAAGCTTTTTGAAAGTGGGGGTACAAGCGCACGTCAAAAAACCATGAAAAATGTTTTCATTAAACGATTTACTTCAACAATGGACCCAGCACTAATTCTGTTGCTTAAGCCCATTTAAGCAAAATTCGAAATTTAAAAGTGGGGGGCCTAGGCCCACGCGGCCTCCCCGGTTCCGCCACCCTTGAATTGGTGTCTGTTCAATCTCAGTGATACACGCCTTTAACGAAATGCTTCATTAGCATTTGCTCTTTGATCTCTAATAAATGGATGAGCTGTTGCATTTATTTCTATCAGTTTGCTTTGAAACGCGGTTATTTTCATTTGTTGCTTATGCTACTGCTTGCGTTGTTTGATAATGGAGAACGGTTTGCTTTCACAGAGAAAATAGTGGAGAAATAAAAATGGCCAACGAAGGCGCCATCTTCGGAGAAATGAACATCTTCAACGTACATGGCAATCGGCGACGTACGTGTGACGTCATTTCCTGCGGATACTCGGAGCTTTTCGTCCTCACTTCCGACGACGTTGCAACCACATTAAAAAAGTACCCTCGAGTTATGGTAAGTGCCTACTTTGCATGTGACGTAGTATTTCGTCATCCGTTACGTGAGGGAAAGTTTTGGGTAAAATTCGAAACGTTGTTTTGTTAAGAGCGTTTTCCATAAAATATCATTTTGTTCTAGTTTCTTTTTTTACTTGGAGGCTCTACTTGATTCTTGAGCATCAGTATCAACCTGTCCCTTCCTTTCTATTAACTGCGGCGATTCTTGTCTACCTATATCTTCAACTCAAGTACTGCCTGTGCACAAGTAACAAAAATCTGCACGCATTGATGTTATTTAATGGAAATCGATTTCGGCATCTTCAGTCCAAGTTAATTAAAGGTAAAAACGAGTGGAAGTACGCAAAGCAGTAATTATTACGAAACAAAGACAATGGTTGCGTGAAAAACATGTTGAGCTAACGTTGACAGTACCGTAAATAAGCATTTATTAGAGTAAGCACAAACAAGTAGTAAAAGACACTAGGTGTGATAAGACAAGACCAACTAGTGACAATAAGTTAAAACACAAAGCGAAAGGAAAGAACAATAAATGAGAGGAGAGAAGAAAAAATGGTGCGCCAAAACAAAAGTGGTTATAAGAGCAACGTCTAAACAAGGATTTAATGCGAGGCAAAATAATTCTGTGCTTGTTAATGCTAGCGTTGATTTTGTTGAGCCACTTATCTTCACAAATATCAAGGTAATCGTAACTGGGTTGTTCTACGAACGTGACTGTAAAGCATTCACTGATTTTAGACTTTTTTCAATCTTATGTTCGTGCACTACATGTTGTAGTAAAGGTACCTGCTCTTGGTCATCAGACAAATTGACAGTGTTCCACGAAGAGCGCTGAGAATTCCAATGTTTCGAAAATTTATTTGAGGTTTTGCCAACATACTGTTCTCCGCACAATTTACAAGTTGCAATGTAAATTCCGTAATTGGCGCAAGTTGGCATCTGCCTTATAGGAAACAATTTGCCCTTTGAGCGCAGACACTGCTTTGTGCGGCAAATTTGGCAAGCACGATGCAAACATTGTACCAAAAGCGGCTCAACAAAATCAACGCTAGCAACAAGCACAGAATTCTTTTGCCTCGCATTAAATGATAGACTTACCCTTGTTTAGACGTTGCTCTTATCATCACTTTTGTTTTGGCGCACCATATTTTCTTCTCTCCTCTCATTTATTGCTCTTACATCTCGCTTTGTGATTCAACTTATTGTCACTGGTTGGTCTTGTCTTATCACACCTAGAGTCTTTTACTACTTGTTTGTGCTTACTCTAAATGCTTATTTACAGCACTGTCAACGTTAGCTCAATATGTTTTTCACGCAACCATTGTCTTTGTTTCGCAATAATCACTGCTTTGTGTACATTCATTCGTTTTTATCTTTAATTAACTTGGACTGAAGATGCCGTATGGCGAAAACGATTTCCGTAAAATAACATCAATATGTGCTGATTTTTATGACTTGTGCATAGGCAGTACTTGATCTTTTTTTCCGTTAAAATAGTAATCTTGTTTCGCAGGGCTTGGTGATGCAGGAAGCACGGCGGAATCGCGCAATGCTCGGTACTTCTTTTTACGCCGGAAATCGCGGCCCTCCCCGGACGGAAGTTAAACGGCACAATGACGTCACAAGCGATCAGTCCGCGTCCCAAGTCCATGTCCACCTGGCCGGACGCAATGGGGGGTACGGGTCAGACGAACAGGACAGTGGGTATGAAACGCAAGTTTTAAATAAAATATTTGTTTGCTGCTTGTTATGCTTTGGGCTGAAACGAGTAGAATGTCTATTCCTAACAATTTGTATAAACTTTCAAACAATCCCAAAAATTTTTGAGTTTGGAAAATCTACGCACAGTGCACAGAAGCCATATGATGAAAGCTGACTTCTACACCGACTTGAATTTATCATTAAGAGAAACCCTTCATGGAAGTCCTTACTTGGTTATAGTCAGTGGATTGACCATCAGTTCTATTAATGCAGAATTTCTTAACCTGGGGTGCTATCACCCCCAGGGGGTGCTGAAATCAATTTCAGGGGATGCTGGGGAAGGTCATATATGTGGCGGTCAAAGGTAAAAGGAATATGTTTGGACAACTTGTCTTTACTTTATCCTTATAGTAACCAGGTGTTAGCCAATGGTAGGGGGTGCTGAACTGCTTAGGTGTGCCCAAAAGGGGTGCTGAGGTAGAAAAAGGTTAAGAAACGCTGCATTAATGTGATATTGGTTCTCCTTACGTTTGACCCAAAACATATTTCGTGAAAGGAAACACTGTGGTGTTGCCTTCTTTCTGAAGTTTGAATAACTTTTTAGCATTGTGGCGCCAGGCCAGTTGCCAGGTTTTAACATTTGGGGAGGAAAAAAATATTTTTACGAGGGAAAGATTTTGTTTTTATTGTATGTTTGAAAAAAATTGTTCTGGTAACAACAAAATTTGGTGGGACACAAAAAATTGCGAGGCGGATGTCCCGCGTGGCTGCGGGCCTGTGTGGTGCTTTGTTAGGTTTTAGCAACACAAGCAGCAAATGACATGTGCTTGATGCTCTCCCCAAACATTTCAATGCATCTAGTCATTTTGCGCTGTGAGAGGGGGTATCCCAAACAAAATACTGTCATTCGCCTAAAATCAAACAATTTGTCCCCCAAAAAGATTTTGGACCAGCTACGCCACTGAGACACGCTGCTTACACTCGAGCGCTACAAACGTTGTCAGCGGTAAAATAGTTTCGCTTCGGTCTCAGTAAAATGTTTTCGTGTGCCAGGTCAAGCTTCGTTTCCGTTCGCGTGGTAACACCTGCACGCATGATTGCTTCCGCAGGAAAGGCAACAGCAATGCGAGCAGCTTGCAGTGGTCGAGTAATTATCCAAGCAACGAGAGTCCAGACAGCGCTGTGCTATCCACTCCGACAAGACGAACGCAAACTAATGCAGAAGGAAGGCGGTTCGCCAGCAGCCAAGCTGTAGGAATGATCGCAAGACCTGATATTGTGGAAAAGCTTAACACAGCCTACGAAGAAAATCTTTTCGCGCTGAAAAGATCCCTGGACAATGTTTGGGTACGGTTGTAAATAAATAAAGCCGGTTTTCCTTAAAACAATATGAATGTCATGGAAATTAGTACACAAGCAGCATGCGCGTTTTCTACGCTTGAAAATATGGCTATAACATAATGTTTTTCGACAAGAATTAGGCAAACGTATGATTCAGTAACCTGTGTTAGTTACAGGTCGGCTGAACTGATTAAAACAAGTAGTTTCTCGGAATAGCAACGCTTCTGGATTATTTTTATTTAGGATGTTTCTATGTTTTCATACAAGTTTATTCATGATTGGAAAATAACAGTTTGTGGCTCGGTTCGGAAAACGTTGGTATGATTGAGTTCTCTGCCCTTATCAGCAGAGCTTCCCACCAGGTCCAGATCTAGGGGAGGGGGTGACCCCCCCTAAAACCTACGAAAGTAACTTTATTAACCATGATTTTGTACAATTCGGAAAACAACATATCAAAACCTATTCCGAATAAGTCTTTCGTCATGTTCGGATTGTTCGCGATATAATGCTAATCTGTCGTCCATTGTTTTGTCACAGCAGTGTTGTGAAGTTTACTTCATCTCTCTTACAGTAGCGAACCGTTGTGAGACTTGACTACCAAATATTACTGAAATTGCCCCTCTAATCTTGCTGTTTGGATCCGGCCAAGTTTCCCGCACATATTTTTCAGAAACTGAAAAAAAAATTAATTTGCGGCACGATTGAGGTTTCGGGCGTATCAGCGCTCATCAGGCGCCGCCAGGCCCGTAACCAGTTTGGGACCCCAGGTGGAGCGAAAAATTTTCTGAGAGGGGCCCAAATTTTTAAAACTATTTCCAACACATTTTTCCACGGGGGGGTGGCGAAAATCCTTGCAGGGGGGAGAAGCCCGCCTGCTCCCCCTCTGGTTACGGGCTTGGGCACCGCCATCTGCGAAACTGAGTGGCAATAACAGCGAAAAGTAGGGCCGCTTCAAATTAACGTTCTAATTTAGCAAAACGTGTATACAAAAAACGAAGTTTATCCGCGCGCCGAATGGGGGGTTAGTTGATAAGCACAGAGGTCAATAAATGTGGTTTAGGGAGGCTAATTGTCTGTTATGTTTCAACAGCAACGTGAAGTCGCCACGTTACAAAAGCAGTTGGCCGACACCGAGCTTGAGCGAGACAACAAAGTGAAAGAAGTGCTTCAGCTGCGCCTGCGTGCGGTCAGTGCCCACAAGAAACAATCGGCCGCAAGTGGGAGCGCTGAAGTCAAGCAGCCAGCCAAAGAAAAAACGTCTAGCAATACGAACGTTCGATCAAGCAAGGCAGGGCTGAGGACGAACGTCAAAATTGTGGGAAGCAAAAAATCGCTTCGCAAACGTACACTTCTACCCTCCACTGCTGAGTCACCTGACGAAGCCGGTTCCGAAGACGAGCAAGCAACTCCTCAGGAGAACAGTGCAATCCAAGAAACCCCTCTTGATGTTTACGGATCGTTGACGTCACTGCCGCCAAAGGCCTGATATTTTTGTTCTGTGATTCTGTGACAGAAACACTGCGAAGCAAATCCGCCTGCGCCAATTAACGGTGGCAAAGAAATGATTTTTGCTTTTCCAACTGACGAAGCTGTCGAGTCAAAAAGGATTGAGATGGAGGTGAAAATATGAGGGTTTAATCATCACAGAAGATCAATTCTTTGAATGTGAAGATGTTTTGAAAAGCAAGAAGACATTGACCATAAAAGAGTTAATTTGTTTGAAAGTTTCAAGCAAAGCATGAAAATTGTGTTGGTGCAATTCAATATTACAACATCGCAGCAGAAAACCTGAGCAGTGTTTCCCATTGCAAAACACCACTGAACTGAAAAGTGAATACAACTGGCCTGACCCCAAAAAGATATCTACAAGAGAAATCTAAAGCATCATCTGCAAGCAGTTTGGTTTAAGATGCAACACAATCCGTTACGCAGACGAACTAGGTGGTTCAACACCCGAAAATGTGCAAGCTCAGAAGACTTGTGAAAAAGTGAAAAACTCTTATGAAAAAGTGTTTCCGGGTCTATTGAAGGTATGCACTGAAAATCCGATTTCGCCCAGAGAGTTGAGTTTTCAGTTCATACCTATCGTTTGTTTCGTTCAGTTGTACAGCATTCCAGTTGCATTGTGCTGCACTCCCTTTTAAAGAAAACATTTTTACAAATCGTTTTATGCCACAGTTCGATTGTCCGTACAACTACCCAAAGAGGATAAGCCGTCACGAAACTCGCCGCATTTTGTTTTTCAAAGTCGGGCAAACACGATCTCTGGTTGCAATTAAAAAAACAAACACTGAAAACAACCAAATTTCGAATTTTTTTTGAAATGGGCGCATTGTTATTTAGGATGAACCGCATTTTCAATATCAGTCGAATTGATTTTGTCGTTGGTCGTTGTGCAAAACAGCAAGACATTTTTATTGAAATATGCTGTACAGTGTACTCGGGCCTTGTACGTAACTGTTCAATATATTCAGATTTTAACCATGATGTTGTGGTTTCACTTCATATTTGCAATCAATGTGAAACTATGTGTGCGATAAAGTTCTCATTTCACGCTATATTTTGTAGAGCAAACTCAGGCAGAATAACTACTGTATTTCTAAAGTGTCTAAAAACGTTCCATTGGATCTGCAACCCCTAGTTGCACCTTTTTCGTTGCTTCTGAGTAAGCTTCAACTTTCAACAGTAATATTCAAAGTATATAACGGAATGCTTGTAACTGTCGTATTTGCTCGCATGGGGGGAGGGGATGAAAAAGGATAAGTCAAATCTTCTTTGATGGAAATTGATTGACAAATGTTCTTGTTCGTGCATTTTCACATCACGTTAGACACTTGATTTGTCAAAAAAGCAGCCGAGGTCTGAAAGCGTTCTCCATACGAATGCAGTGTCTACCTATAGCCGTCATTTTACAATATTGCGTTATTATTGCGAGTTGTGGTATCTAAACGGTCGAAAGCAATACCATTTTGTACTGGGTAATTCTTACTCCTGAATTATGTTGACAGCAAGTTTGAAATCTAATCTGAAATACTGAAAGTGAAAAAAGGTTGTGTGTCATTTAACACATTTGCTTTCATTTTGAGTGTGGTTGTGTTGAGTCTCTGAGTTAAACTCAAATCAATCTGCTGTTTTTGCTTACACTGTTGGCTTTCAAGACCTTTGAGTTACTGGTGAAATGGTAAAGCCAGGCTTGAAATCTTTCAGATCATTCCAACTCCGCTTCGCACGAAACGAATTGACTTTTATGACAAAATTTCTCCGCGAATTATTTCGTTGCCAACTCCAACACTTCGATTTGCTTCAAAACAATGTTTTGCATTGGAGTTCGCAATGGATGGCCTCGGCTAACAGTATTGTGCTGCTCTTAAAAAGATTTTATCCAACATGAGATGCGTTTGGATTTTTTTGCTCAGAAGCCAAAAAGCCATTTTTTGATGAACTTGCAGCAAAGCACACCATCTATGAAAGCTTTGAAAAGTCCAAGTTTTTAATAGAATGAATTTAATTTCAACTAAAGCAATACGTGTTTTTGATATCAACAGAGCTGTGTTATCTGTGAGATTTTAATTGGTTCAGAAACGTAATTGCCTTAATTTCTAATCTGCATCATGTACCCATTGCAAGTGTTGTCGTTATAGCATATATCAAACGTGTTTTTCCGCATAAGTCTTTTAAAATCATTCATCAAGTTTGTGTGACTAGTGTCTATGAGATGCTTTTGTGTATTTTCATTGTTTACTGCTTCTGTTTTTGTACTACAACGCATGAACTATCATGGACTAACAATAATAAACAGGCATAGCCGGATTTTCCCTTTGTTCTGTGTTTGTACTGTTATTATCATACCGCAGTCAATATTAAAACGACGGCAGGTTAGCAATAGCAATATCATTCATTCCCACTTTTTCTATGCAGTGATATGGTGACATATTTATTTTTATGGCTCTGGAAAACACCTGTCGACTATTGTTCCCATGACGCAAATTTTGACCGCATTGCACTGCAGCTTGTGGTGACTGCAGCTTGTTGTTAGCCGGAACTACGCAACAACGTTTGTCTCTCCAATATAACAGAAGTCGAAAGGTTTTCATTTCTGATTATTGTCCCCAACACAAGTTTTCTCAGTTTACTCAGTTCACGAATGGTTTTCCGATAATTCACGTGACTTCCAGAATCCAGTCCAGTAGTGTCTGGGGAACAACGGCTAGTCTGATCATGCAGCGTGTTCCTACTGATTGCCCAGTCGTGCCTTTGATTGTTTCTGCGTGCAGTGTGGTTGCAAAAAGCGCGCGTTTCTTACTTCGCGGGTGTTGCCTTCGTGAGCACTATGTTCATGTTGCGGTTAGACGGCAAATATCCTTTCGGTGGACTTGGATGATGATCAGATTTTCACAACACACGAACGTGAATTCCATATTTGAAGAGATTATCAGGTGAAGTGGCGATTGTTTGTCTGTTTTCTTGATCATAGCTTTTATATCGCGATTTCAGGCGTAGCAAGAAATATCTCAACACGTGTTTCAGAAGCTTGTATTTAGAGGAGTAAGATACTCGTAGACATAGACGTGCTGTATTTACATGTTGTTAAAATATGTTTGTTTCCAGTAAACTCGTTTCTTTGAATAGCACCAGCCTTCCAATCACTGGCAAAGATTCTTCTTGTTGCTCCTTTTTTGTCCTAGCTCGTGTGCTATCATTTGGTTGGCAATCACTTTCGAGCTCATCTGCTACTGATTTCAGACTTTTTTTCACTAGGATCATTGTCATGATCCTTTTCTTGTACGCCAAACGTCAAATCTATTCCAGGGGTAGGGAACCTGCCGGCCCCTGGCCCGCGCGACGCCAACATTTAATATGGCCCGCATCAGAATTTTCGTTACCCAAGTTAGAAATTCATGACAAGCAGATATGTAAACAATAAGTCAAGAGAAGTCTCTCTCGCTCCTTGACATAGCTGTTTCTCTTNGCTTTCCTTTAGACAATCTAATTATTTTCGGCCCTCCAGCGATATTTCACAATTCATACGGCTCNTCATATTCAATAGGTTCCCAACCCCTGCTTTCTTTTATGTACTATTCCTGTATGCCAAGCTGAAATAGAAGCAGATTTATTTTCTGGATCATCTTGTTACTCAGCTGAAACATTACTTGTTTTCGTATTATCTGCAATTACATTCCTTAATCCTTTTATTTCGTTTTCAAGCTTTTCTGTGACATTTGTTAGTTTGCCCAACTTGTCATGCCTTGCCAGATTTGATGTAGATCTTCTTCAGGGTTTTTTCCGATTTTGTGTAACAGATTTCCCGAGGCGGGTAGACAATGGAAGTCACTAGTAACACGTTATTGCAAATTATTATCGAACACCAACATACTAATTACAGACAGCGGTTTTTCACGTTTTTCAAATCTCTACAACATTTAGTAGACATTTCCTCAACGTCCATGTTAATCATTCATCAGCATATCGCAAATGTCAAACGGGATGTTGCTTGTTACATATGATAAGATCTAGTTGAGGATTTTGAGCCGTTAGCAGGCGAAGATGTTTGTCGGCTTCGCGGTTCATCTGGAATAACTTGGAAGCTCACTGGTTGAAGCGCTGATGTAACCTGTTATCTGTCTTCAAATAAAAAGAAATTGAATACAGCAGGATATAGCGTAGCCAGGGGGGCATGTCGAGGCACGAGAATGCGACACAGGAGTATACATAGCGTGGCCAGGGGCCATGGCGAGGCACGAGAAGGCGACACAGGAGCAGTAACCACTGGATTCCCTGCTGAATCCGGTGGTGCGCCCTCTGCCGGCGAACTCGCACACTGAGTGTCGTCTTCAGGCGATAGCGAATGCGGAACAATGTCTTCAGGAGGAATCGAACACGGAGCCTCGTCTCTCGGCGAACTCGGACGTGGAGAAACGTCTGCTGACGAACGCGGACACGGGACCAAGTCTTGCAAGGCCACCGTGCTCTCTCTACCGTCCTTGTAGCCAGGGATGTGGGAGCCAGGGATGTGGAAGCGGCTATTTCGTTAACCGCTTCCACACCTATCGCTTCCGCTTCCACCGCTTCGGCTTCCGCTTCCAGCAAGCCTGGACTCTAACAAAGTCTGGACTCTATCTCATCTGTGAACTTGCTGACAAGCATGACGATCAAAACCAGCAGCTTACGATTTACAAGGGCACATTACTAGTTAAAATGATCGCATAAGTTGGTATCTGTCAGCACGGTACTGCTACATTGCTCTTACAAAAAACGCAACTAGAGATCGACCGATATGGCTGTTTTGGGGCCGATACCGATGCCGATATATCGGCCCTTCATCGACCGATAGCCGATACCGATATTCCAAAAATTTTATATCTTGCTCTCTGCTTCATTATCAAAATACAATGTGTATTTTATGCCTTACCTCCTTTTTAATAAACTTCAAAAATCAGGATTTATGAAGTAAAATATTTCAAATTATAGCAATTTCGATATTTTTCTATGGTTTTCAATTAATTTGATTAATGATGATGCTTTTCTTTTGGCTGCGACGGCCGACGCGTGCACCATGGTTCATCTTGTCAGCTTGTTTATGAAACCGAACCTGCTAGCGTTGCTGCAAGATAACTGCCTTGACGTGGTTCATGTGCTTTCTCTTGTGCAAGGTGTCTGGATGCGTGAGGAATATAACAGCGTTTTGTCAACACCTGCTGAAGCCGCCGACAAAATCGGATCGGCCGTTTTGGCCGATACCGATATGTCGGCATCGGCCAATATATCGGTCTATCTCAACATATCCTAGAAAACTGTCTTCAACACATATCAATACAAACAGCACTTACAACAACCTGATCTTAGCCTAACAAATATCAAGCTAAATTGCATAGCGTATACCGTTTAAGGTTTCTTTAAGGCACTTTGATTGTCATACATTGTTACGTCATAATAATGTTTTCAGCAAAATTCTAGAACGCAAGGTTTTGGACAAACTTTACACGTTTTAATAAAATGCTAAACTTTTTAGACTGAGTTGGCAAACACATATGTACAGTAATATCTAAGTTAACTACGCATACAGTTTTGAAAAAATCTGGATTCAACTTTTTCAGCAATTTATTAGTATTTACAGTATATCAAACGTGACAACTGGTCATAAAAAATGTTAAACACGACACATTATGTTGCTTAAGTTCACGATTTGATATAATTGTTCAGCAAGTTCGTTTGCTTTCAAAATGCTTAGTGAAGGTGGAAGGGGCAGTTTTCTCGATGCACGTTAGCAATCCAAAGAAATACCTTACTGTCCAGCTCTGTTAGTCTGCGGACAGACGCATTAACTTTTTTTCGTGTCTGTCTTCAGACATCAGGGCAAATAACGTTTGCACATAACTTCCCGCTTCGCACAGACTTTCCTACAGCAGTCTCACTCCGTACTGTCGTGGGATGTTTCGTTAACTTGGATCAGTTGGATGATTTGACTCAAAATGACTCAGTTAAACGCTTGGCTTTGCCTAAAATTGTTTGTGAAAAGAATAGCACAATGTAAATGAATACTATGACGTAAGCTGCACAAAGACTTGGCCTTCTATGAAGAACGTCATGGATACTAGTTATGCTTTATCTCATTCTATCGCGCAACTGACATCGCACGTTCATTCAGACATAGAGTGCAACTTCACCGTTTAATCCACATTGGGAAATGGACAAAACTTTTTTGCCAAGTTAGTCTTCAAGTCAAATAACATGTGGAAGCGGTAGAATTTTCGCGCTTCTTCTTCTACAGAAGGACTGCTTCCGCATCCCTGCTTGTAACGTATGTATGCAAACGACGGATTTGTTTCAAGGCAAACCTCTTTTTTCAACCAGATCATCCTGTTTAGTGCTGCGATTTAACTTGCGTAGAAGCACAGGCCCTGGTTCAGTGGTACAGCCAACCACACAGGAAGCGCCGTTCCACTTGGCGAGCGACGAGCAAATTTAAAGAAACGTTCATGCGGTGTCTCGTTCATAGCAGTACATAGCAAGGAACGCGTTGAATGCAGAACATCATTAGAAACCGTTTCCCACTGAGTCAAGGGCAGGTGTCGACTTTTCAACGCCAATTGGATTGACTTTCTAATTCTACTACACCTTTAAATTGGGAATTTCCTGTCGGGTGATAAGGTGTGGATTGACTGGCGGAGACACCGTGCTTCGTCAAATACGGTTTTAAATCACGAGACATGATGGTCAATCTCCGATCGGAGTGAACATAACTAAGCATGCCGCAAAGAGCAAAGAACTGGTCTAAACACCGGATTACTGTCGACGTAAACATATTGGAGCAAGGATAAGCAAACGCAAATCGCGAGTACTCGTCGACAACCATCAGCAAATAAGCACTGCGCGACGTAGAGGGAAGGGGGCATTCGAAATCTAAACTTGTTCTTCCATCGGTTGAGTCGTTTTAATCGAAGACCCGGTGAATAATATCGCAGGTCAAGTTAAGCGCAGACGCTCCACTCTGAGCACACTTTACGGACATCATCAGCTGAATACGGTAAATATTTACAACGAACAGAATGCAATAAACGAGCAACACCTGGATGACATAAACCATTGTGAATCTCAACCAACTGGGATACGGTCAGGTCCGCACAACAGGTGCGAGTTAAC
>JGI24158J21664_10006882_pt1 | contig 15035 bp, 7 predicted proteins | sample Ectturendosymbi3_FD_21664 | JGI IMG/M metagenome (IMG submission 21664) | reverse complement strand
TTAAGCAGGTAACAAATTCCTGGCCAAATACTTGTTCCAACAGTTTTTAGAGATGAAAACTTTTACACCTTCTTCATCAAAAAATTCTTTACCTTCTATCTGACGCTTTATAATTATATTGGGCAACACAAGGACAACCAGGCACAACTACTGAAGTAGCTACCTATCATTTGGACGCATTAATATACCACTGCTATTACCATTGGAGTTTCTATTATGACGCTGCGAAGCTTCTTCAAGCAGATAAATTGCATCATACTAAGAAGTAACTAAATGGCTTCGGCTTGTTGAAACCTAAATGATTTCCTTCTGTGCTTAGTGAGCGTATTTGTTTCAAAGACTACATTAGCAGAATATATTTTTATCCCACAACCAGGGTTTTTAAGGCGTTTTAGGGACCCGATTCGGATCCCTAGAATTTCAAATCGGGTCCCTAGACACAGAAAAAATTATGATCAGGTCCATAAAATCAGAGAAAATCGGGTCCCTACAGATCCATACCAGGTACCTAACATCTTCCTCAAAAAAAACCCTGCCCACAACAAATCTTTTTTCCAAGTGGTTCAGTTACGCCAAAAAGTCGTTGGCCTAATGCCTGGTCAATTGATAGTGAGTGCAAGACAAAAAATTGATACATAGTCTTACAAGTTTATTTTAAACTCCTCAAATATAGCAGTTTTTTAAGCAGAATTTCACTATTTTAGGCAGATTTTAGCTGAAAATTTGTGACATGGTTTTTATCAGGATCTAGCAGTTTTTCGCGACGTGGTTTAGCAGGTTTGGGTGACAACCATCTGGCAACACTGCTGCTGAAGCACAACAAAAGGCTGCCAAAGTACAACAACAGGCTGTCGATGCACAACGAAAGGCTGCCACCGAAGAACAACCAAAGGCTGTCACCGATGCACAACGAAAGGCTGCCACCGAAGCACAACGAAAGGCTGCCACCGAAGCACAACGAAAGGCTGCCGCTGTAACACAACAGAAAGCTGCAAGACAAATAGAATTAGAGGAGGAGGAAGAAAGACATCTGCAGAAAGAGCGAAAAAACATCCTCAAAAACATGAACTTGAACAGGCAAAAGCTGCAGAGGTTGTATAGGAGGTTGACTTTCGCGCCAGCGGTAAACTAAGCTCTCGCCGCTCGTTGGACCACGATTTCGCCGCCAGGACAATGGTCTTCCCAAATAATGTCGAACCACGTCGCACCGATGAAGCTGGTCAGTCTGATCCTAAATTCAACGTGGGAGAGAAAGGAAAACCCGTTTTATCAGTCTGTTGATCGCTATATACGCTGAGTGTGCTATACTTAAAAAAGAACATGAGTAGAAAAAAGCCTGCAGGGTGTTTTCTGAACAGCCCCGAACTTTTCCCCAAAAACAATGGGGTCCAGGTTGACCAAAGTGAACGTCTTTTACCTAAGCCGGTATTCGATAATTCCGACGGTGACCCCGTGAATTATCAGGTTTTCATCCGTCAATTCGGTTCGCTTATGAGGACTAACTCAGATGAAGTACGATTGTTGCTTCTATTGAAACGCTCCGAACCGGACGTACGCGATAAGGTCAACAGATTCCCTGCGAAAGACCCCACAGAGGGTTATCGTTTGACTTGGCAAACATTATATACGACAGTTACGGTCAACCTTTATTGCGAACTGCTTCGAGCAAAGGTTGAAAAAACTTCAGGATGTTAAATTCTACGACCCAGAAGGTATGACAAGGCTTTCGGTTATGCTGAATAAGAGTGAAGCCTCGCTGCAAGGTGTTGGTTACTTTAAAACGTTGATTCTACGGACATAATGACGTCTTTCAGAAAACTTTCGATCCAAATTCGGATGGATTGGATAGAGAAGTCCTACAACATCTAAGTTCAGACGTGAAGACGCGGTGATTTCGTGGCCCTAGCGGACTTCGTGGAAAAAGTGAATAAGCAAGTGATACAAACAAGAAACAATCTGCAAGTGGGAAGTTAAAATTTCTGCCAACAATGTTGTCACATCAGATCTGTCTGGAAAACCCCAGAGCGTTACTAATGACAACGAGAGTATCCGTCTAGGCTGTGGGAAGAAGCATTGCTGACACGAGAAGCATTCTTGAATTGTTGACAAAATGTTCGCGATTCGAGGCAACGCCCTGAAAAGCCATATGATAAGCAAACGTGTCAGCAAAGCGAAATGCGACATAAAAGGGTGTTTTGCTTCTAAACAATTTCACCATTCTCCTTTGCACTACACTATACTGACGTAAGCAGAAGCGAACAAAGGTGTCGAATCGAACCTAACGTGCTCTACGATTGGTTCGAAGAGCCGTTGTACGACAAATGGTGGCGAGCCGAAGGTCGTTTCAAATATTGTACCGGTCGTTGCCCGTTGTCAAAACAGACAATGTTCATAAGGGGTCTGTTATGAATGTGGTGTGTTATGAACAGGTCTGTTGTGAACGTGGTATGTTACGAACGTAGTCTGTTATGAACTGGTCTGTAATTTACGTGGTCTGTTATAAACTGGTCTGTTTTGAACGGATACATGTTTCTACATACTTAAGTTTATTCGCAATAGCAGCTATGTGTAAACCGTAGTTTATGTGACCTACATTCCAAGAACTGCGTATTTGGATATTGGACAACAAATTGTGCAATCACCTTTTAAATGAAATGTCAGCTTTTGAAATTCTCATGTAACGATTTAAACTCATGTAACGATTTGCCTTCAGTTGCTACTGATGGCGCAATCCTTGACGCCATTTCGACGTCAAACCTGCCACAGCTCAACAATTGGCATTTTAATTCAACTGCGTTCCTATTCGACCATATAAGATTTGTGTGGTGGCTCCACGTAGCCGAGTTTACACTTCAAAGTGTAATAAATTGGAACTGTCGTCATAAGCAAACAAAATATTCCAACAAAAAGCGACGCTATAGGCGAAGTGACCATACAGCCAAAGTCGTTGTAGCCGAACTCAAATGCACATAAAAGATAGGAATTCTGCCAGGACTGACAAAAAGCGTCGCTATAGGCGAACTGTTGTTATGGCCGAAATCGTCATATGCTGATTCTACTGCACTACTCATTTGTTCAACATACCACTTAATTTTATGAATCAACCTAAAAATAACACATGTAAATTACATTTGCAATGTTTTCATTTGTAAATGCACGTCACAAGTAGCACTCATCGCCTCTAAAAGACCTATGCAGAGATTGCAAATAACAGATATTGCATGTTGATGAAGAAAATGGCGACAAATTTGGATATTCAACCGCCAAACCTAACCAAGGTCAAATCTGGAGTGGCTCGATGTCCTGAATTGTTAATCTTCCTTCAATCAGCGCGTACAGCAAGTTTGGTGCTGTTATGAAAAAGTGAACAATAGGTTTTCTATTATGGCAAGACCGCGCATGGCGTTGGTAGCGCGGGATGGGCGCAATGGAAGGGCCAGAGCATTGATTCGATAATTAATCAAATCACTCATTTGTGTTCGAAGCAACCGAGTTCGCGCTGATTTTAAGTTTGGTCAAGCTGCAGGAAATCAGAGGGCAGCAGTTACATTTTTGAGAGTACAGCCGGAGGGAGCAAACATTGTTCTTAACCGCTCCATTGCTGGCTTGTTTGACTCATACAGTTAAATATTTGCCTTGACCATATATGTTTTGATTAATGGAAGGATTTTTGCTGAGTGTTCATTTTATGGATTATAGTTTGGCGGCAACAGCATTGGTGCGCTGTATCGCCCAATTAAACATCTTGAAGCTCGCATACTGGTGCGCTGAAGCGCTGAAAAGTAGTTTAGTGAGTCTGGTGTGTTTCATTCAATGTGCGTCGTCTACCGGTGTCTTTCAACGTTTTTTGGTTTATTTTGTTTCTCTTTCTTCAATTAATTAAAAAGAGCGCCTTAACGGTTTGCCTGCTGTAAACTTCAGTGTTACCTACCGTAACATTTGCTATGCTGCCGGACTACTTTCTTTAAGCTAGATATATCGTAAACAAATTGTCCCTCTGTCTGCCTTCGAAAAAATATTTAAACAAAATATAATTTTTCTGACTTCATACATTACTTAGGAAACACCGACATTCTCTTGAATATCTTTGTTAAAAGATTTTTGTGTAGGTAACCCCGGAATACTTGTTTCTGGTTACAGCATGGTAAATTCGTGTTGCGTGTCTGGCTGTATCACTGGTTAAAACAAAGTCTTCCAGGTTCTAGGACAAATGCGAAAAGTCAGAAAGGTGACAAATATGCATTGTTTCAATTTCCAAAGGACGAAGTCTACGACACCAATGGGTAAATGCTATTCGATGACAAATGGGAATTATATCAATATCATAGAATAGAGTATGTGCAAAGGACATCCGAGACCATGATCACGGGTTACTTCATATCCAGAAGCGTAGGCGACGATTCTCTTCATTCATAGGATCTGAAGCGTTGATGCTTGAATCCTGCTACGGTAGGCTGTAAAAAGCTGTGTTGGGCCCATTATTGGATAAAATCATGACTTATGAGAACACTGGTAATGAGATTACCCATGGCACATCTACACTCTAGCTAGGAATGAAGTGGGAGACACTCCTTTCAATTGTTTACGCTATCAATTTAACCTTCAAACATATTTACGTAATTGTTATTTTAGGTTAATCAACCGATCAACGCATTTCATAGCTTTAAACCATTGATAAGTACCTATTTTTCAAAAACAGAAAGAAGGTAAAAGTTTACCAGAGTCACTTATAATTTGGATACCATTTCATTTTGATAGCTCTTAAGTGAGAGAAATTCTGCAGTATGCCCTCACATGATAACCACAGTTTGGCTGGGTAATTTAAAGTTTTTGACAAAAACTTTTACAACAGCTGATAAACTAACGGAGTATGGGCTTTAGAGTTCTGCACGGGGCGAGTTAACCCGTGCGGGTTGCGGGTACCCGCATTTGCGAGGCGGGTGCGGGTACCCGCAGAGTACCCGCAGATGTGTGCGGGTGTGGGGCGGGGCCGGGTTGAACTTGGTGCGGGGCAGGCGTCGGACAAGAACATCTTTGTGTTGGTAACTGAATCTTGACTCAGTGCATGTGGAAGAGACATCAGCAAAAAAATCAGTGCTAAAGAGCTTGAGGTACAAAGGTGCAGAACAGCTGTGCCAACCGAACTGCCCTACTCGGCCAAAAAGTATGTCACTATCTTTGTGACGGCCGCATATTGAATGACTTACTTTTATTTTCGGAAACCAAAATTTAGTTTGAAGCTAATGAGAGCATTTAAAAATAACTGTAATGGTAACGACTGTATGGTACTTTTAATCACTCCCAAGCTGTGATGCCGTAGGCAAATTTGGTGCTAATGAAAACTAGGGTAGTTAGATATCAGTTTAATGCAGAGGTACACATGAGTAGAAATCATAAAACGAGAGATCAGTTTTGCACCGAGGACTCAGTTGGTGGACACTTGGAAACCTACTATAGTGCGTAGCACATGCTAAGCAGGCACTAAAACTATTGCATCGAAAATGTCGAATTTGAGATTATAAAAGTAAAGTCAGGCTCATTGTATTGTACATATGCAGTGATGGAAAACTTATTACGACGCACAAAACTGTCGACTGGTCCGCATGCGGATCGCGGGTTTGACATAGCTGGTGTAGAGGGATTCTCCAGTGTTAGCGAGAACACAGGTTGGAGTTTCCAGGTCTCGGTGATCTTGCAAGAAATACGTTCTGGGTGATGGCAAAGGGCTTTGCCAATGAACGAGTGTTTAGTATCGATGATCATGGCGTTAATACCAGAAGAGTAAATTTAAGTCTCTCAGTGAACGACATACTGTTTTTAACAGTGCTCTGAGAAAGAAGCGCTGAAGTTTGACTATGTTTCGCATTTTTTACTTTACATTGATTTTTAAGACCTCATGTTGGCTTTGAAATGAACCACTAGCCATGAAACATATTGCATGAGTTTTTTACAGTTTTCAGACACACAGTGACAGGTGCAGATTTAGGGCGGAAAGGGTGTGGGACGGGTGCGGGCTGGGAAAGCTTGCGGGGTGGGTCGGGTGCGGGTTAGAAGTCTGCGGGGCGGGAGCGTGTAAGATTTCTCAAATTCCTGCGGGTGTTCCGCGGGAGCGGACAAAAAATTTCAACTTGTGCAGGATTCTATTGGGCTCGATTGGCCTTACGTGAGAACTTCTTCACCAGCCTGCGTGTTGAGGGGAATGCTCTTGTGAGAGCTTCTTTTCGACCTGCGTGTGAAAGTATTTATTTCAGTTAGCGGTATCATACAGTAGGTGCATAGTACTCTTACCACGCAATTTCATTGGTTGAAATTTTAACTACACCCGCTCCAGAAAGTTCCAACCTGTGACGTTCTCAGTGGCAATTGCTTATTGTTTACATTGGGTAAAGGATACCACTTTAAAAGTTACGACCAAGTATCTACCTGGGAAAGTCCCAAGGGGATTTTAATTTTGGTGTTTTGTCCTTGATTGCGAAAATCATGACAAGAGTTGCGCGAAACCAGAAGTGATCAAGGAGTCGGAGTGGACTCCGGGCGGAGTCTGCGATTTATGCCGGAGCGAGACCGGGAGTCGGGATTTTGAATAAAGACTGCAACAGGAGTTAAATTTTCAGTTTTTACGGTAGCCGGATAATAGCTTTTATTCAATTTAAAGTTTCTTTGGCAGGCTAATTGTTAGAAAAACATGCTGGCTCTATTCTCTTGCTTGGATTGGGACAGTGAAACCTCAGCGCAGGCTGGTCAGGATGAAGGAGGATGGCAGACTGGCGGGCTCTGTTCTGTTCTTGCTCATGACCAATGCTCAACTGCTGCTTCACAAGAACAGGATTTTTGATTTGTGGATACGTCAGTTACTTGACGTTTCACCTCTGTGCTGTGTCGCGTTTTAAGCGGTATTCACAAGTTGTTATTTTCAGTGAAATGCACAAGAAAACAATGTATGTACCTTTACTATGCAACAACCGCAGTGCAGTTTCAGCCAAGTCAACAGAAATGCAATTTACTTCAGGCTATTCCTAAACATGCCATTATTATCTTGCAAGTTCATAATATAACAAGGGAGATAATTTAATTTGTGAATTAAAGTGTTATGAAGTGCCTTAATTGTAGCGTATGTTAATTCATTTGTGGAGGCTAATAAGTAAGAAGATAACGGTAGATGTTTTTGTTTCGTTGTGATTGTGCTTAAAGCACAAAGAGTTACATGAAAAGTTAAACAAGATTCAGTTCAGGTTAGAACTGAAAGAATTCAAAGAGAATTGATTCAGGTGAAAACAACATATGATTCTATTATCTGGGCTCAGGGTTGGTAGTGTCTATTTGGCCTCATGAGCTAAAAGCTGTTCTGGGGTTATTTTGCCGTTACTTAAACACGATTGTTAGAAGTGGCCATATGACAGTACGGCACACAAAGAGACAACAGCTCAGGCTTTACGGTTAGGGCTAGAGTTTGCCCTGCAGTCAGAGGTGGGCAATCGATACTTCATTAAAAGCGTCGCTCCCGCTACCGTTTTTGTTAAATTTAATAGCAGCGCTACCGCACCCTTTACTGAATAAAGATAGTAGCGACCTATCGCTACCGCTCCTTTTGCTGCACTTCAAAAAAAATTTTGGTATTGTTTTACCGACGTAGGATCAATTTTGAAAAACCTAAGGAAAAGTTATTTTACAGTGCATGCGCATATAAATGAAACACGCTTCAGAAACGCCCATAGAGGGCATTTAGCTTTGTGAGTCGATTGTTGTAGGCTAGCAGTCGCCTTTATCAATGCAAGTTTCGCGCTGTGTGTACACTGCTCAAGTGAATGATTGAGCAATGAAAGATCAAAACTGTGTTTCACAGATTTTAATGCGCATGAAAATTGAATTAGGCCCGCAACCAGGTTGGGGACAAACCGGGCAATGAAAGCCTCCCACAAAATTTTTATGCATTATTTTAGAGTTTAAAAAATGTTATGTTGATCTGTTTCATGCGAAACCCTGAAAAAATCACAGACTACTTGTATTTTAAGCTGAGGTCCTTGTTTCTGCATGGTTCAGTTCATTCGCGATAGTAGTTTTGTGTAGAACGTAGTTTATATAGCCTGCGTGCAAAGAATAGTTATTCAGATATTCGCGAGCAAATTGACCAACCACAGTTTCCTTAACATTCCAGCTTTTGAAAGTGCAGCCTAAACGTTGAATGCTTTAGCTTCACAGGTGTGCAATGCGCATTAAGCAGCCGGCATCAGCTCTAAAAATAACCCTCCTAGCATCAACAATTGAAAGCTCTCAATTTACTGTAAAAGCTTTCGAGGAATCTGGTGACGGGTCTGCTTTCATCTTTTTGCGATGATTTAAACTTGCACGTATCTGTAGGCCTATTCAAGTTACGGTTCCTCACCAAGATGACAAGCAAGCGAATCAATCAAGCTAATAATTTTTGTAGGAAATCGATTTCGCGTTCCACTACGCATCCACAGCACTGAAATCTTATTCATATAAAATCTTCTTCAATAAATTTGTTTTATTCCATTATGAAAGGAAATTTCCCTATCAATACATTCAATGCCTATGCGTACTTTTTCGCAATATATGAAACACTTTTGCATGAAACTGTGTAAAATGCACTAAGAACCACACAGAATTTATTTGACAACTGAGGAAAAATCAAAGCCAAGCGGTCAGAAAACAGTTCCTTTTCTTATGCGATGTTGTAGCATCCAAAATTTGATGTTACATTCAGACAACGATCACATGCAAAAATCGACATCATGTGATTTGCGGCTTACCACATGGAGGTGAATAAATTCTTGGCAAGATCGTGATGATAAAAGAGATCAATCACTTGACGTTTGGTATGGCTGTGTCAGGTAAGAATATTAAACAAATAATTTTTCTTCAACACCAAGTCTGCTTGTTCAGCCAAGGCGATGGCCAGTTGCAAAAAAATGGCATCATGCAATTTTTACCTAAACACATGGAGGCAGATAAAATTTCAGCGAAATTGCAATGACAAAAATGCCCAACTACCTGACGTTTGGTTCGGCTGTGTCAGGTTTAAATGTAGATGAAAGAAAACTTTCGTCAACGTTAACTTTGCGTGTAGAATTAGAAGAACGAAAATTAAACAGTGAGATTTGTTGATATAAATTATGTTAAAGCAAACTCACGCTACCAAGTTTAACGCGAAGTGATTTATCCGTCATCTCAATGAGAGCACTTCCCTGTAGTTTCCCAGAACGTTTCGATTTCAAAACGGGCTGTAGGAGATTGTGCAGATGCGCTGTAGCATGCTCGGAAACCTAAACCCTCAAGTGACCGGGAATTGTGATTTGGCAACGTGCACAGATTATGCGAACTTTTTCAGCAGTTATCACTGATGATGAAAACTAGTACAATATTGTGAAGCAACAAACATAGCGATTGTGCACACAACACGAGTTTTGCAGCGGAAAAAGCATTTGGTGTTTGGCAAAAACTAGCCTTATTTGATTTTTGCTGAACAGCAGAACGTTGAAGAAGCAGAAATAGCAGAGTAGCAGAAAACAAAAATAATGCGCTTTCGGTGCCTCGTTTAGTGAATGTGGTAAATTCTTCAACGAAAATAGTTTCATACCGGAGATAGATTTTTTAGCGGGATGGAAAATTACAGATTTCCGACTGAAGTACTAAGAAATGTCAAATAATACGTCCGATGTCCAACAATATACCTTTTGCAACACAAAGTAACGCAGATACTTCGAAATGTTTCAAGTGAAGAAAGAGGGGAGCAAACAAAAGATGTTGGCGAGTGATTTCAGGAAAATGTTTGCAAGGCAAATATCAAAAGTACAACTTCATTGGAGAAGATCGCGAAGTGCGCAAAAACTTTGAAAGTTGGTGCAAAACGTTTAAAGGGTTGCAACTTCCACATTTGAAAGTAAATTTGTTCTGCGTATTGGATTCATTGTAAAGGCTTGATGCTCGATGTCCAGTGTTGGTTTGATACACTACAATAAACATGACGAGATGTTTCGATACAAAACATTTGGTAGGTTGCTTACAAGCAGAGCAACCCTTGGAATACAAAGCTTTGCTTCCTACGCGCGTTTATGCTAAGCCGTAAACAATTTTCATTTTCAACTCGGGCGGTTTTGAAGAAGGCTTTCGTAGGTGCTTGGGTATATAACAGCTTCGTTGCAAGTACGAGGTTAGCCCAGTGAGACCGATGAATTGCAACATTGCATCAAAAACATTTCGATTTGGGCAAAACAGCGCAGCAACTGATTACTTTGCTTGAAAAGCAACAGTGGATGTCTGTAGTCGCATAGATTATGTTGCTCACGATTGACATCGTTTAGACCAGTGCTTGTCAACCGGATGTATCATACACCCCAGGATGTAACAGAAATTTCCTGGGGTGTAATACCGTGATGAGGTGTACAGGGGTGTACCAGATGTGTGCTTTTCAAGAATAGTCACATTGTCTCCCATGTAATATTCTTTGCTCTAGCTCAGTTTGTTAACTTTTCACAGATTTTAAAACCGTGCCTATCAGAGAGTGTGAATTTTCTGTATTTTGCCGGCTGTTTGTTTGTAATGTTGGTCAGATGACCATCACTTGATCACGAATCCTTCTTTGTAAGTTCAGTGGGCAGCCACCGTTTCTTAGGACACTTAAAGATCGCGTGGAGGACGTGAGGAATGAGTTTCTGGAATGCCACATACTGCACAGTTTCATCATTGCGCAGGTACGCAGTTGCATGTTTTGGCGGTGGATTGCAATGCACTGCTTCCTGTGAAATACTCGTAGCTGTTCAGACCCGCAAACACCCTTGAAATTATAAGTCGCTTTGAAAGCGTCAAGAACATTTTACTTGCTTCGTGACACAACAAGTTGCAATCATTTTGGCCCAAAAAAATATCAGCTAGTTGCGGACCTGTAGCTGTTTTTTCTGGTTTAACATCGCTCACATAGGTGGATGTTAGTAAGTGCTGGTGATTACAATAATGTAGGATTTTCAATTTGTATGAGAGTTCACCACGCTAGTTTCAATTTAGGCTAGTTCCTAACTCGTACAGACGAGTCACTTTCAGGTGGATTCACGGGACTCTAACACTTGCAAGGAGACTGTGCTACTGTGTGATCCGAAGTTCAAAAGTCGCACTGTGCGCGAAACTCACACATAGGTTCCAAACCTTTGGCTCGCGAAGGTGAAGCGGGGATCTCAAATTCTACTGTCCTCTTTCATAGTAATTATTGCAAATGAATATGTTTTGTCGCTTCAGCAGTCAACTTCTTTTTGATATGGTTTCCATACTTATAACCAGGGTTGCGGAGTCGAAATTGTAAGAACTCTGAGGTTTTTGGTGGAGTCGGAGTCGGACTGCTAAAAACACCAGGCGTCGGAGACGGATTTTTTGTTCGACTCTGACTCCGGAAGTCCAAATGGATAATTTTTACATCACATCGCTAAGTTGAATTCCTGTTAAAATGGTACAATTTCTTATGAAAGTTTTGTTGAAACAGAGAATTCTTGCTGTGCACCACGATTACCATTGAGTGATAGTTGCTGCAAAGTTCTTGCCAGGCAAACTTCATTCACTTTATGTTCAGGAGTCTGGAGTCGGAACTTTTGGAAAGGTCGGAGCTGGAGTCGGTCATTTTACCTCCGACACCGCAACCCGGCTTATAACCCCAAAATCTTATTATCTTCATTGCTGGCATACGAAACTGTGTTGAACACAGCCTACCATGATGAAGTAGTTATATTGTGACGTTTATTCATGACTTTGCGGTGTTCCCAGCGTCAAGCGAAATTTCTGATCTGGTCAGGCATTTTGCGTGACAGGTAAAACGAAGTTTCTAACCTTTGCGAAATTTCTAATCTATTCTTGTATTCAATTGCTTCGCTTCTCAGAGTAAAGGAATAAACTTTGGCGATGAAGTGTTTGATGTCTGCTGCGAAAATAAAGTTTTTGGTTAGACATCAGATAGTCGACGATAAACGACAATTTGGAAATACCTAACCACTAAAAAATATTTCACTTAGTCATAGAAGTTAATTAGTTTTCTTTTGCTAACCCTAAACCCTATCTCATCCTAAATACTAACTCCAACCCTAAACCTTGAAGATAAACCGTCAACCCTAACCTTAACTCTGATCATCATTTCTCAGCACATTAGATGTCTTTGTGAATAGCCACCGCTTGCGAAATGCATGACCTGGAATATCACTCTGTGCATGCGCAAACGGCGTGAAGTCAGCGATTTCGCAAGTCAGAAATTTCGTTTGACACCGGCCTTCGCACAGGAGCTTCAACACTTCAGGTTTCGACCTGCGGCAAGGCGCTGTTATTAAATCAGCAAATAGCCTAAATAACAATCAACTTCGTATACATTGCAGTTTAGGTATTGTAGACATGAGCACACACTTCACATTTTACAAGCTTCGCCATTTGAAATCGGCTACGCGACATTTACAGCATAAACATCACTTGTATTTTACTCTACAGCACTACATTTTAGCGCATGGCAGGGGTGTACAGGTTGTCAAGCAAATTTAACATTGTGTACCAAAATAAAAAATTGACAACCACTGGCTTAGACAAACTGTCGACTTTTATTCAAAGTTGCTGTGCATTTTTTTGTTCAGCGACAGGTTTTGTTTTCACGGGCGCAAAATTTTTGTTGCTGGGCTTGTGAACGTTGTAAGCATCTAAGAAAATGAAAATGGTAATGAAAACAGAAAGCGCTAAAAGGTGGAGTAATAACATTGTCATTCACGGTACTCAAACACGATATTTTTTTCATAAGACTAAATTCGTCAGATTAGAAAAAAGGGAATTACGTAGTTGTTTTGAGTTTAGTTAGCACAATCCGATGCACGAAGCTCAAAGTGAAGAGCCTGCGACCACGTTTACAAAAACAGCGTTTCCCCAAATTAACTGTAATGTGCAAGAAACGCTGTGACGCCTGTAAGAAAAAGAATGTGTGATGTAGCAGAAAAGCGATATTTCATTACCAAAGGTTTGAACGAAATTAAATACGACTGCATAAATTTCAAACAACACTTATATCTACAGTAACATGTTGCAGCAACAGACGTGAAAGCACTTTGTGAAAAAACGACATTTAAAGCAGTGGCGTACCTTGGGTTTCCCGCGCCTGTGAACAAACTCAGTTTAGGCGCTCCAATCCAGATCGTTCGTGGCAGCATTAAATAAAAGAAACACTACAATCTAATGCTTTACTTGCAATTATCTAATTCCAAGAACAAAGTTTTCTTGCTTTTGCTGCTGAAAATTTATCGATTACTTTGTCAAAAAGCTGATATTATTTAAATGTGTCACTTATTTTAACCAATACAATATCTAACGCCAGTGACTCTCTGCAAGAAGTTTTGTTAGCAATTTTGTGACCTGAATTTCGACAATCATGTCTGTGGAAATGCTCACTTTATACGGAATTACATAAAACGCAGGTAGCAGCCGGAGCAGCGGTAGGGGAAGGGTCAGTGAAAATGTTGAGGGAAATGGAAACTTATAAAAAACAAAAAATTCTTCACCAATATGTTTGTTTTTGTTCAGCAACAATGTTGACCTCAAAAATAATAACAGAAAGTTTAGAAAACCATTGTGATTGTTGTGGGTGCGTGAATGGCTGCAATAAATTTGTATCAAATAGATCTTATTAACCATGAAATTCCCTATGATACTGTTCTGAAAAAAAGTTACCTCCGCCCCCGTTGCTTCTCTTTTGAAAGAACAGGGCAAGCAATGCCCCGCTCTCCGGCGTCCCTGGGAGTAACTGAGAGTAACTGAAAAGTACACAATTATAACTAAGATTAAGATACTCAACGATGTTGCTCATTTCCAATTAGAATTGAGCAAAAATAGTCAGGATTTATTAAAACATCTCACAAATAAAAATCATCATAATTACCTTCAGAACCACAACAAATTCATTTCAACATGAAGTTTGTCAGACCATCAAAGATCAAATAATTTGCTAAACATCAGATCTGTTGTCGTAACAACATACCGCTAAGGTTTATCGCTGCTCTGAATGCATGCGCAGTTGCATGTACTGTGAATGCTGGATTCCCGTCCATTGTGACGCAACTATAGAATGACAACGAAGTGTGAAAGTTCGCAACTCTGGGTAACTAAAAGCATTGTGACGCAGCCGTGACTCACACCACATGCGGGCGCTGATTGCTGGAGACACAAGCGACGCTATAAATTGTCACTAAGGTTCGTAATTGCTCTCTTTGCGAACCTTGGTGATCTCGATGTGATCTTGCAACTGGGTATCAGCGACTGGCATTCGACATTTTGTAAATCGTAATTATTAGTATCCGCTGACATTTGACATTTCGTAATTGTTACGTGACATTCCAACCTCAGTTTACACCCTCAAAATGCTGCCCTCGGGATCAGGTGTCTCCCCTTCCCCTTGGATACGCCACTGTCTTCAAGAGAGAATCATAAGTTTTCTTCAAGTTATGCATACAGCTAGATATACTGAAGTCGATACAAGCTATAAAAACTGTCATATTGACATATACTTCAAAACAAAAACCGTAGTTACATATGCAGCGAAATGTTGAACCCAGTGCCATATTTTTCCAAGCAATCAGTTCAGTCATACGCAGCTTTACCGGTAGCAGTAGCCAATGCTTTGAAGCCCCAACTGATTTAGGTTTGTCGCTGATGCTGAGTTTTTACCGAACTAACGTGGAACCTATCGATCAGGTCAAAAGCAACCTGAGCTAAATCTTTCCTAATGCTGCTAGCTTACCACAAACAACTCATCCAAAATCTGCGCAAAACAGTGAGAAGAGCAGTTACTATCAATGTGTGCTGACGGAAGAGTTCTTGCGAACTTTTTCCTTTGGTCACCACTCACACCAAATTGCGAATAGCCGTAGAGGTAAAATGGTGATAGCTCGCTACCGCATCCGTTATTTTTTTCAAATAAGAGCAGCGCTCCCGCTATCGCTACTGAAAAAAACAGTAGCTCGTTACTGCCCAGCTCTGCCTACAGTTCATGCAATGCAGACAAGAAGCCA
>JGI24158J21664_10006881_pt1 | contig 15035 bp, 8 predicted proteins | sample Ectturendosymbi3_FD_21664 | JGI IMG/M metagenome (IMG submission 21664) | reverse complement strand
ACATCCAGTACGGGTAGCAGCGGTTGCTCTCAAGTTGACAGATTTAGTAAGCATTTCGAGAAATGCCGCAACAGGGAGGGCCACGTGAATGCATCTGTCTTCCTCTCCATGACGTATGAATGAGTGCGAGCAGAGTATAAGTTTTTCNAGTGCTGATCTTTGTACAAAGCAAAAAGATATTTTGTTACAAGCGGTTTTTGCAAACTACTTGNAATGTATCATTTTTGTTTTTCCGCCTGCACCTATCTTTCGCTCGGGATACTTCTGACGATGTTTTACGCAGACAATAGTTTCTTTCCAGAAAAGCAGTAATGATCAACAAGTCATTTTACGTATGTCAAACACAATACATTAGCTAATAAATAGTAGAGGTAATATATGGTAATATAGTAAATAAAGTGTATGGTGCTTTTATTGCAATATTTTCAATCTCATTAATTTAAAAGATTCCAAGTTCTTTAAATTGAAAAGGTTGTGTTAAATATTTCTAAATAGAACTTCTTGACAAATTTCACCTATATCATAACTGGTATCGTACAAAATGTAGCAAGCAACATTGCTTTTTATTTTCTTCAACAAATAGCATATACAGCGTTTTGCAATTATGTGGTGTATATCTGGAATTCAGAAAATGGTCTGAGAGTTAAAATTGTCAGTTGCTGTGTTGGCTAGGATTCANTGTTNTCATACAATACGGAATGCAAACTGATAGACTGACGATAANACACGAAATTGTTTTTGTAAAACAAGCTTTAGGTTGGTCGTGGGAATAAGATGTTGATTGAGTAACCCAAGAGCGGGCTTTCCTATCAGTGCTATATTTGATTTTCACGCCAGCTGTTTCAAGATACTGCTTCAAACATGATACATTAGTTACTTAATCATAGAGGTTATACTTGGAAAACGACTGTTACGTTACAGCGAATGTGTTAACACGCTAAAGAATGACACCAACAAAACCTGCAGTGCATTTTGTACAGAACCACCGGCATTGAAAGGAAATAACGATCCCTCGTTTAAATGTATTCAAAAGAGGATTTAGCTCACGTTTCCAAGCTCATGGTCTGATGCTTGGAAATTGACGTGCTATTCTAGGTTCTATAGCATTGATATCAACTGTCAGTTTCTCGAGATTGAGTGTAAATTTTTCCAGCAGTATTTGGTCATTCATCTTATCTCCTGTTGATATTTACCAAAGGGACACTATGTTACCAGTGAAGACAGATCTAGTTCTTCGAAAAAAAAACTGTGACATACGTCTTTACAACGTCAATGAATTATCGTTTCAATCAGAAAATAAAATCGAGATATCGAAAAAATTGCAACACGGTCCAAGATCAATCACGTGCCCTCAACCTGTGCTATTGTTTTTGGTAAGAGGTGTTGGCTGCGTTATTATATGCAGGGAACTAACCCAAGTTTTTCTGTGAAGTTTTGTGATTACTCTTAAGACTTTTAGTGTTATTCCGGCGCTTTCTTTCTTGAAAAGCATTTCCGTGTGCAAAGAATTTTGATTCTAGACAAACCTTTTCATTTTATAGCAGCATTAAGCATTTTTTTGCTGGTTTTGATAAATTTTAAAATTGAAAGATTATCTTGTAATAGCTCATCAACCCAGTTTTGCTTAGTCTCCAAACGACAAGACTTCGGATGATATCTGAGAAAAGAGATTGCAGCATACAGACTGACGTAAAAACGCATAACATCGTATGGAATACAACTCGGCCTACAGTAAGACCTAGCACAGCAAAGCTAATGTGCCACTGACACTGAACAGGCAGACATTGATTTTTCTTCTAAAGCGCAGTAAACGGAAGGCTGCTGAACTCCCATAATTCACTGTTGAGTTGTTCGTGAGCAAAGGACAGTGACGAATGAAGCTCGAATCGGGCCTCTTGTGTGCACCGACAACATATAACAGATTTACTGACTGGAACCTGTTCCGCTACGGACTGTTTTTCATGTACAGTAACTTGCAAGTTTGAATTACGTAGATCCCACTGTAAATGTAACGAAGTACGTTTGTGAAAAGTGAGTGAAAATCTAATTTGCATTTTAATTGCTTTTTACATGCGGAAAGTGACAAACCGGCGTATTGAGCTAAGACACAAACATGAAGTCTGAGAACTTCGTGGAAGCAACCGCTTGACTGCAAGAGGCGTAGATAAGAAACAGCAAAATCACAGAAAATGTCAAAGATAAATGAAAGCATTTGTTATTAAAGGTCTTCTCTAAAAGCGCTTCAACAGGTAAAATCAGAATTTCAACACGTTGAAAGTAAATGTTTCATACAAGCGAAATAAACAAAAAACTGTTTTAGCGAAGTTCAAGCAAGTTGTTGTTGTGTGTGTACAGACAAGTGTGTACAGACAAAAAAAGTCAAAACGAAAATTTCTATTTACCACAATTCCTAGGCTTGCAAGCTGCATTGCTTGTTTCAGGTGGATATTCCAGTTACAAAACCCGGAATCTTCTTTACTTGCACAGGCTTATCAAACATTAGAAAAGCGGGAAACAGTGGTAAATTTTTAATAATAATAAAAAACCGTCGTAATATACTTTGTAAGGTGTTTTTTATGACTGCTTTATTGTTCTGCTGGTTGTTTATGCACGCGATGTTCATGTCTCAAGCCCGTGCTTCTTGTTTCACGGTTGTTACCGTGTAAATAACCGTATTTAATTTGTTCGGAAAACATGGTAGGCAGACTTGAAGGTTAATACTGTATACGGTTTCCAGGAGCTGTCTCGTTTCAAGTTACAGAGCCCCGTAGAGTGCGGCTCGTTCCCTCCTTTCAAAGGTCAAGGCAGAACTGGATCAGATGCTTCATGACGGCGTAGCACCATTTGTGCGCGAAGTGTTCATGACTCAAGCCCGTACAAGTTAACAAGACGTGATAAGAAAATTTTTTAGCCGAACTGATAGACTGGAGGTTCCAGTTGCACCACCAACCTAAGAATGTGTACTGTATTGAGAAGCATTATTTCCAAATTCCTGCATCGTGAATGGAGCTCTAAATACAGTTCTTTCGCTGTTGAAAATTAATCGTTAAATAAATATTGTGCCAAAGACAGTCGTTACCTTGTACAACTCGGCAGACGTGCGTAAAGATGTAAAAGTTGGTCTTCTAATCTGAAAGTCTTCGACTCTGTAGGTTTGCGAATTAATGGAAAAAATTTAGGAAAACTTGTTGGTCACTGAAAAAAGAAACAAACGCAGGCCTTTGTTTATATCTTTTGTTGTTTATTTATCTTTCTTTTGCACAAGTAAAGAAACACTGAATGCAGGCTAGTTATTCAGTCAAACCGTCATTTGCAAGTCTTCCGCTCCAATCTTACAAGCAGAGGTAACACTGCAAATGGCAGAAATATCATTGTTGATCCTGACGCATCAGGAGAAGCTAACCTGTAACAACACGCCATGTCGAAATTTATTTACAGTTAAACGCTTTTTCAGATATGCCAGCGTAGTGATAAGCAAACCGAAACGCTTTGGTATTTTAGGGGGCATTAGGTAAGACAGCACTGGGTTCCAGCGTGGTTCTAACATATACTAGTGTTTCACGAAATTTGTTTGCGAGTCACATGGCTATGTTTAAAAGTTTTATTTGGAATAGCTTTCAGCCGGATACAGTTAAAATTTATGCTTGAAGTTTAGGCTTGTATAATAAACAACACCCATACAATTAATTAATGTTTACAGTAACAGCATAAATCTACTGCTTGTAGTATACGACGACGTCTTATGGCAAATGGGTATTGGCAGTAATTCATAATTAAAGTTTCAGCTGCGCTGTGCAAACATCCAGCATTGTTTTCCTACCACATTTACTGAAATCCGTAAAGTAAATGGCGGCCCTGCGCTTTTGCTGTTTCGCATGTGTGACTGTGAATGTTATGCCCTTCCCATCAAATTGTAGCACCCAAGCGTTTCTTCTACGCAGCTTCTTGAGTTCGAAAAATTAGCGCAAGTTTCAACTATAACAGCAGTTACAAGGCAACAACAATTAAAGTGCAAAGTTTGCTGTAGCGCAAAGAAACTTTTACCGTGCTTGCTTCTTGCAGTCTTTGCCTGTGCAGATGAGGTATTCTGCGACCTATTTTATTATGAGTTGAAATGACAGGTGGCGTTATGCTGAGATTGTATGCACTCTAGTTTCTTTCAGCGAGTAGTTTGCATTTAAAACGCAGACAAAAAAACGCAGCTAATCAACTTTTCAAACAAAAAATGTTCTAAAAGAAACGAGGTATTCGCACTTTGTTGACAAACTTTGGTGTAAAAGCACGCTTTACAAAGCGTCATTATCATACAGAAATAAAGATAGGCTTTGCAAATCCATAGAAAGCGAAATAATGAGTCGAACTATTTTAAGCCAACACTATCTACTTTTCGCTGAGTACATTCTTAGTATAAGCGGCGCTTTTCAGTCGAGATATCCAACGACCAACAGAAAAGTAAAAATAGCAAATAATGCTGAAGCGTTTTTTTAACGTAAAAAATAAAAACGAAGAAAATGAGGCGTTCAATGCTGCCACTCGAGAAACCAGTACACGTGGAAGCGAAACAATTAAACTTCACTTATTCTCTGGTTTTAAGGTACTTCAGTTATTTCTGAACATATCAAGATGAGTTTCAGTTTTGTGCCTGACGGGGGTAGTATGTGCAAGTTACTATGGCAACGTAAATCACTGTAAGCAACAGCCCTATGTTTTGTATTTCATGTCTCCTCACTTTTCTTAAAGCCCAAATTGGAGCTTTTCAAAATTCATTATCATTGCGGTTTTGCAAAAAGCGATGATCCTTTTTTATGATCACAATGACACACCACGGAATTTATTGGCATTACGCAACTTCGATAATGCCTATGTTCGTACCAAAATATCTATTCAACAACTTAAACTATAGTTTATGCGGAAAAAAAACACAGAGGCATGCAAAACTGCAGTGGATGTTTGTAATTTGTCTGACCATAATTTTGTGAAGACAATAGTTTTATCACGCAAGTCTGATTCGTGGTCATATAGAAAATGAAATTGCTGCTGATAGTGGCTACTAAAAGCTTTAAATTTGCTGTAAGCTTTCGTGTAAATAGCCGAATGGGCTCTGTGTCAATTTTTGCGATGATTCAAACTTGCACATATCTGCATTCATGTAACTAGGCTCCACACAAGTGAATAGTTTGAATCAACAAGCTAATTGTTAATAAGAAATCGATTTCACGCAAATCTACCCATCGTCAATCCTACAATCTGCAAGCAACACGTACGGGTGAAACGCTGAAAGGCTAAAGCCACAGCAGAGAATGAAAAACAAGCTCAACACAATATCAGAACACAAGCTTCGACAAATAGAAAACGTACAAGTATGTCTATCCTAAACATTTGCTTCCACTGCAATACTGAGAGTATACCTGGCATCAAAAGTCGAAAAATGTAATGCAAGTCGAGCAAAGCAATGCAAACTGAAGCATTAAATTAACATCTTAAACGTAATCTTCTCATAACAAAACGTATTTCTGTGTAAGTCACATCTCACAGTGTTCCGTACCTACATCAAACGTGCGCAATAAAATTACACATCCCATCCTACGAAAAGTAGATTAAGTTGTATCTTATGATAACGCCATCCCTGTTTTGGCTTACAACTTAACATTTTCACACTCACCACAAACTTATTTTTGTAGTTTAAAGTAAACCCAGGTTTCAAACACAATTGCAATCATTCAAACACTCAGCTCGGTTTTGACTTCCAAGAGAATCGTAAACTTGTATTTCAACAACTTATCGCGTATTGTTTTAACCACATGTTTGCCAGGGTGTATGCCGCTAATCTATACTTTCGTGTTCATGATTTTCCCTGAAGCTCATAGTTCTATAAAGTCTTTTAAATTTTGCCTTTCTTTTCAAACCCACGCTAATTGGCTAAATACATACAATATCACGAAGGTCGAACTACAATCCAAATCACAGCAAAAGTGAATGGGTACGTCAATGAAAAAGTGAAACATGCACAATCATGAGAGAACGTAATGATGTGGAGATTGAACTAAAATGATGTAAGAGATGGATTGAAGGATTGACCTTCAAGCTATTGTGTGTTGTGAGGTGTGTGATTTGTTTTAATATGTTTTGAATAACTGTTCGATGAGTTGTATGAGATGCAAAAGTTTGCATACATATTCGTTTAAGGAGTGTTGTTGATATCGCTTCCACTTGACGTGATTATCATTATAAGGTCATTTAAGGAAGTTACGAGAAATTGTGCTGAATGCCATTCACATACTGGACTAGCATTACGTAGACTGTAATCAAAAATTGACTCAAAGTCCTGTAAAAGCAATATTAGCCTTAAGACAATCGCGGAGCAAAAGTAGTAACTTTTCATTCAAGACTAATATTTTCTTTTACTGCAAACCAATGAATAATAAAAAGTCATATAATTTTAAGAAGCAAACCATGCGTAAGCGCTTACACTGCTGCTGATTTCGTAAAAAGTAAAAAATAAGAAAAAAAGGTATTCAACTTAATTTCTTCACTTACTTTAACAAGCATTACGGAAGCTTTCAGGCATATACGTCTAATATTAGTGTCTGGTTTGGTCGACTTATATTTTCACCAGTGAGCACAGACAAGACTTTCAAAAGGTCACCTGAAGGAGCTTGCAGTTAGGAGATTTGTTACTGTGCTGCTAGACTGTACAGATTCAAGGGGTTGAAACAAGATCCATAAAAATCTGTACGTGCTCTTATCTATTAAGCTGCACTTGTAAATGGAATTCTGGGGAAGGAGAAGGGAAAAATCGAAACAACTGTCCCAGCGGTTTATACATTCTTCTCACCTTAACAGAACTAAGCGAGCAAGTATAGATAAACTGACAAAATTGATTTTTCAAGTCAGTAAGTCTTAGGAATAAAGGACAGTAACGTTAAAGCACGTCTGCGTTAAAAATTTGATCCAAAGAACCGTGAAAAAACAAAGGGTTTGGAAGTTAGCCCAAAATATTGACACTCAATGCTGGAAACTTGGAAGCTTGAAGAAGGACAAAATTAAATACAGCAAGATCAACAAGAAGCATTTACAGACGACTGTTTAAGTTGTAGAAAAATACAAGCAAGTATTTCTAATAATAAAAATTATCTAAACTGGTGAGCTTGCTGAAAAGGTTGTTGCAGCTTCACAAGTTTTGCCTTTGGTTTGCGTGCTTTCAACATTTTGAAAGAGGTATCACGAAACAGTGAATTTTTTGTTGCTGAAAAAATTTCAAACTCAAACCTGCTGATGTTATCAGTCACTTCTTACTTCAAAAAAAAAAAAAAAAAGGAAAAGATGTTTGTTCTAAACCCGACATGAAACAGTTTTCGGCTCGTGAAACAAACCCTATTTTAAAGGTTAAGAAAGTTGAAATGTAACTATCTAATTTGTGTTGGGCTGTTCTCTTGGCTTCAAAGTTTGAATGAATTTACACATATATCCAAACGCGTGATTCCGAGGTTTCAAACCACAACCACAAAGCGAAAGAAAATAAAATCCAGCTTGTTGTGTTAAGCCGAGACCAGTTTGCCAAGCTATGTTTCCAGATGATAAGAAACTACGGAAGGTTTCACGGAATGTCACACAACGGCTTTACTTGATAGGAACAAAAACGAAATTTTGAAGAATTGCAAATGCACATTGGCTTCGTGAAGACACCAAGCAGCTGCGCAGTTTTCAGCCTGGAACAAACTCTCGTTTATTTTTATTTTCGGCTGCAGTTTCTTTTTCGAAGCTACGATGGTGATGAACAGTTGGTTTCATTATTGCTGTAAAGACCAGCAGGCTATTTGCAGTAGTTTCCTGGTTGATGTTTTAAGCCAGGAAGGCTGCGAAGCTATTTCGGTTGTGGTGGCGCATGACTCTTTTCTGAGGATAGCCTGAAACGCTTACTTCCTCCTTTCAGGCAGTGTGTTTGCATATTGCGTCTTTCTCAAACCTATACATATTGGCGAAATGTAGTTTTACCACCTATCCCCAGATTATGGAAAATTCATGACTTCCCCCAAAACGATGGGAACTATTTTAAATATTTCGGAAAAATAAGTGAAGCAGGCGGAAATTAGTTGCCATGTACTATAAGCCTGCGCCTGATTTGCGGAGGCGCCGATACATGCCAAACTTGCTAAACCAACTTTGCAAATACATCTTCAGTGGGCCTTAGTAAATTGATGAGAAATTGAAACATAGACCTCCACTTTATGATTGGTACAAGCTACGCTTGCATGTGGTTGTTTAACGTGACATCAGTCATATTAAATAAGAGAGAGTTGGAACCCAAAAGCAAGGAAAGAAGATAACTACCTGTTTCAAAGTTGTAGTTCAGCGGTTTTATAATCCAAAATCTTCTCCGTCAAACACATAAGTTATATAAAAAATTGTAGCATAAGCAGCAGAAAAGAAGAAATAAGCAGGAGTAAGTTTGATAAATCATGCATGCTCTTGAAATCTATACACTCAGATAATACTACATGGGAAGGTCACCCATAAAAGCTGCCAAAAGACAACGAGTTTTGGCATGCCACCTGCAAGTTTTCACCGACTGAACACTGCATCAGGTTGAGTTCAGTTTCAGATTGCAAAATTTTTTTTTTAATTAGTAAAGTATAAAATTGCTAAATCCCTAGATATACTGCAGAACCAATTCTTCGATCTGAGATTCTTCGGCTACGATGGTTTGACCAGGTGACAAGATTTTCCCAAGAAAAGATTGGTGAGGCGAGTCCTGCCGGCTACACCAACGGGAAAGCGGCCCAAAGGCCAACCAAGGTCCATGTGGTGTGATTACATCTCTGACCTGGATTGGTCACATCTTGGTGCGAAGCCAGCAGAAGTATCAGTGGTTTGCGGAAATCCGTGAGGTATTTCAAAATCTCCTAGGGCTGCCGAACCCGAGGNGTGTAAAGATGAATGGAATGAAAGTCATTAATTTTTTTAAATAAGCGTTGCATTAACTTTTGTTTCTAAAGAAGGTGTGTTTGCTGAAATGATATCTTCCAAGAATATTTGCGTTAAAAAACTCTGTTGAGATAACTTTTCCCTCAACGCCTCCAAAAACTTTTAAACGGGAAAAATGAGAATGGTCATATTGGGTTCAAAAGCGAGATGTTATGAACAAGATCAAAACGAAGTGTGGAAAACAACTTTTTCGACATTATTTAAAAGTATTTTTAGTACATCAGCAGCACTAGTTTCATATTTTGAGCCACTTCACAGGGTATTGGTCGATAATTCATCGTTCCAATTAAATAGATTGGACTCATAAACTAGGAAATCAGTAAAACCTTCACAGCGCACAAAGTGTTGCAGGAAAGGTTGCACACACATGTCAGACTATCGGAAAAAGATAAGAAATAACCAACTTGAACTGGCTGCTCAAGTTGCTTTTCAAAATTAGTGAAATAAAGCTTCACCAAAGGGAACCTTTACCATTTTTCTTAAGTACTGCCATACTTGCGTCAAAGACCATTCCAGCAAATGTGGTTTTAATACATTATTACTGGGTAGAGTGTGGATGTGTGGATCATCCTGCAAACATCCCCCTTCAATTGTGTTATTAACTTAAATGTGTCTTTAATGTTAGCTTGTTTAGGGACACCTGACTTGATAACCGTACTGGTTTTTTCGGTGTCCTGACAAACTATTTACTATGAAAATGCAAATGCAATATCTTCCTTATCGCCAATAAACTTACTACTACTACTACTACTAGAGTTCGCTTCGCACGAAAATGGTATGGATTGAAAACTCATATCAAAACATCGAAACTTAGCATCAGCATTTCTTATCTTTAAACGTATGACCATGTGCTCGTTTGTTTGAAGGAAAAAAGATGAAAAACGTATAGCCACGTTTCGGTTTAGGGGGATCAACAATTAACAAGAACTGCTATCAACGAAGGACGAAAAACAAAGGTTGTCACTTATTCCTATTCGGGATGGGTATTTATTGCAAATAGAGGGGACGCACATTGTGCCCCCCACGGTCGATCACCCAGGCAGGAAACTGAATTAGTAGGTAATTATTTTGAGACTCTCGCATTTTTGCTGGAAATGTGTCAAAATACTCTAACCTCAGAAATTTATTTTCCAGCGTTATACTCATTAAGCAAGACTGTTCACTGTTTAGCAATCTGTATAATCAATTGCTATTGTGTATTTTTTACCGACAGTGCCAACGAATTGAGCACAGCATTGTTTCAGTATGATCATTGCTCCATGGTCTTATCCTAAGGCCAACAATCTGTGCAATTTTCATTCTTAAGAAAATTTTGCTCTTAACTTCAGATCGCAAATTGTGATGTTATTTGCTTCAAAGACTACCCAGAATTTGGCATCAAGGAGCATTCGAACAAAAAAATTTTTAAATGGTTGACATAAAACTACATGAAAAATTTTGTGCTTTTTTACTGACATAACAAAACTTTATTTTTCATGATCAACTTGGAGTATTTAGTAGCAGCAGTCACTTAGAAAGATTGCTGTTACAAATCTGACTGCAGCACCAACAGCACCAGTACAAGAACCATTTATCAGAAGCACCAGGAGCACCAATACCATCAGCAGCAGCATACTTATAGAGAGAAGTTGATGATTAAACCTGATGATCTGAACTGTGGCACCACCTTTAATATTTGCTGTCGTTACGAATGCCACGGTCAATATTTGCTTCAACACAAACCTTACGTCAACGTCAAGGGAGTTTGTGGAAAGCAGTGAATGTGGGAAATTTCAGTTTAGGGTAATCTGTTTGTTTTGTTCTTGTTCAGAAAAAGCACATATCTCAACTTTTTTTAAACAGCGTTGGGGCCACATCAGAAACGTCACAGCTACCGCGACGTATACAAGATACACTATACAAGAAAATCAACTCATTTTTCCTGGGTTTAGTGGTTGATTTTTTGTGCCTCACAGAAGGTACTAGTTATCTGTTATGATCAATTTCTTAAATGCAGATCGTGCACCAAGTTTTTTGCACGAATGTTTTTAATCTTGGGATAACACTGGATGCATCACTGGAGTTTCCAAACGACAATCAGCTTTAGCAATCGGCAGAAAGCTCTTCGCAGGTGATGACAAACACAACAACAAGCTTTCCCTTATGCTTCAGCACGTTTTTATGACATCAGACCTACGTTCATTCGAAACCACTTTCAATATTGCTGTAAAAATGGACAAGAACAAACGTTGAATTCGCAACTAATATTAAGGAAACCGATTTTTATGCTGACATTTAGTTTCTCCCTTGCAGTTCTATTTATAGACGTGTATCACTTTCTCATGACTGTTATTGTTTTGGAAGTTGCAACTGAAGCTTCTGAACAACCTTCCAGCAAGCAAATTGATGCAACCCGATGTCCTGGAAAAGAAATTTTGGAGAGCTGCTTCCATTTTTCTTGAAATATATGTTTTCGGAAACGTTGAGACGATTTAGTTATCAGAAATCCCTCGGCGAGCATGCAGCCTTGCGTTAAGATTTTTTAAAATGTAACGTCTTATCTGAGAATAAACACTAATGTATTTACTACACTCAGGCAGACAATAGGAACCCCGGTGGTGTTTTTAAAGTAATGGTTTAGTTGAAAAAGGATACAGAGGAAACAAAACTTACAAGATTTGTTTGATATTGCGTTGGTAACATCTTGGCAGGGCAGTCAAACAATGTTTGTCCGCTTTCCATGAATGCATTAAATCGTAGTCATCGAAAAAAAAATTCAGACTGGAAAGCTTGCAATGTAAGAAGCCCCTAAAATCGATTTTTAATGTAGGAGCGTTTAGCTTTTTTACTGTAATTTACAGTCTCATCAATAATACTGGAGAGGAAGTCGAAGAAATTACATCTTGGTGTTAGCAGGCCTTGCGCACGAATTAAAAAATGATACAGTACAATTCGCTTCATTCGTCACCTCAAGGAGATTAGAAAAAAGTGACGATTTAGGCGAAGTGACGAATTATGCAAATAGGTGAAAACTCTCTCATGGAAGCTCCTATCTATACTTTATCATAGTAACTCGTATACATAGTGCTTTTATTTGTAGTAAAATAGAAGTTTATGACGTTATGGTTGCATGCAACAATTAATTCTTCTACACTATCTAGACTCCTCCATTTCATCTATTAACACCTTTTAAATCTTTTATAAACTTTAAAGACTTTCCGCATTCTCTCAAAGGGAAGCCGGGTCGCGCCTCGCACCTCGTGTATAAATTCGATAAACAATTTGCGAGGTGCAACAATTCTCAGATAAATATCCTTAATTTGTTTGAATTCCCACACGTACTAGCTGCTTAGACATCAAAAGCGAAGCTGCAAATGACGGATTAGGCGAACAAAACGCTTCTACGGTATAGAAAGAAGTGACGAATTGATCAAATTGACGAATTAGACGATGGCGATGTAGGTGAACAGAAATGTACACAGAAGATAGGGATTCTGCAAGCACCGACGAAAAAGTAACGAATTGACAAATTAAACGATGACGAATTAGACAAATTCTACTGTATTGGGAAAAGACTGAGAGTGATAGACTTGTACATTCATCTTCCTTAGGCGAACGCAGGGTTGGGCTGGGAACGCGTGGGAAGGGAGTTTAAGAATATGACTTCGCCTAGTTTCAAAAATGCGTTATTATTAACATAGCAAATATTCTCCATGCAGCCAAACTGCGGCAAGGGAATACTGCAGCGGTTTGAATTTATTTAGACTCTAAATATGCATAGTGCGTCGGTTTGTCAAAATCAAAGTAAGGCTGTTTTAAGCTCTGAGAATTTACCCTTGTTCAATGGGGAGTTAATACATCTTCCATTTGAGTCTAGCTGTTTCCCAAAAATGTGATTCTAGGAAACCCATGGCAAATATATCTATAGTTAGTGAAAACCTTAGCTGATCTTTTAGGTTTAAACGTTCCATGACAGGGAAGTTCACAAAAGTTTACTGCTAGCCGTAACTTGCCGTAAGACCCTTGCGCAACCTTTACCGTGTTCCTGCTCATGTTGCTGATTCAGCAATTCATTGCGTATCTTGCTTGCTACCGGCAACACGATGTATGTGGCAAATGCGTAAATTTTTTCTGTCATCTACACAGGAAGCCTTTAGCTCACTATGAAATGACTGATAAATATAAAGGGATAAAATCCCTTTCAACACTGTTTTTAACACAGTGTCTAATGATTAGGTTTGCAGCATGTCCTTTATTAAAAATGAACCAACATAGATCGAAAATGGAAAATCATCTAATATGCTTCTGAAAAAAACTGTCAGTTAATCTAAGCATGAATAGCCACAATCATTGCAACAATAATGTATTACAGAAATGTTGTCAATTATACGCGGCACTTTATACGAGTAGCACGGAAAGACTTCGCCAGGTTAACGTGCAGCAAACTGCCCTATTTTGGTTTTATCCAGTAAAAAACAGATTGGTTTTTGTTTTCGCATGCATGAGTTTAAGCACAAAATATGTCTAACTTGGTTAACACTAACAATGGAAAATAAGGAAGAATGGCAAAATCAGAGTTTAGTTATAAGCACTCGAAATTAAACACTTGAAATAAAATAAATAAATAAGGTAACTGAAAAGTGAGCGTTTGACCGAGAACAGTAGGCTACCAAAAATGTTGAAATAAAGCTGAGAAAAAACCTTCACAATTTTGGTGCTTCTGTTGTTTTATTCCTCTTGTTCTAAAAAATTTTTAAACTGCGGTTTGCAGAGGAAACTTAGCAAGCTACTAAATATTGCCTGAATTAACACTACTGCAGGCAAAGGTGTATGATAATCTGATGTTTGCGAAGCATACAACGTTTACAGGAATGACACAAAGTATAAAAAGTCTACTTTGTATAAAACCAAAATAGGAGAAATTGCGTATACAAAGAAGTAAGGTATAAGGGGTATTCGGAATTGTGAAGCAGATAGCCTTCCTTAAATGGTGATATTATCAGTCTCTCTGTGTGTCATAACCCATCGCATACTTTACCAACAAAATTATTTTAGTTCCACGACGTTAATCTTGTGTCCAACTAGGGTGGGCTGTATCAGTTTACACTTTGTCTTATTTACTCTGTAATTCATTTTTGCAGACATGAGTTTTGCTGTTTCGTCCTAATACAACAAATTGTTATTATGACATGCTAACCTTTAGCATTGAAAAAAACTATTATTAGAAAATAAAATGCGTCCAGATCATTAACATGTCCGGCAGCACACCTTTTTCCGGTTTGCAATAAGCTTATTAACTTCATCTTATCAACCCTGTGGTGAAGAGCTTGATGCTAAAGCAAAACATCTTTTTTCGAGATGTGTTGTATGGAGGTTTTAAAATATCTATCAAACTCAAGGGAAACGAATATGGCTCCAGGTCATGAAAATCCTTTGCAATCAGTTTGTTTGTTCCCTTTTTTCACTCCAAAAAAGACCAAATCATTTTGCGAAAGATCGATTACGTTATCATGATACGCATCTGCAAGTTCGTGGCCTTCTGGTATGCATCATATTTCGTTAACTTGTCGTTAGAGAAATGTACCCGATTCATATCTGGAACAATACCCTTGTTCCAGTTTGTGGTAAATTTCCTTCACAGTCACCTTTTCGTTGAAAAACTTTTACATTTTCAGACAAAGAAACATCTGTGAAAACGAGCTTTATAACATACAGAACCTACTATCAAAAACATGAAAAAGGAAGTTCATATCAATTGGAAAACTGTGTTTATATCATATATTCAACATTGCATGTACATTTGATGCTACATGTACATTTGATGCTGCGTTCAATACCAAATTATCACCTATGTGTTATTAAATTAAAACATAAGCACCAAGAAGAGCAATCATATCATCATTGAAAATCTGAAAAACAAATATAAGATTACTTCCAAAACACTACCAATAAATTGTTTTGTATTATGAAAGGACAGATGTTGTTTTCCAGACATGCTCTGGTAATGCATGACATGCTACACTTAATAATTAAATAACATTATCTAGCTTGGATGTCCTTATTGAAATGCA
>JGI24158J21664_10006880_pt1 | contig 15035 bp, 9 predicted proteins | sample Ectturendosymbi3_FD_21664 | JGI IMG/M metagenome (IMG submission 21664) | reverse complement strand
CAGCCTCATAACATGGCTGACAGTAAATCACAACTGCTGGATGACAAGTCAAGGTTTCTAAAGGTCCACCGCGCTGATCCCGTCCGAGGGGGGTACAGCTTTTACCCACATGCTGACAGCCCGGGTGTTGACAGCTGCAGGTCCGCCGCATACCAAAGTTCCTAACGGGGCTTGAAAACCACTTCCCTAACTACTTGTATGTTTGGTGTGTTCACAGCAGATTTCAGTGGTGAAGAAGAACATTCGAGTGCTTCGTAAAGGTTGTTCCTTAAATGTGCTAATATAATCATTTCCAGATATGCTTGAACTTTTTGCGTTAAAGTCATGAAAACAGTTGGAAGTTGTCATTACTTATAACCAGGGTTTTATATATTGATTACATTGGTCCGGCCCCTTTGAGATGAAATTTGCCTGAAATGGCGTCTGAACTGAAGCGAGTTTGACATCCCTGCCTTAAGATAACCATGGAGTTTGTTTCATTTCTCTCACGAATTCGCTTAAGATAGATTTTACATGCCCCATATGTGGCCAGAGTTAAACTTTCAGATTCCGACTCCGCTCCTCTTCTACAATTTTAATCCTGTTCCGACTTCTAAGTTTTTTTAAATCTGTGAATCCGACTTCTATTCAAACCCAGAAAACCTTAATTCTATGCAGCCAAAAATCACATCATACCTGAACCCTTTTTTCCTTGTTGTTGAGATCACACCGACTCCTGTTACTGTCGAAAAAAAGTGACACTGGATCCGTTTTTTTTTTTATTTTTGACTCTGGATCCGGGTCCGAAAAAAAAACTCTGAAACTTGCCGGAGTCGACTCTGGATCCGTGGCCACCATTGGCATAGTCTTTCAGGAAAGTTCCAATCAGAACCATGCAATATGTATTAGTAGCCTTGCAATCTGGGATGGATTTATGGAGCGCGGGCCCTAGGCCATCTTAGTTTTTGGTAAGTACTGTTTTTTCTTTTTCATTCTTTTCTTGTAAACAGAGGCGTAGCCAGGAGGGCCAAAGGGGGCCCCCACACTTTTAGCATATCTTGTCATTTTGTGCTTAGACAGATATTGTCCAGAACAAAATACTGTTGCCCGCTTAAAGTCAAATTATTTGATTCCCCAAAATTTTCAGGTTGGCTACGCTACTCCTTGTAACCACTTCCATGCAGACGGCCTGCGCCTTTCTCACGCCCAGCCATGTTCCCCAGTATCAAGCCTTTCACCAAACAGCACTTACTTACTTGATGTTCAATTTTCCACTAACAAACGTTCGAAAATAGAAGCATCGTTTGAGAACTAAGCAACGTTAGTTTGGCAGAACTGCCACCAACCTTAAGAATACAAATATTAGTCTTGACCTATTCATTGCGAGTTGCATTACTCACTACACATCTTGTTTACAATAGCTGTAGGTCTACTGCAATCTTAACTGGCGCCAGTGACGTAGCAAAGGGGAGGGCAGGGGGCCCTGGGGGGCATCTTCCGGGGGGTGGCGCTTTCTTGATCAAAAATTAATTTTTGAAAGGAGTTTCAAAGCTGCAACTCTTCTTTATTATTTTTAAATAAATTTTTAAAGCTTTAAAAGTTATAATTATTTTCAGTTTTTGTCTTTAGAGGCCCTAGGTTGGAAGGCTAGCCTAGCAAAAACAAGAAATGTGGTTGTGGATTGAGCAAATCAATGAAATGTTTCTTCGAAAATCTGGATCAAATCTAATGTGCTAAAGTACCTAAGTGTTATTCTTGAAATCATGGCTTTTTTAACACACTTACTAGGAAGCAGTTTTTCCCCTGTCCCTACACCTTTTTCTCCACACAAGACATTTCACCCATCCCAGTAAAAATTCCTTTGAACAAACAACAGAGATAACATTCGGCTGCTGACTAGCAACCATTACCGGTCCGTTAGTTCGAGGTTTATGCTGCCCCTCCTCTCAAAAACTCATAAAAAAGACTGCATGAAATCACTGTAATCAAGGCTATCATAATCCTTTTTCTCCTATCGTTCGCTTCTTAGCATCGCCCCAACGGCACATCATTACATCACCTGACACCTAGGCATTGATGACAAACATTTCTTGGCACATATCATGCCACTTTTTGATGTTCAGTGGGATACTTTCAAGAAGTGCCACAAGCTATAGCCTATTCCAGTGTGGTCCAACTACAGGACAGCGGACCGTATATGGCCCAACGCAGCAGTATCATTGGGCCGCGGATGCATTCAGGAAAAATATTCAGATCTGAAATATGTTGAAATACGTTTGAGGTTTATGTCAAAAACATGATGAAACATTTGCCTCACTGAATTGCTTGCGCTGGGTAAAGTGCATTTGCACAAGAACAATGAATAATACCTTTTCTCTGTACCATTATTGTTTTTGTTTATTTATTTATTTTACGATCAAATTAGAAGGTACGCCCTCCGCTAACTCCCGCTGGAACACCTTACTGGATAACCTCTCTGTTTTTCTTTGTCCCGGCTTTCGTTGTCTTGAAGAGTACATCTGGCGCAATGAACTCAGTACCGCCAAATAAAATTGTCTATCTATCCGCTAAATGCGGTCTTCTCAAAATGGCTCCCTGGCCAAATGAATTGCCCATCCCGGCAATTGGGTAACTTTAATTAGAACAAGCATAACACCTTTTAATAAAAATGTAGAATAGTTACGGTGTTAGAAACTGAAGATAGCTTCGTGCAATTAGTCAGCAAAGATCGATTCTCCAAACAGAAAGATTTCGCACTAAAAATGCATTCGACATTTGGAAGCACATACACCTTTTTAGTTTAAAACTTGTGAATCTGTTGTTTCATAGCGTACATCATTTTGTTGGAAGTGGTCCGAAAGTAGCCACGTTTTCGTAAAATAGCCCATAGGTCAAACGTAGTTGGCCCACTCTGGCCTAGTCATTGGGTGGGCTTATCAACATTAAATTTTGGAGATTGATGTGAAGAACTCTGCAAAGGTAACGTTGGTCAGTTTCAATAGAACTGCTGGTGTTCTATGTGGCGTAATGGTGTTGGAAAATGCCGTTCTTGAAGCGAGATGGTGCAGTTGGTGTGTTTGCGTAGGTAACTTAGAGTTCAGATTGTCGGTTTGAACTGCAGGTAGAGTGAATCAGAGCCAGCCGATAGGCAATGTGGGTTTCGTAGAAATATCCTTTCTTCAACGGTGATCGTAACATTTGCAGTCATAGAAAAAGCCATTTCAACAAGAAAAGCTTGCAAAAGGTGTTGCTCTCATTTTGATGAAATTGAGGCATGTTCCTTAGTCTGAAAACCTAACGCAAGTGCAAACGATATGTTTCGGTGTGATGTGGTGAAGGCTTCTATTAAAAAGGGTGTTAATCGAAACAGTTGAACAGCTTGACAATGGTTGTACTGAATAAAGTTTTTCAGCCCAATTACCGCAGAACGTGAGAGGTTGTAACCAGCGTTGCCACTGCTGTTTTTTTTCACTTCATCTGGGGTTTTTCTGTTTCATCTGGGGTTCTGCGTTTTTTATTGAAAATCTGGGGATTTTTTGACTCTGGTCAAAAAATGTATGTTGTATTACTGTATTTTCCATTCAAGAACAGTAGTTTCACAGGGGCAATAAATGTGCAGAGTCAGTAGACAGTTTAGTTGAGTAGGGCTAGGCTTAACCAAATTGTTTGAAATCTAATGTTTCACAGATTGAGCACTGACTAGGCATAGGTCAGCACTCTAACCCATCGCTGATGTGTGAAGAGCTGCTTGTGCATCATTTTGGAATGTTTTTTGGTTTGGAGATGCTGTGGTTGAGAATCCTTTCATTGTTGTACAGGCGCATTGTCATAGGTATGAATGTAAAATTTTGAATGTTAAAGTAGCTAAATGCAATGAATGCAATGATTAGGGTGAAAAGAAAACTGTAAGACCTTGAGTGTATCATGTACATGTTTCAATATGCGCGTTTGAGTAAAATTAAAAGAAAATAGTAAACGCTTTTTAGNAAAGGTCTAACTAGCTTTTTATGTTACTTCATAGATTGGATTTGCTGCTAGCCTATTTGTAAATTGTCAGTATGTTTAAAAATACACTTGAACNTGTTNAATATTTGATGCAAGTAATGCATATTACCTCAATTTTTATGTGCAAGTACCAGTAGCATGCATTTCAAGTTTGGTTTTGACTTATTTTTAACATTTTATATGTCTGGGGCTTTTTATTATTTTCTGTTTTTTTTTTCAAGGTAAATCTGGGGTTTCTCTTCACAACAGAGTGGCAACACTGGTTGTAACCACTGCTGAACATTAAAAAGGCCTATCCCACCTGAACGCTTTCGTGATACAATTTTCCAAATAGACGTAAGCTGGTAACGAACGAAAGCAAGTAATAGCACTATGCACGTGAAATTTGATAGAGCCTAACAGCTAGAACAAGTTTGCAGGTCACGATGAAGGTTGCAAGCCAGTGTTCAACCAGAGCCGGTTTTAAACTTATTTCACCTATTTTATCAAAATGGTTCCCACACCTATAGAGGGCTCCACGCAAGTGCCGACAGAGTTAACATTTGAATATTTTTATATATTCTAAGAGTTTTAAACCCAGGGTTGCCGGAGAGCCGGTGTATGACGGTGGCATTTCCTCCCTGCCTTTTCATAAGGGGGGCAACTTGGAAGGTAATTTCGTGGTTTACCAAGATCGAACTGAAACATATGTATTGCAGTTATTCGCACACCCAGGAACTTCCGATGGTTTTCTATAATTTCTGGTATTATTTTTGGGGTCAACGTCGTTGCTGAACAGAAACAAGCATAATTGGTAACGATTTTCTTTTTCTAAATTTATATTGCCCTCAACTTTTGTACTACCTTCCCCTGCCCTACCGCTGTTCCGGCGTCCCTGAATGAAGTCACGTGAAGTAAACAATGAAACGTTTTTTACGCCACATGAGATCATATCATCAAATTTATTAATTATACCAGCTTTATGCAGTACATATACTTTTTGTAATTAAAGATGGGGACACTACGCGAAATATTAGCATATAGCAGTGGTTCCCAAACTGTGGTACGCGTGCCACGAGTGGTACGAGAAGGCCTTCAAGGTGGTTCGCGAGACCCTTCTGTTCTTCTATAAAAAAAGAAGACATTTTATTTTTCCTTATCGCGTTTTGTTAATAAATTCCTGCATTTTTGTGTACTTCCCTTATTAGTTTCGAAAAATGGCCATAATAATTTCTCACAGCCGTTTTGTTCATGCAGCATTTGTGTCAAGTCTGGTTTGCCAAACTTTTGATCGAATGATATTGGGTAAACTTAGTTTTCCTGGAACAAGATGTTTTCAAGGTGGTACGTCGTGAAAATATAGGGCCCACAAATGGTACGCGATCAGAAAAAGTTTGGGAACTGCTGACATACAGAAATGTTTAAATATGCAAAGTAGGTATGCGGCCATGACACCCCTTAACCTTTCTGTTTGCTCCCCTGGAATGAGCAAACCATTAAAGTTAAGTGGTGGGCTTAGCGGAGATGAAAACCAACAGGGAAGAAAATTTGACAAAACATGCCGGTTCTATACATGCATATGCAAAGAAAGAAGAAAAAAATCGGAAAAGCAGTTATGAGGAAGGTGGCAACAAACAGAAAAAGCAAGACTCATAATCGAAAATGAGAAAAAAGACCCATTTCAGTTTGTGTGTGTTTAATTGTGATCTTCACGATAAGCACGAAACATTGGCGTCGGAAGGATTTTTTTCCACGGGGGACAGTAGGGGATTTTCCCAAAATTTTTTCCAGGGGGGCCAAATATGGTGAAATTTGTTTTTTACCCCTCGAAATTGAAAAATTAACGTTTTTTGCTAATAATTTCAAAATCCAGGGGGGCTAAGCCCCCCTTCCCCCTTCTGACGCCCATGGCACGACACATACTCTTGTTTCATTTTGAATTCTTGCAATCACTGCAATGAATGAAAAAATTCAGGCTTGCATTGCACCTTCAAGTGCAAATTTTATGGGTGAAAAGGGCGGCAATTTCATGTTGGGCCCCAGGTGACACTTAGCCTCGTTACGCCGCTGACTGGCGCTAGTAAGAAAAATGTTCCGTCAATAAAGGGTAGGACATTGTTGTGGAGCGCAGATAAAATGCTGAACAAGTTTGGCAACGTTCCATAATTAGAAGAAATTCATTGCTCGTTGAGACCAGATAGTTGTTTGCTAACAATGAAATTTATAAGCCGTTTCAACAATTCCCAAGTGAAAGCAGCATCTGGCAAAATGAACAACCTGCACAAACTCCATGACGCGGGGCTCCCAGAGGCACTGGGCCCAATGCAGCTGCATCGGTTGCAACGGCCTGGCTTGCATACAGACTACAAAAAATCTGCGTGTTGCATGCAGACATTTATCATGATTGGTACGTTCGGGTAAATGTTTGAAAAATGAAAGGCGTGGTGCTGTAACAGAAGACATACACTTTCACAGGAAAAATTTCATGACTATTTCACTGCACAAATATCATTTGGACGCGATCCAATATCAAAGCTGAAGCGAAGCAATAGCAAGTTGGCAGTTTAAACCGATGAGTGGTGTTGCGNCAAGGAAGTGTCACTAAAGCACGATGGTGTAAAAACGCAGTGAAATCAATGTCATGACAAAGAATGCTTCTCTGAGCGTTACCATCCACGCAATCACAGTGAAGTCATGTATCTTCGGCAATGTTGTTTGTATTACTTTTGTCTTTGTGAGTGATCATTTCAGAAAAACAGAACAGCAGGTCTGTTTCAAGTATATTCGATGTCTTTTCATCAAATTTACTTTTGCTATGTGGTCTTCTATGACGGATAATGCAGGTGCAACAGAGGGGTTAGTGCCATCGTTTCAAAGTCCAATTTAAGGATTACATCATCTGCAACTTGCTGGTTCTGGTGCAGTTCAAAGTCCATTGCGTTCAAAGTTCAAAATTTTATGCTAGTTGAGGTGTAAAAATGTTTATCCGCTTGGTAGCGCTGAAACAACAAAACTTTTGGCATGACGTGCCATATTGCTGCAAGTTGGCTTCGAAGAAGCCGCTTCTGAAGGTGCTCGATGCCCTCCAAGGTGATACATCTATTCACCATCAAAAATCTACGTGCTTGCAAATTAAATATTTTCTATTCATATTCAAATTGTAGGTAAGAAACACGTAACTCATTTTTATGCAGCTGCTGCTTGACATAATTTTAGGTGCTTTCACGGAAATACCTTCTACTGCTTCATAGCTTCTCTTTCCTAGTAACCCGTTCTATGTGTACGTTTACAGCTAGTCTTTGAAAAAGGTTGAACAATTGGGACATTTTACTGGCGGAGTGACTTTTTTCAAATGCACAGCAGCACACTCCAAGCGTCCCGTATGATACAAGCGCTGGCGAACATTTTCTTACATTCTTGAAGTAAAACGTTGCTTCCTTCCACAGGAGTTGCGGTTCCATTTCAGAGTTCAAAATGCCTATTACTGGCACCAAACTCATGTTCGAAAGCCATTGAATAACGCACAAATCCAAGTTAAAGGCATAAATTAATTAATTTGCGTAAGTAACGAAAGAATCAGGAAGAAATCATTTACACGGCTAAAAGTAGCATCTGATACTTCTGGTGGCCAGCTCGTTTGTAGTTTGGAACAGCAAACCACTGCAATGTATAAAAAATTCAGGCTTGCATTGTACCTTAACTGCAGAAAGTCATTGCAACCGAATTGGAAATCTCCAACACTACATGAAAAAATATAGCATACAAAGTTTGCCTGAGATAACAAAAGCAATACTTGATGTTAAAGTTCTCTGGCACTTTGCTTCTTGCATTTGGTCAACTTCAGATAGCAAGGATGAAGCCAAGGGAATTTCAAGATTGTTGGAATATTATTTGAAAAGATTTTCTGACAAGTTCGATAGATAAACTTTGAGGCTCTCTCACGGTGCAAGTTTTTGAATACCGTATTTATTCGATTGTTAGCCGCGTTGATTCTAATCCGCACGCATACATACGATATGTGCTTTCAAATTATCCGTTGTTGAAAACTTGTGACAGCTTTCCGGACATTCTGCTTATTATACACTTGACCACGCACAGACGCCAAGTGACTTTGAAGATCGCTTTGATTATCAAAAAATTCTGCAAAAACTTGGCAAGAAAACTTTCAGCTTATCTTCCAAGCATTAGGAATACCACACGTTGCAAACAACAGGGAAGCAGAACTGCATCAGTAAAGACTGTGAGTTGATCAAAACATAAATCGATGACGTAACATTATTTGATTTGGTAAAAACGCCGTAAATACCAGCAGGGCGGTAACCAGCTTGGGACACCAGGAGTGGCGAAAAGTTTTCTGAGGGGACCCAAAAATTATGAAATATATATCCAATAGTTTTGAACTGTGTCCAACACATTTTTCCAGGGGGTTAGAAAAAGTTTGCAACGGGCTTGGTGCCTGTTACTGGCCTGCAGACTGGTGACGTTACATTCAGTGTTTTTACAAATCGCTGCAGCATCACGAATTTCGGCAATGTAGTTGCTCTTTGGCGTCCGCCGCTTTCGGGGATTTTCGGAAAAAAGCGCTTAAACGCACGTGGCTTTGCGCGGGAGTACCTCCTCTCCTGTACGGGTTACGGACCTGGTCGAAGCGTCAAAAGACGCGACAAGTCTTCTAGTCTGCACTCGAAAAAATTTTTTTGCTTGGGGTGGCGTTTTTTTGTGAGTGACGTCATAAGTGGAGGAGGTTTAGGTCACCTTGGCCTACTTTGCCTGGCCCTGGGCGCCAACCCTTAGGTGGTAGTATTTTGCTGATCTTTTACTGGAAACTAGGCTACAATCCCAGTCTTTTGATACTTTGGATGACCTGCCGGGGTTTCAGGTTCAAAAGTTATGATCTAAGTTAGTAAAAATATTTGACTAACGAGCTAATTAGATAATTAATTAATTTGTTTATTTTAGATCATAACTTTTGAACCAGAAACGATAGAAAGTCGATCAAAGGCTCAAAAGATTCGGACTCGAACCTAGTTTCCAAGGAAAATTTCAGCGAAAGATTTGGCTCAGCGGTTGGGCCCTAGGCCAGGCAACATTAGCCAAAATGACCCCAAAACTACTTAACTTATGACGTCACTCACAAAAAATCCGCACCCCCTAACCCAAAAAATTTTTTTCGAGTGTAATCTACTAGACTGGCAGATCCGTTTGAGCCTTTGAACAGCTCTTTAACGCAATCGGCGGAGGAGCTAGGGCGTTGGTAAAGCAACCGAAAACTGCTGTTTTTTGTGTCGATATCGAAGTACGAATACATCGTATGCCGGCTTTCAAAATGTCTACCCCCATGTGTGATTTCCAACATTCAGGCAAATATGACGCTGAAAACTTTTATCTGAAACTTATGATGGAATCTAAATAAATGTAAAGTCTGGATAAAAGTGATGCGAAATTTTTGATCAAACACATAAAAACTGTTGAAGAGGTGAATTTGATTGCAAAAACGTGCAGTTTAATCGAAATAATTCAACCGGACTTAAAGAAAATCAGTTCAGACCAACCTGGGCATGTATGCAAAAAGTTTTTCGAACACGTTAAAACTACAGACCAAGTGGACGTTACTAGGATTTGGACAAGGTGATGCAAAATCCACCGATCAAAGGTCAACAAAGCACACCGATTAAAGTCTGCACAGCAATGACCGGAAACGTCTGATCAAACACATCAAACTTAACCCAACCAGGTAAAGATAATTCGGCAAACAAAAGTTTCTATTGGTATCAGCACGACGCGATAATCCGACCTACCCGAGTGACGGCTCGAGGCGGTTGCCTAAACGTGAAAACAATATTGCACAAACGAAATTTTTTTCATACAATTACAAAAAGATCTTCCCAAAAATGTATGGGTAAGTGTCTGGGGACCAGTAGTAGAAAACACATCTGATCTACGCGATTTACCTGTTCCTTCTATTTCTCGCAAAATCTTCACCGAAAACTGCACAAATAACTTCTACATCAATTTTAGTTACTTCATATTTTACTATCAGTTACAGGCTTAATGAAGTACTTTTCCGCCCATGTTAAATACAAACACACGGTAAGTCCCTGGAAATCGTTAAACCTCTGGTCCATTTGCAGGTCTGTCTTTATGCAGTCAAATTTTTTAAGGACCTTTCTTCACTTCTATCCATGTCTTATGAAATATGATTTGTTTTTTAAAGGAGAAAACTGTGATGCTTGCCTGTATCTTCCTGTGGTCAAGTGCTCATGTGGATTGCAATGGAGCAACTGTTATGCTTCCGAAGCGAAGCATCAGCAAAATGTCAGTTTAAACTGATGAGTGGTGTTGCGTCAGAAATGTGTCACTAAAGCACGATGGTGCAAAAACACAGCGCAATCAACGTCATGACAAAAAATGCTTCTCTGAGCGTTACCGTCCTAGCAATCATAGTGCAGTCACGTATCTTTGGCAATGTTGCTTGTATTACTTTTATTTCTGTGTTATTATTTTTGAAACAAAGGACAGAAGGTCTATTTCAAGTCTTTTCAATGCGTTTTCATCAAATTGACTTTTGCTATGTGGTTTTCTATGACGGATAATGCACGTGCACCATGCGTGTCAATGTCTTTCGTCTGAAAGTCCGGTTTGAGGGTTCCATCATCAGCAAATGGCTGGTTCTGGGTGCAGTTCAAAGTCCATTCCGTTCAAAGCTCAAAATTTTATTTGAAAGCGATATGGTTGTTAGTTTTCCTACTTTGTCTCGTCGGGCTTACTATGCTTGGGTTTAATTGTTCCACCTTCCTTTTTGGTTCAGCTTATTCTGTTATTAGCACAGGCTTTGTTTGCGTGTGTGCTTTGTGATATCATGTTGAGTGAGACGCTGCTTAATGTAGTACTGTAGATCGGCGACTATTGTCGTCTCAACGGTGGTTGCGAAATTTTTTGTCAGTTGCTGCAATTTTTTGTCAGTTGCAATTGGGTAGTTGCTTGCTTCATTTTTGTTTTCTTTCCCACTGCTTATGGTTGTTTCCCTTTGCTCGGAAAAAATATTGCTTGACGCCGCAGGCAACAAAAGTATCCCAACACCATCTGTCTTGTCTTCAACATCGATCAATTCGCACAAAGTAACAACATAAATTTTGTTTGATATTTGACTCCAGTTCGCGGAAATAGCTGATTTTTGCCTCACGCTAACAATCGACTGAAGTGCCATCCAACAAAGCCAAGCAATGAAATTAACAAGCACAGATTGTCGTCATACTCATTTCTGCTGCGTTCAATCATGACGTGCAGTCCCCGGTCATTAAGAATAAGATGAAGTCTGCCTATTTTACCCCACCGCCAGTATGGACGTCATGAAAATATGATGTTTGCAATTATGACCAGACCACATGTTGCAACATTCGTTCGATTCTCTCTCTCCTCTGTCTCTCTCATATCGAAATCGCAAATACTTTCGAAGAAACGACGCAGATTGTCTGCATTAGAAATCAATATAGCAAGATCCTAAATCCCCAGGTTCCCACAAAATAACCAACTTGGCCAGTCTCTATAATTTTTAACACAACCGCAAAGGAATAGTTGACCTTTGAAGCACGTTGTTTCGTTGCTCGTAATATCAGAGCACACTAAATCCACGAATTTTATCAAACACATAAAAACTGATGAAAAGGTGAATTTGATCGGAAAAACGTGCAGTTTAATCGGAATAATCCAACCGGACTTGAAGAAAATCGGTTCAGACCCACCTGGGCACGCATGCGAAAAATTTGTTCGAACACATTGGAACTACACACCAAGTGCACATTAGTAACATTTGGACAAGGTGATACAAAATCCACCGATCAAAGGTCAGGAATGGAGACAGATTAAAGTCTGCACAGCAGTGACCGGGAACGTCTGATCAAACACATCAAACTTAACCCGACGAGGTAAAGATACTGTAATTAGGCAAACAAAAGGTTCTATCGGTATCAGCACGACGCGATAATCCGACCTTCCCGAGTGACGGCTCTAGGCGGTTGCCCAAACGTGTAAACAATATTGCAGAAAGCAAAAAATGTTCATACATTTACAAAAAGATTTTCTCAAAAAATATATGGGTCAGCGTCTGGAGTCTAGTAGTGGAAACCCTGCCTCATCTCTGCGATTTACNTGTTNTTTCTATTTCTCGCAAAATCTTCACCGAAAACTCCACCAATTGCTATTACACCATTTTAAATTAGTTCACATTTTTCTGTCTTNTAGATTTCATGAAGTACTTTTCTGTTTGTGTTAAATACACACACACGGTAAGTCACNGGAAATCGTTAACCCACTGGTCCATTTGCAGGTCTGTCTTTATGCAGTCATAATTAGGACCTTTCTTCAATGCTATCCGCGGTTAGTGAAAGATGAGTTGTTTTTTAAATCAGAAAACTGTGTTGCTTGCCTGCATCTTCCTGTGGTCAAGTGCTCATGTGGATTGCCATGAAGCAACTGGTAAGCTTCCATTTGGTAATGGCTTTTACACAAACTTAATGAACAATGCAATTTCGTATTTTCTATGCACCTTTCCTCGAGCAACTTTCACTTAACATTCACAAACAAGAAAGTGAAAATTTTATTTTATTTTGTAAAGATGTAAGAGATGATGTGGCTAGCTATGGTTAAAACAGAAATCACTTTCTTGCAATGCTTTAAAAGATTAATGTGATACCAAGTTTCTCATGGTGTTTATCGCTTTGGCAATGTAAAGAAATATGTCAGCATATACTGTGTCTAGAAGATCAGTTTCTGCAACAATGGCGGTAATGCAGGCTATGAATATTAAATAAATATTACCATGACTGTTTGAGAATAGAACTAGCAGTCGAATTTCATTAATTCAGACCTTCGCTCACTACTTAAAGATCACGCATGATAAGTCATTTACTAACTACTGAGCGCTTTTTACATCTTTTTTGCAATAGATAACATCCCCACATCAATTTTTAGGTTGCCCAAATTCATGTTTGCGGAATGCGTCCTGAAGCAAGCCAACGGAACCCATAACAGGGCTAGGCAATGTTTTGTTTGAAGTTATCTGGAATTTAAACGTTAATTAAAGAAGGATATTTTCATACGCATCGTTTTCAAGCGTTTATGCAAGAAAACAAAGCTACATCAACATTAATAAAGCATGAGCAGAACATCCGTTAATATCACAATCGTATGCGTTTTGAACCGCTTCATATAACTCCTTAAAGCTTTTTTTTTGTTCAACACGTTTTCCTGAAAGCCAAGTACCATATAAAATTGTCTAGATATCGCATTGCATCTTGTGACATAATGGCAAATTTTTATAAAAAATGCAATCATTCCTGAAAATACTAACTACTGTATATTTCAATTCAAAAGGTGGATTCGTTAACACATATGCGTAAATACTGTAAAACTACTGTAAATACTTTTATATCATTCTCATTTACAGGAAAGAATGCATTCTCACCAAGGGAACATGTCATCAGTGAAATTGCGAATGTTCTGATTACTTAACTTTCATAACAACTTACTTGTGACCAAAGGCCAAAACATAATAACTGTACTTTACTTTCTCGTGATCGATGGTCAAAATCATAAGTAACAAACGCTGAGTTTTCAAACAACCTGCTCACGTCTTTTATATCATACAGACAGAAAAATACTTCGTGCAAATTTACTAAATTTTGTTTCTTATCATGTGTGACGTGTGCTTTTGTTCTCCACTGCAAAGAATTTTCTCGTAACCTTCAACTTTAAATGTTTTCTTTATTACAGTCACTTTACTTGAATTTTGCTAATTTTATGCCAAAAGGTGTTTTCCCTCACTCTCTTTATTCTTGCTTGATGCAAGAATGCAAGAATAAAGAATAAATTCTTGCTTGACATACATCGTCGACCCATCGCGATAAAGAGTCANTGAAGGCATTACAATCTGCCTAATATTATNCCTTTATGATAACAAAAAAACAGGTACCTTTGCATTGGATATTTTCCAGACCGTACTACGTCACAATGACCTATAACAANCTTTCAAGCGCAAGGTAACTGTTGTTTCTTTATTAGAAACTACGCGAAAATCCGTACCTTCTCATGTCTTCATTGACACTNTTAGCAAAATCGGTCGGTGTGTTGTGANNAAAAATGCCNCGAAATCCAAATTTCTTGGCTTTTGTGGTCCGTAACGAGTTAAAAATGAAAAACACTTTTCATTTACTTACAGCATCCATCGATATTGTTTAGTGTAATAAAGTGTTTTGTAGTGTCCTTTTCAACATTCGAAAAACGAAAAATCTCTAACAATTCTTGTCAGTTGCTTCCCCTAACGGTTGCGGACAGAAACCTTAGCAGATTAAAGATGCTTATAACGGATGGTTTCACCGTGTTGACTGTAAAATTAATAAGCTTCCTGAATGTTTGAGCAATATTACTGAACGGAAGTATAAGGATTATATTGGACTCAAGAACGAGGATCTTCTAAGAGTAAGTCACTTTTTGTTATCAAATAATGTTTAGAATATATTTTACTGTAACTACTTGCAATTGTCTAATTATTGTTTTGTTACTTTTGTTTCTTATTTCATCAAACTAAGATATTTTAGTTTATAAATAAACAGCACTAAATGACTATAAATATTCACGCCACTGAAAAGCTATGTTTGCATGTAAAATTTTGATGTTTATATTTAAATAATTTTTGTTTTTCTAAACGTTGAATTTATCACACAGAATGTTGAAAACCACAACATTCGAAAAATACCAATTGCCTCTAGACAAATCTTTCAAAACAAAATTAAAGTTTCGATCTCCAATACAGCATTTCGGAAACATAAATATTTAAGTGCGACCAGCGCAAGGTTGTCAACAAGAAAAATTGCTCCTAGCTTTTTGCTACAGAAGCAACGTACTATATTTGTATTGTGTAACNTCTTCACTCCCACACGCAAAGCGCNAGGTTTTTAACATGCATNGCAGTAAAGAGAAAAGAAAACGCAAGTACACGAAAGAAGACNAGGATGTATACATGGCGGTAGTATAGAGTATACGCTTGATGGCGCTAATGCAGTTACTGTACTTTG
>JGI24158J21664_10006879_pt1 | contig 15036 bp, 9 predicted proteins | sample Ectturendosymbi3_FD_21664 | JGI IMG/M metagenome (IMG submission 21664) | reverse complement strand
TTAAAGAAAATACAGTTTTTGTGAGAAGTGGAAACGGACAAATTCCGATCAATCTTGCAATGTTGTTTTATCCTAGATAACATATTGTTGTTGGGCAAATTGTTACCTTGAAAGAATAGTACACAGCTTGCACATACTTACAAGTTACGAACCACTGTAATTTTTCAAGCTGGATATTCTCTTTTGATTTCAAAGCACTTTTTAAGAGTGATTTGAGGAAAATCCTTATTTTGAGATCTTTAATTCTTTTCATTAAATTAGAAAAAAAATTGTGCTATTGTTTTGTTCAGGTCATATTAGAGAACTTCAGCCAATAATCAAAAGTAACTGTCTTCAAAAAATGTTCCATGAAAACATTTTAGCAAAAGTGTTTAGCACTTTCAAACTTTGTATAAGTATGTTGCATTAGTGAGGATCATTAAATTATTATGATTTATGAAAACAATGGATGCAATTGTTTTACCCGCAAGTATTAATTTATTTTGTGCCATACTTTTTTTGTAGGTAGATGCTGCATCTTCAGCACAGCTTCTTAAGGCGAAGAAGATTGGTCACAGGAGAGTTGACAAATCAACAGGACAAACAACATACAAAAAGGTTGGTTTATTTTATTTGAATATGATTGAACGACTGAAAATGCATAGTGTTACATGAAATCAATTTTCTATTAAAAATTCGCAGATAAATTCGTTGCTTGTCACACATGTGGAAAGTATAGAGCCTCTTGATTACCTCTTGTTTCTTTTTGTTTGATATTAACTTCATGTGCAGTTGTTTTATCTTTGCCATGTTTTTGCTTTAGTTCAAACACTAAAATCCCATCTAATTGTTAATGCTTACGTTATATTTAGTCATGAATACTAGTACATATATAGGATGTGCCAGAATTGTGACTGAAAAAGATTTACTTCTGATTCTGGTTCCCACTGAAAATGAACTAATTGTTCCACCAGAAATGTTAATTGTGAAGTTCTTTACAAACCAGTGTGACTAATGCATTTAAAATGATAATCGTTAAACGAGCGTATTTCACAAATAATGGCCAAAGCAAATGAAGTCAAAGACAATCTGACAAGCAGTGCTATCATGAGCACATTTAAACATGTAAAAGGGGTGGCAGTGTTTACTAAAATGTCTATGACATGTCTTTGACTTCATATGCATTGGCTATTGTTCATATCATCATGTTGTTAAACATGTATTTTTGTATTGTGTGTGTTTATTCCTATAAAGTTATGTATGTTTATTCCTATACAACGTGTATTATGTATGTTTATTCCTATAAGGTTGTTCAACTGCAAAGTAGCTTGCTTGCATTTTAAATCAACTCAAAAACCTTTTAAATGTCAGTGTTTTGTGTATGCTGTCTTTCTTACAGCGTGTTGTTCATGTGTCTTGGATATGTTTTTTATTGTTCTGAAGATTTCTACTTTGTACAATTATATAATATTTTAAAAATGTATGTAATTGAAAATATATATTGTATCACGTGCATGTTTTTTTCAGACTCCATCCTCTGCACTCAGTGGGAGTATCCAGCTTGGAATCAGTCACACTGTTGCTGGACTAAGTTGCAAGCCTGGCAGAGATGTTTTAATGCAAGATTTCCAAGTGGTGGAAACATACCACTTTCCTGTGTAAGCATTTGTTTGTTCATTGTTGGTATAGTTTATTAATTGCTCACTTATTTGTGTAATTCATAGGTTTATTTGTTTGGGTGTGGATACTCTGGCACTGCCATACACATGCAAATATATTTTGTAATATTTCATGTCACAGCGCAAGAACAGTCGAAAATCACGATCGTTTAGTTATGCATTTTGCACCTAAATTTTATATGCTGTTTGCACTTAAGTTGTCACAGGATTAGATAAAGGCTTAAGCCTATTTCAATGTCACGCCAATTTCTTTCCATTGAAGCTATATTTTTGATGCTGTCTAAGTTTTTGTTGCATTGTGGATAATCTCAAAGCATTCCCTTCATCTGCTGCATACATTGCTAAACAGAATTGAAACATTTACCTTTGGATTTACATTAAGATTTCGTACTGCAATATCTATAAACCAATTCTCCACGTTATTTTGCTGTAAGCCAGTTACTGCAATCTCGTGCTTTTTTGGTGAACTTATACCAGGCCTGCACAACCCAGGAAGCTCGAAGGGTCAAATTCATCAACATAAATCTTCCGCGGGTCGCAAAAGTCTATTTCGTTGCAGTTTGGAAGAAATTATGAAACGACAATTACCCGAACTTGTAAGCCACAAAAATGGCGCAAGTAAATCGATCGCCTTTTTATGCGCCAAACTAGATTTCCTATGAAATAAACTGTGATCGATTTACTCTAGCTATTTTTGTGGCTTCTTCGTCGTTTGAGCCAGTTGTTACCATCCACTGCTTGGTCGCACTAGATCTCGGGGCGGATGTTGAGCAGCCATTCGATTGTCTCATCGTCCAGAACCATCAAGCCTTGCTGTCCAATGAGGGGTCGATGGATTGGACATTGGAGTACGGTTTCTTCTTTTGCGCCACACTCAAAGGTCACCGAAGAGGCCATGACCGACCCATTTGTGCAAGCAGGAAGGGAAACGCCCGACACCGGTGCGGAGGCGGTTAAGCCGGACCTACGCTGTTCTTGGCAGGACCATTCCAGGAGGCTGGGTGCCGATGTCAGGGATGAAAGTACGGAATCTCGTGGTGTTGTGCATCCGCCCAGTGCGCCGCACGTATGCTGTTGTCGTCAGTTGAATTGATGAGCTGTTGTGAGGCAAGTACAAATGGGTGTCTCGGTTTGAGAGGCCGTGCATTCCCACTCGGTGAGCAGGTGTCCAGTCCAGTCGCCATGGCACGGCATGGTGGAGACAGTGTGACTCCACTGCGACGAAGCTCAGCAGGTTGGATGGCTGCGAGGGTTGGAAGGTTGTCCGCTGGTGTAGGTCGCAGGTATCCAGTCACACTTCGCAAGGCGTCGGTGACGGTGGGGTCAATGAGGCGGGTATGAGCACTGCGGCACCAGACAGGAGTGCACTACTCTGTTGTTGAATGGACCACGGCTGGGTGGTTCTTTGCAACGTTGTTGCTCTAGCACCCCAACCACAGCCAGCAAGCCGCCTCAAGAGTGCAACGCGTAATGTTAATTTTTTTGCGAAATGACTCAGGGTGTCGGCGATACGTGAGCGGCCTGTCCAACGTTACTCCGAGGTATTTGGGTTCGGAGCAGAAAGCCAGGGTTTCGTTGTTGTATTTGACTTTAGGCTCACGATTAGCTTCCTTGTTGTTGAGATGGAAGACTGCGTACACCGCTGTTCTCGTTCTGAACTTAGCTTACATGTCTGGAGGTATTCACTTATGGTTGCCATACCTTTGCTCAGCACCCCTTCCACTACCTGCCAATCTCCATCAGCATGCATGATTGCTAGATCGTCAGCGTATGTATACTTTCTGGAGACGGTGGTTGGCAAGTCAGAGATGTAGATGCTGAAGAGAAGGGGTGACAGGACAGATCCCTTCGAGGCGTTGTTTGTGGCTTACACGTACGAAAATTATATAGGTGCAAGTTCTAATCATCGCAAAAGTATGAACGGAGAAACAAGTAGGCAGATTCCTCAGAAGCTTTCCGCGAAGATAGAGTTGATTCTGTTGTTAATTATCCGACTTGCGGCCCACGTTCCGTATGTTGTGCAGGTCTGACGTATGCGCTCTAACCACACAATTTAGTTTGTGTTTGCTATGTAGTGTAGAGTTGAAAATATTGTTGGTGCTTCATGTCTCCTATTCCATGCAGATTGCAATATATTTTGTTTAGAAACATTGCATTAAATAGACTGCTTCAGCCATAAAGCACTTTCTTACCTTGTTTTTACAAAACAACTTTCAGGCTTCACTCATGTATGTTTCAGCCAAGTCGTCAAGTCAGTGCTCTGCAAGTTGCTTTTACCACATACACTGAAATTCACATGGTTTTGATTACGTGAAAGAAATGTTTATCAGTGATAGAAACAGCTCAAAATTTTGATTTATTGTGTAGATGTTTAAGTTCTCAAATAATTATCTCACTAAGGAAGCATCTCACTAATAACATTCTAAGGAATGTTATTACCGCACTACATGCTATGTGGAATTGTTTAATGTGCACAGTGTGAAGCCGAAAATAGCAAATTTGCAATTGTAAAAACAGCTGGAAAGTATTCCATTACTTTTCACATTGTTTTTTTATCAGCATGCAGACAGTTTCAGGTAGTCAGTATAGCTGTCGGAAACCTGCCTACAACAGAAAACAGCAAAAACGCTGACTACGCAAAATAGTGATTCCCAGTGTCAAATACAGACGGCTGTCTTTGCAGTCAAGCATTTTTACCCTTGCAATCTTCATATTAGTGCTGCAGTGCAGCACTGTTCATTGTATTGTGTCTATTTATTCTGAAATTTATGGACTAGTGTCAGTAAATTTTTATAGCAATGATGTTTAGTCACCTGCGATATTTGTAATGAAGTAATGAATCACTGCAAGTAGTATTGCTGGGAACACTGCGTTTCAGCATGAACTACGTATTATCTGCGTATATATTGTGAACAAATTCCACCAGTTTTCAGTTTAACATTTCTTGAAGGAAGTCTTCGCCAATATTCTCAGCAACAAATTGGTTTGATACGTTCGATGCAGTTTATTATTACTGTTTGGTACCCATGATCGTCAATAACCTGTTTGTTTGCATGACATGCTTTCCAGTGATGGATCGCCTGTGACACCAGCACATCATTATGGAGATTTCACATTCAGAACGTACGCACCAACCGCTTTCCGGTACTTTCGGGACCTGTTTGGAATCCAACCTGATGACTACATGGTAACTGTTCATAGTTCATGACAAGATGTGACCCTGTTGTTATGGTGATAGACTGGATAGGTTGCATGCAAAGTGGCAATAATCTGAATGTTCGCTTTTATTTCATATAACTTCACTAAATTTTGCATTGCAGTTAGGATAGCATGGTACTAAATTTTAACATGGTTCAGATTTTCTAGCAGCATGCCAGACAGCAGGATTTTCTTCATATTGACGTTTCTTGTGCAGCTTTCCATCAGTCAGTACCCACTCACGGAACTGTCAAATCCAGGTGCAAGTGGTTCGTTGTTTTATGTCACCCATGACGATAAGTACATCATCAAGACAGTTCAACACAAAGAAGCCGAGTTCCTCCAAAAGCTTTTACCTGGATATTACATGGTATCTACGTGAAAGAAAATGTTTATCAGTGATTGAAACAGCTCAAAATTTTGATTTATTGTGTAGATACGTCTTTGTATTGTTTGAGCTTAAACGAGCATGTGCAGTGGAATGTTTGCACATAGTCACCATTTTGTTTTTTGAAAAACTTTTGAATAAATGTTATATTGTAGCCCAGGTTTTTTAAGGTGTTTTAGGGACCCGATTTGGATCCCTAAAATTGGAGAAAATTATCATCGGGTCCTTAGTTTCAGAGAAATTGGGTCCCTACAGGTGCATACCGGGTACCTAACAATTTCCTTACAAAAAAATTTTTGTATCCGTTGTTGTTTCTCAATTCTTGCGCTCATGTTTATTAGACTTCATTACTTGGTGGTTTTTACTGATGGAAGATACAGACAAACTGGCCATTTTGTGAAGTCTATTTCCTGTAGCAGGAGAATTTTTTTGTTCAAATGAAGCTCCTGATTTTAATTTTGCTCTTATCGTTTGGAGCTGAGGTACTCCACAAATTGCACTGCAGTTTTTCTGATGGTTAGAATATTGCTCAGGTTGTCATAGTGACAGCAAATAATAGTTTGACATTCATGATTTTAAGTTTCACGTCAGCCAAGTTTGTGCAGACACGTGTAAACGTCTTTCTGATTCTCTGTTTTTGCTGGCATTGTGTAGCAACATCCAACTGAAACCTGATGATTGTGTTTGTTGTCAGGGCGGGCAGAGACTGAGGTTAGCACTCACGCTCAGGGACCTCAGCGCAAAGCACGCTGACAACAGAGCCTTGTCATCCAACCTTTTTGTCTGCAAACAAGCACTGCGCTACTGGCTGCAACCACTGTATTTTTCAGCAAGTCTTTTTAGGAATGCGTTCCGTGCATCCTGTCGCTGCTTTTTTTTGCTGAGACATTTTGGTCATTTGTCTCAGTTTATTAAAACTCGCCATAACAGTGTTTTTAGCCTATATTTTCAAACATTTCGACCGAAATGACTTAATTTTTTTCGGCCATTTCAAAAACGTTTCGGTCTATGACAGAAAAAAACAGACCGGTTGCCTTTTTTCGTCAAAATTGCTGAAATAGCTTTGATTTGAAATATATGTGCTTGGAATAAGACAAATGAAACAATAACAGAATGTCTTAGTCAAATGATTTTACTGAGTTTCTCTTCTCTGCAATCTGCTGCAAGATTTTGTATTGATTTTACGTGAAATATGTGAAAGCATTGCTAGTTTCCAAGGCGACAAAACAGCGGTATTAGTCCGTTTCAAATTTTGACCCAAACTCTCCCTGTAGCATCAACGATTTTGCGCTGACTTTTCATTGGTCTGTCGTCTGTTACGTCGCTGCGTCTTTGGCCTGCGCGCACAATACGAATTAAAACTCCCTCCTAAAGTCTGCTTGGCAACAGTTTTTGCATTGGCAAAATTGAACACAGATAAGACGGAAACTTGTTTCGCATCTTTCAATAATATTTTTTGCATGCGTATCAGCCCATGTACGTATGAATGCATTGTCCAGTCGTGAACTTGTTGTTCCTGGCGCGGTTTATTAAAATATAAAACTTGTGACTCTTGGTTTTTAAACTGCGCCAAACCAGTTCAGTTCACTGAATAATCGTCCTCGGACTTTTAAATGCTTGATTTGTTTTCTTTCAGAATCTAGTTCAAAATCCAAGAACCTTCTTGCCAAAATTTTACGGTCTTTATTGCGTGCAAGCTGCTGGGAAGAATATCCGCGTTGCGGTCATGAACAACCTCCTGCCGCGCAAAGTTCACGTGAGTATTTTGCCATTCAAAAGTTCACGTGAGTATTTTGCCGTTCAAAAGTTCACGTCAGTATTTTGCCGTTCAAAAGTTCACGTCAGTATTTTGCCGTTCAAAAGTTCATGTCAGTATTTTGCCGTTCAGCACCGAAGCGTTGTCGTATTTGTCGGCAACAAACTATCGTCCCTTGTTTTTTTCCAGATGCATCTGAAATATGATTTGAAAGGTTCAAGGTACAAACGAAAGGCGTCCAAGAATGAAAGAGCGAAAAAGAACCCGACGTATAAAGACTTGGATTTCCTCAACGATTTTCCCGACGGTATCTTGCTGGAGCAAGATCTCCACTCCGTTTTAGTTAAGACAATGGACAGAGACTGCCTGGTATGAGGAAGCGCGTAGTAGTATATTGACGTGTCTTATAGTTGATGCAAATTACCGGCAGTTAACGTTAACGGAATCAAGGTTTACACACTCATGCATGTGAACCTTGAAGTTTTTTAAACAAAAACAGCAACAATTAGTTGCCATGCGAGTCGCAGTTTGTCATCCTTAGCAGTGACCAAGCAATAAGATCGCCAAGCAAAGTTAGATTATTGCTCGTTTAGGTTTTTTTTTCGATTATTGCCCGTTTAGGTTTTTAGGTTTTTCGCTGCACGAAAACTGTGTACTATGTATGTACACTGTGCCCCAATAGTGAAATAGTGCTGTTGCTTATAACCTTTTTCTGTCAGCAGCAGAGTGATATGGGCTTCTCTGCATACCATTTCTGATTTACCTCTATTCTGTGAATGTTCACTTAAAAATATTCTCCTATACGAGCTTTTTCTCATTTTTTTTCTTATGTTTTGCCTCGGCGAGGCTTTTTTTGTTTTTCAATCCAAGCACTGCTTTTTTGCGCAAAAACGAGGAAGTAGTGAACAGCCTCATAATAAAAATAACAACCAAAGCCAATGAAGTCGAATACATGACATACACGTTGTGTAAACATCGCTGCCAACCATCATCAGTAAGGTTTTCACCGTGTTTGCCGAAACCCGCCACTTTATCGTTTGCTTTGGCCGTTTCTCATCATATTTTCGCTGGTCCTTCAAATCGATTTCTACCCGGCAGTTTTATGCTTACGAATTTTGTTGGGTAAGTAATAGACCTCACCTTCCTGCGAAGAAAAAGTGATTAAAGAAGAAAGTTACTTACTGAAGCAACTTAATATCATCTCACCACAAAAATTACTATTGCATGTATTTTATCCATTGCTCAAGAATGTTATCTTGGTTTTGCTATCAGGTGTTGCGTTCCTTCAAAATAATGGATTACAGCATGCTACTCGCTATTCACAATCTGGATGCTGCTGAAAAGGAAAGGAAGGTATGCTGTTCAGTGTTTCCATTTAAGCCATGATTTTGACAATGTTTTTTTTGTCTTGTTTATTGGTCTGGAATATTTCAAAATAATTTCTTGTTTTTGCAATAGCAATTACAAGGAGGCATCGAACTTTTTTCTGAATTTAAAAAGTTTTATGTGCAATGCAATTGAAAGAGACGTACTTGATAATGAACTTCGTTGGTAAAAGTTGCCTATTCCAGTTTTTTTGGGATATAATTTTCATAGTGGTATTGATTTCACAAATGTTGTACGGGTGAGTGACCAACAGGCTACTTCTCTTGAGAAATTTGTCGAATCTTCAAATCCGCGTTGCGCCGCAAAGTTTCCTGCATTCGAACGTGTTTGTTTGTTGAATCTGATGCAGCTCAAATCGGAAGGACAAGAAAAACAGAAGACGACGACCTTGACCGTCGACTTTCCATCTTCGTCCAATCACCAAGGTTGGTTAACTGAGGCACGGATGCCGGGTACAGGAAATTCAAAGTTGAAATTGCAGTGGCGAACAACTTGCACTGAAATGTCAGCCGAATTACTAAGATGTTTGGGACTACTCTCTGTAATTGCGAACATATTTATAGCTTTTTCACGCATTTTTTGCAGTGTTTCTTTTTCTGAAACAAGATAACAAATGTCTTTGTCATCGCTTCACTTAGATTACTTATTATTTGCAGACATTACTTCCTGTAACCGAGTAAGAGAGTTAAAAAAGTATTTTATGAAGAACAGTCTATAGACAAACACTCCACTAACAATTCAGCGTTGTTCTCCACTTTCGCGTCTCTTAATGCAGTTTGCAACAACATTATCCTGATTTGATTGATTGTAGTCGATTGCTTGGCTTTGCAGTCTCACAAGCCGGATCTAGCAACAACTTGAATCAAGTGGTTGGCGCTACGTTATTGAGAAGCAAATACAACGATGACGTTCACCACTGGTAAGTCAGAACTGCGTTGCTGTTCCTTGCAAGGGTTTTCCTTCTCGCAACCGGTTCAATGGATGCGACCTTCGTGATCTTCGCAGGTCCGGTGGAATCCCCGCCAAGACAGGGAGAGGCGAAAATCTGCTGCTCTTTTGTGGGATCATTGATATCCTCCAGTGTTACAAGTAAGTTCAATGCCGAGCCACTCACGTTGTGCCCGCGTCTGGCTTTGCACTCATATCTTTGTGTTACTTTATCAGTCAGTGATCATAGTATTGTTGCGTCATTAGTCAGTGATCATTATATTGTTGCGTCATTAGTCAGTGATCATAATACTGTTGCGTCATCAGTCAGTGATCATAATACTGTTGCGTCATCAGTCAGTGATCATAGTATTGTTGCGTCATCGGTCAGTGATCATAATATTGTTGCGTCATCAGTCAGTGGTCATGATGTTGTTGCGTCGTCAATCCATAATATTGTTGCGTCATCAACTAATGGCCCACCCGGTGATAATCTGTGGCAATTTAACTTATGGATCCATTTCAGAAAAACATGCTTTTAGTCATCGAAGTGTCGAACATACCCTCGATTGTTGATTGTGTGTTATTTTCATTATTCCAGCTAGAGATTAGAAAAGTCTGGGTTGCTTGTGAACAGGTCATGGCAACGTTCCCAACATTTAATCTGAAAGTCTGGCAACGTCAGTGAAATTGCACTTACTGTCTTGAATGTATACTTACTGTTGCTTGTTGGCGCGGTTTTCTATACTTGTTGCTCAAGTTCTCAAACTTGTTTTTTTGTTTGCAAACAGGTTTACAAAATCTGATTGGCTGATGATGTTTTTTTCCTTTTTTTTGAATGTGACCGCACAATGGACCGGCTCAACGAGGCAGTTTTGTTCACGGCTAACGACAATGCCGCAGGCTTTTTTCATCTCAGATTCTGGGTTTGATGTGAAGACACGTAACTATGTTCTTTTTCTCAATTTGCAGATTGAAAAAGAAGCTGGAGCACACATGGAAATCCGTCATAGCTGACGGGGTGGGTATCAACGTCATCGTTTAAAGTCGGTGACGTGTGTGTGATGAAGTTTTTGGAACAACGATTGATTTATAAATGACTCCAGACAGACGAGGCTTTTCAATTAAAAATTCCATTTAGAATTTCAAATAAAAACAAAGTTTCTTATTGGTATGGTTTAAAATGTATGTTTGTTGTTATGAACCAATGCTTTATTTTCTTTCTTTGCTTATGTTAATTAACATGAGCTTGTGCGGATATTCAGTGTTAACCTTCGGTCCGTGACGCGATCACTAAAACTACTTTCAAGAAAGTCAGCATGAGTGCAAACATCAGTGCCTCTTCATAAAATCTTCTCATAATTTTTTTTAACTCTACTGCTTAGACTCTGTCTAGTATGATGTAAAACAAATTGCCTCATGTATATTTCTCTAAAAATATTCAAATCAACAGCGCTGTTAAACGGCACTTGCATTAGGCAATTATTTTTTTCCCGTTGATTGATAATATTTTCGGACATCGAAACACACTGGCCTGTCTGATAAAGCCGCCACTTCCACCAAATATGTTTGTTAAGCTGATATTATGTGCTCGGAAAGTATGTGAAGGAGCAGGATTTGGACTAAGAATTCGATTGAACGTTGTGAACGAGAAAATAAACTCGTTCTTTAACTTATATCCAGGACACAGTCTCTGTTCACCGTCCTGGCTTCTACTGCGAACGTTTCCAGAAGTTCATGAGCGATCACGTGTTTCGGAAGCCAGGTTTGTCTTCTTGCTGCTGCTGCTGTGTATCTATGTCCAGTTGCACTGTCAAGTTAGATGACGACAGTTAGTTAGCCCTGTTAGCTTGGGTGAGGATTTCTGGACGACTTAGTTTGGTGAAACAGATAGAGTTGAAAACGGTGGCTTTACCCCTTTCATTCCTCAATGAAGAGTTTTGCATTCGGGAAATCTTTTTTTACCGAACCATTCCTGTTTATTCCCATAAACCAGCGTTTCTAAAACAGTCCCAATGGAAGCTACGAGCCGAACCTCTCAAGAAAAACGTTGCAACAAATATTCAAAATTAGGTTTCTACAGAGGGCTGGATACTCTCTAATACAGTTTCCAAGCTAAGGTACATGCGCTTCTAGTTGCACATTTGAACTTTTCAATGGGTACGTCGGTCTGAACACTCACTATTGTGAGTGTAGTTGAATAAATTTGATTTTGCTGCATTTTACACATATTTTCTAGTTTTCAATATTGTCCCGAAGTTGGAATGCTAGAAATGTCCCTTGGGCAAAGCACGTTGCATCAGAGAAGTGCAAACTCGAAAAAAAAAGAATTGCTGGTTCCTTGCAGAGGATTGGTTTAAATCTAAGCGGAGGCTTATTCGTAGAATGTCATTTATGCGAAGCAGGAGAGGAGGTTTCAAAGAATTGTCACAAGACACGCACTGAACGAATTTCCTCGCTGAGTAACGATGGCCCAAGATCTGGCCTTGTGACGCAACAGTTGCGCTCACGTAAAAACAGTGGTCTCATGCAGTCGCGTGTCGTCATGACGGCATAGCGTGATGTGCCGGTGAGTTAGACAAGGAAGCTGTCGGGCTTGTTAACATTGTCGGGTTTCGCGATAGACTGTGAACGCAAGGTCGGCGCACCTTACTACGTCGGGTGCAACCATGGCTGTGCCGGCATTCTGACTCAACAATGCGGCATTCTGACTCAACAATACGTGTCAGTAAAGTTGCCTCCCAAAGTTACTGACAGAAACCGCCAAGCCCAAAATGAATGNACTTTGCTGCATCCGCCAATTCACTGCCTGCTGAAGTTAAATTAATCGACCATGCATCAACGTTGGATACTGGATATGAGAGCGCAGACATATTGTGAGATCACAATGCGCTTTGTGCTGTGCGATGCGCAAGAAGAATGTCGATGGCTCGCAAGTCGCTGTTGACTCGTGCGGTTTATTGAGCACTATCAACTCCAGGTAATACATCGTCGACAAAAGTTGACAAAAGAAAACGTTGACTTTATGCCGAATGAAGCCTATCAAAAAAAATGTCACATTTCCACGAAGACGTCCATGAGCAAAAGTTTCAAGCAACTTTAATATTGGCTTCAGTCGGTTCAATATTGGCTTCAGTATGTTACAGGAAATGTTTCTACATTCTATTTTCTAGGTTGCAAAGCTGTCAAAGATGAGAAGGTTAGGCTTTTGTCAAATGCAGAAGAACGTTTTCAATTTGATCAACCTTAGCTTGGATATTGCTGCTATGGCACATGTGGTCAGAGGGTACTAAAGGACAACACGTTCCAGGACTACGTGCGAGTGTAGCGTACTCAACCAACTTCTTTGCCTCTGTATATGATGAAGCAATAAGTGTTACTCGGTGTAGGAAGCACAAAAATCTGAATAATTAGGGCTGTCAGTATTTGCTAAAGATAATGCTGCAAAACTTGCGTTAAGAGATTATTAAAATTTATCATCCGAAGAAAATCTAATTAGTCTGCTTGCAATTTGGTTGGTCATTAGATACAGTGTTAATGTTCTTAAAGTGCTGGCGATGGTTGCGAAGCTTCGTAGAAGCATTCCGTTTAATACTTAAAAACGTTATCTACAATTCCCGTGCATTAAAAATTCCTTTCAAATTAAAGAGTTCCCACAGCAAACAAATTGAAGACCCGGGTCAAGGAAAGCTTCGTTGCGAGAATCTGCCACTTCGCGGTGAAGATTTGCCGCTTCCACCGCTTTTGCACTCCGCCAGTGTCTCGTTGTTGGGCATCGAGCGGTAGCGTTGTACGCTGTGGTGATGGAACTGTTTACGATTCAGTGTGAATCGATCCAAGTTGATCCATGGTAACGCGCAGTGATAGTTAGACTCAACTCCTTTTGTGACGTCGTAAAGGGACGATCGTCTTCAACTTTGCGGCCCGCGGGAAATCTTGATATGCTTCCCGGGAAATCTATATATTTTCAAGCCGTGATTGTCGGCAAAATGGATACAGCGAACCTCTGGCCAGCTGCGATGAAAGTCCCAACGTTCGGAGATAGTGGTGCAAGCATGCCGCGTTAGGGTGTAGCGTGTCTTTAGCAAGTAACATCAGCTTGGGATTAGTTAGCTGCTAATCAACTATTAGCTCATCTGATATTTTAAGTAGAAAATTAGGATTTAAAGTCTAATCTAAATTCAATGCAGAAAATGCAATATACACCCTTGGTTGGCTATCCTGGATACACTAGAAAAGGAAGAAGTTTCTCTTTCGTGCACTGTAATAGACAATAGGCATACGTCACAATCAGGGTGGGGCGATCACTTATCAGCGCTGTCCGCGACTTAGTAGCCACGACCTGTCATTTTGACCCCCTGCAGGGTGTTTTCCTTTTCACAGTGAATGTTTCTATGCTTGGGCAGATGCTGAGGGTGTTAGAGTCTTCACCAATAAGCTTTGTATTCCCGCACATTGACGAAATCGAAAAGTTAGTTCGGTCCGGACCCACAACCCTTTTCTTGCATTTACAGTTGTGAAGAAGCAGCCAAGCAAGCACGGCAGGTCGCAGATTTCGAGGATAGCCATCTCTTCTATGTCTGTCGCAAAATCCAATACCTTGAAAGTAGTCAACGAAGATGTGCAATTGTCAGAACTGGCATCCGCCTCCACCAGCAAAGTGCAAACCAGCGACCAATCAAAGGACGTTGTAAGCGTTTGCCTTTAATGCTTTCATTGCTCTCTCTGTCTGTTTGTTTGTTCGCAATGCATGGTGAGGTTTTAAAATTAAATTTGGTGTTTTTTGAAATAAGATTTAGTGTTTTACAACTCCTGTCGAAAGACTTAAACCTGATTTCACAATTTACCGTTGACTTCCAACAATTTGCGTTCTATTTCGGTCATGAGATGTGGTTGAAATTCCCAAAACGTCACCGCATATTGTTATTAAATTACATGCAACATTTAGTATCAAGCCTGTTAAGTCCCGCACTGCTATGTTGTGCATCAAACCAATGACGATTTAATTTGCGTCGTTTTAAGCTTCAAGCTCTTCTTCTGAACGAGCCGCTGTAGACTGAAGGTCACCCTGGTTCGAACAGCGCCACTTCGCGTGGAAGCGAAATAGTGCAGTTGATTGCAATAAAAGTGCATTTCACGGGTGATTTAGGTTGCTTGGCTGGGTGAATTGAGATTGGGATCGAGTGAGAGTAAGAGCAACTGTACAAAATTTACCAATAATAACTGGCGTTAACCAACCAAGGTCATGAACGTTCAAAGTAAAGGTATGGTCACGGTTTCCGATGTCAAGCGACATTTCTGACTCCACGCCATATGTGCTTGCACAGAGTAATAATCCATGCATGACAAATACGCTGAGAAAACTGATGATTAGGGCTTAGGGTTTGGTGTTTAAGTAAGTGTGTCGGGTTAGGATTTGGGTTAAGGTAGAAAAAGGAAAATAATTGAGGTCTAAGACTAAGTCCAATATTTTTAAGTGGTTATAGTTATTCCTGTACTATAGCTTGTTGTGGGTATCTGACATCTAACCTAAAAGTTTTTGTTAATACAGCACACATCAAAAAGTAACTGCCAAACTCTATTCCTTTACTCTGAGAAGCAAAATAATTGACAAACAATAATAGGTCAGAAATTTCGCAGAGGTCCGAAATTTCGCTTGAAACCGGACAAACAAAACGTCATGCGCCTTGTACCGTTCAAATAATTCCCCCCCCCACAACTAA
>JGI24158J21664_10006875_pt1 | contig 15038 bp, 9 predicted proteins | sample Ectturendosymbi3_FD_21664 | JGI IMG/M metagenome (IMG submission 21664) | reverse complement strand
AAAAAAAAACTAGTTACGCACTCGTGCGATGTAACAAGTCTATGTAACGACCCCCATGCGATCTAAAACAGTGGTTCTTAACTTTAGTGATTTTCGTGTGTTTCGAACCTCCCTGACTATAAACAAGTTGTAAAAGCAAATGTATTTATTGGTAAATTTATTGATCAAAATTTCCCTGTTGGAGAGCGCGTAAGGGCTCGCGCCCCCTGCGGAGGCGTGCCCCTCCCCAGTTAAGAACCAGTGATCTAAACAGCGCCTTGCTTATTTTGTACAAAGTTTCCCGAAATTTGATGATTTCCTCATCATCATCATTGTGCACCGCAAAAATCCAACGAATGTCAACTAACCGAATGAATTGCAATAAACATCGGCAACGACTGGCGGCGATAACACACAACGTTCCAAGTGTTCCGCAAGCACACGGAGGAGGAGTGATACGATCGCCGAACGCACGTCAATCTCCACTCGATTAAAAATTCTTCGGCGCCCTTCATTATTCATGAACGAGCGAGCACGCCATGCGGCGGGGCGAGCGCTCGATCGCCGCCTGCCGCTCAGACGAGGCACCAGCTGGGTTGGAATGAAAACGAAGGTTAAAAATTTGCTGTGAACTCTCTTCGAAGCCGACGAGAACGAGTGATGCCGCGCGAAAGAATCGCGATGTAGAAAGAACTAAGAAAGTAGCGCAGATGAGAATGATAAAAAGGTTTGTTTTTGCTGAAAAGAAGTTGATAAGGGTAGCAAAAATCAAGCCAGTGTCAAGGAAGTATTTTAATTCCAATTACGGAGTCAGTTAAATAAAAAGTACGGGGGTTTCTACATTATATTTTACATACCCCAAGGTAGAAAGTACTTTGTGAATTCATTTGCGAGTAAGCCTGAACCATATTGAACGCGAAGCATTTATTACTTGTTTTGCATTTTCTTAGTGGACGTTTTTCAAGCTTTAAACTTATCTAACTTGTTTTGTACTTTCAAACATGTGCATTAGAGTATAACAAATTTATTTTCTCATATTAGGGTATCTTTTAAATATTGGTACACGACAAACAGAAGTGTTGCACAGCGTAACGATGAAAACAACAGACAAAGCAAACGAAGTGGAACCGTAAACACTGTTACCATCATCATACTGTTGGCGGAAACAGTGCTTACTGAAAAATGTCTACCCACAACAACTTGTTCAACATTGGTGGCATGTAATGTTTTGCGAGGTTCAACAAGCCAATTGCGGAAACAACATGACGAAAAAAAGATGAACAGATCCATTTGAAAAACAGGTTGACTGATTGACTCTAAACTTTTTAAACAATGAAATTTTTTGACAACGTTTGAAAAACAATTCAAAATCAGCGAGAATGATGTATCTGACAACAATGATTAGCCAAACGTCATATTAAACTAATAAAGTGTCGGGTTGTTTGTGTGGATCTTTACCTTGATTTAAGACTGAATCCATGATAATTCACCAACTTTCATTACAGAGAAAAACTGCTCACAAATGGAAGTTGATGCAAACAATATCAACTTCAATTTTCAGGTAGTTTCAAACAAGTCATTTCCGGCGATTTTCCTGAGATAATAAAAGCCAACAATTTAAATTTGTAGGTTGGCCGCCGAAGCAGATACAGTACTAACTGAAAACGTCAGGAAAAAGAACACCTCGTGCAGGTTTTAATTTCTGTCACCACGAATTTTAATCGATCCAACAGTAAAGCACCAAGAATGATAGATTCCTCTTTGTCCAAGTACCGCGAGTATATGACTAAGGTCGTAGACGCCCACCTCCGCGTTAATTTCCATTTAAATAAAATCTGTTATTAGATTCGAATAATCTACGGTAATAGCTGAAAAAAGATTTCCATAGCAAATGTGAAAGGTGCCTGGCGAAGGCACTAATGCCTAAGAATTAGGTTACACACGGACATCATACGAAAAGCCAAGATTCAGGGGTGTACAAGAGAAGCGCCCTCTACAACACTGTGTGGGTATTACTCATAAAAGCGATGAAAATCCTTATTGTTAATTTCTAAAGCATTGATTTTCCCTACGATATAGAAAATACGTTGCAGGCGAAGATTTTTCCCTGTAGTTGATTTTTGTACATCATTTATCCATAGGCGATGTCTTTGGAAAAAGTTATTGCGGTAAGTGTATCAACCATTTCATCACGCTTGAGAGGGTAGATAACAAGGAGAAAGACGGGGGATTGCAGCATGTCACAACTTCGATTTCCACACTGGTTCACTTGGATTGCGAAGTTTGTTTTGTGAGCAGTTTTTCCATTCACTGATTCTTCATTAAAAACCACCTCCATAACTCTCTATGTTGCAATAAAGGAGAATTGATGACATAACAACGAAGGTGCGAACCTGAGTGAAAACACGGCAAGGTTTCATAGAAAAAGTATTAATTTATAGCACATTCACTCTTTTTGCGTTCGATCAGTGACGTTACACCTATGGAATTGATTGAGTACACTTCCTTCAGCGCGTTGCAGACAAGGAAGAGAGAAGAGGTAGCCGAGGTCAGGTGAACGAGGGTATCACACAAGACGACCACGCCTTCCAATCAGGAAAAAAAATAGGTAATGAGATTTCTGATATGAAATTGGACCTTAGGGGGGGCACCGCGTATATTGCGCATCGTAGCCGGTAGAAAATGCAGCGCCCAAGCTTTGGTTAGCGTGAAATGAATGCAATGTAAGTGAGTACAGCATGGAAAGCACAGGCATTGGATTAGGAACAGGTGAAACAAGCAACTGCTAGCAATTAGTGGAACTGCGGTGCTGTTTGAATTGCCCGAAAAGTACAAAGTCGGTTCAGAAGTTTCCTGGATGCGCAAGTCAGAAAGTTGGAACAATGTAAAATTACTTTCGTTGGCTGGTTTTTCAAATATCATGACGTTGAGCGGTTGGCCAAGTTTAAAAATCATGCAAAATCTGCGTTTCTGGTTCGATCACGCAGTAAACCTGTTGAAAGTCATCCAAAACTTTTCACGTGGCTGCAACGAATGCGTTAAAAGCCTTACATGTGGCAATAGAACAAATTCTCCGCAAAATTGAGTCAGTTGAACCTTATTGAGAAATAAAATACAAACATTCTGGTTGCAAGATAAGTTCGCAACTTTGTCACCTTATGCCCATTCCCCACGAAAAATGCCTGGATTCCGATTTGACTTAATTTGATTTTAATGTGCATGTGAGAAGTCCTGACGATGAGCGCAGGTCACACAGAATTCATTGACAGATCTACCCCAATAGACTCGTTTGGCAATCTTACTCATATATGTGTTAAGACAGTTCACAAATTTCAAAACGAACCAATTTCTACAACCATCTTCGATATCACACAAATAACCACTGACTCATGTGTAACTTGGTTAAATGCAGGCAAATTCAGTTGCTAGAATGATATCGTACGTCCTTGTGGCGAGTTTGTTGTGCTTTCTATACACCTGCAAGGCGCAATGGACGGCGGTGGACTGTCCGAACGCATGCGTCTGCGAGATGTCAGAATGGTCAGACCCAGCGCCACCGCACCGAACAGCAGACCTTAATTTGGTGGACTGCGGTAATCTGGAATTGAAAACGGTACCGAAAATTCCGCAAGGTGCGCAAAAGCTTGAGCTGGACAACAATCGGTTCGAAGATCTCGACGCCACTCTGAGAAGCATCGGTCAAAGCAGCGAAGTGGCAGATGTGACCCTCCGCCGCAACAAGATACGGTCGTTTGAAGTTAATTTTACCCTAGCTAATATCGTGCGATTGAACTTGGATGAAAACGAAATCGCAACCCTGGACCTGACCACGCTGAACGGCTTTCCGAACCTGCAAGAGTTGTCGCTGCAAGGGAACAATGTTTCAGAGTTGCGAGTGGCAAGTGGCGAATTCGTCGCAAATGACAGTGACAAGTGGCAAAGAGAGTCAAATTCGTCCTTGGGTGAATTCGGAAACTTACGTGTGTTGAGACTGGACTCAAACAAAATAGACAGTCTGGGTTGGTTGAACAATAGCGTTCAATTGCGATCGATTCTCGTGCTCTCCCTCGCTGGAAACGTCCTCAAAGTACCCCGTTTGGGAGCAAATTCATTTTCGATCGCTCGCAACCTAAGCGCTTTAATCCTAACAGAAATGCGAATACGGGTGATAGACGCACAGGCTTTCGAGAATCTTTTTCATCTGCAATCGCTCGACCTCGATGGCAACGACCTTGAAACCGTTCCGACCGATGCGCTAGCGCACCTCGTTAGCTTGCGTTACCTCAACCTTAACGGTAACAAACTATTTCATCTAAACCCGTTCGATTTTTACAACTTGCCATCAATCGAAACCATCGATCTTACGCAGTTACCACGTTTAACGCTAATTGATGACAAGGCCTTCTGTAACCTTCCTCAGCTGAGAGAATTACTGCTGTACAACAACCACCGGCTGGCGTACGTTGCTGGTGACGCATTTGTTGACTGTCCAAAACTGGAGACTCTCGACCTTCACAATACCATGGTGGAAATTGTGAGTCCCGAGACGCAGCGCAAATTGACTGCTCTCAGAAAACTCTACCTGGGAAACAATCCAATCAACTGCAACTGCATGATGATGTGGGCCAAGCGTTGGCTGCCAGGTATGCAACCGTTCCAATGGTAATTGTTCATTTGAAACATTAAAAAAGTCTGCTGAGTAGCTTATCAAGCAAAAGATAGTTAGGCATAAGAGAGCAACAATTCCAATAACCCTTCAGCGACAAATGCCTCTCTGTTTCTGTCAGCAGTACAACTTGGCAAGAAAAACATAGCCTGTGTTAAACCGAAAACATATTTCAATTATTGAAATTCGATGGTAAACAGAATTTTTCCATGCCTTGCGAGATTTACTACAGTAACAAAAATCAGTAAGCAATTTTAGAGTTAGGAAATTTGCACAGCATCAATGTCAAAAGCAGCATCACTTAAAGCATGGCTTCAACTTCTCATGAATATGCCGATTGCAATCGCGACGCAATGTTGCCACGACATTGCAAAACCACCGAAAGATGTAAATAACAATAGAAACAAGGAACAATTACGTAATGTAGCCTGTCAAGTGAGAAACTTTGATGAGTGGGTGGCATTAATGATGAATTTACGAGTTCAAACGTTAATGAAACGCACCACATATGTCGGATATACCGTCTTTCGATTGCGAAAAAAATTGCGAATCGACGGCTGTCACAGAATGGCGCATCGAATCGACTCCACTTGTGGCTGGCAATCGCGTACCGTGCTGTGGAGCACTACTTGAAAGTATTACAGCTCGAGTTACGAGGCAACGCTTATTCAGAATTTTTTTTTAAATAACACGGTACCAGACCCAACACGAGATTCGCTACAAGAGGCGTTGCTCTGAGATTAAGTGCAGAGGCTCAGACAGGGAAGAAAGAGATCGCCCAGTTATTTAGAAATGGGAACTGCGCTCCCTGAAGTTTTCATGCGGCGCAAAAATATCAGCTTGCGTGTTGCAGATTTTCGAAAAATTTTCAAGAAATTGACTCTTAACTATGTTGACAGCAGTAAGGCTATTTTTGTGACAAAACATCCAGCGCTTCTTTATTTGTGCTTAATACATCACGTGGTAATGTCTCATTTATTTCCTTTTTTGCTATTTCATTGCTCTTTTTTCTCATTTATTTCCACATTTTCTCTTTTAGTCTCATTTCCACAATTTTTCTTTTAGGCTCATTTGTTTCCATTTTTGCTCTTTTATTTTGCATCTTTTCTTTTAGCATTCGTCTCTTTCATTTTCAGTTTCGAGTGCAGCAGTCGAGGACTCAGTCGTCTGCGCGAGTCCTCCGGAATTCCGCGGAAGCAGATTGGTTGACGTCCACGTTCCGGACGCGCTGTGCGCACCGACAGTGGAACCGACCTTCCCGATACAAGTGGCTCTACGGTCGGGCGAATTTTTTCAGCTGCCTTGCAGGTGAGATTACGCTGGCGCCGGCCGCAACCGAGCCACCGAAACAATGCTATAAATTAAGAATTGCTGCCGTAGGTCGGTTTGATTGACTTAAGTTATTTTTATTTTAATAAGCAAGTTCACAACCTCCAAATGTAACCTAACAATTACGTACAAAAAAAAAAAAAAAAAAAAAAAAAATTCGCAAAAAAACAGCATTCACCATTTTTTTCGACATTTTTTCGAAGGGATGTCTGTCTTGTTGCATGTGTTAAGCAAGCTGCAGATTCACAGTCAGCACAAGCCCATATAAGTTTGGACGAAATTCAGGTCAATCAGTGTCGACAATGCTCTTTATACAACCAACAGTAAGAGCTCTACCAGTGACGCCAATTCAAACGACATCACAAAATCTGCTTAATCAATAATTTTTATCCTTACCTACACCTCGAAAGGATTACGGTAATGTTGCTAGGAAACTATATCTAAACGGTGCATTTAAAATCACAGAAAATCTAAACATCAGCTGTTTCTGCTGTATTATAATGGATATTCGGGTCCACTCGCGAAAACAGTCTCAAACAATTCGCCTGAAACACCATCTCGGACAATTCGCATGAAACTCCAAAAGAAGTAAAACAAAAATTTCGCACTGCGCCGGTATTCAGTTTAATCTATTTACCTACTGACTTGTCTCAACACAATAACATGCCAACAAACGTTGCAGGGCGTTCGGAAATCCTGTTCCATCCATTCAATGGATTTTACCCGGTGGCCAAGCGATACGCAATCTCACTGAAGCTGCACAGCTCGGAATGGTCTTAAATGAATTCGGAACTTTGACATCACAGGTAGAAACAGCCTTTGTGTATGCTTTATGCACGAGTAAGTATTACAAACGCACAAATCATAACTTCATTTGAGAAACAGTCGTGACAAATGACAATAATTAAATATGAACAGAGACACGCGTTTTAAGCCAACGACTTTGGACGAGGAATATCGGTTAAATGTCGAGATCAGGGGTCAGCAACCTATGGCTCGCAGGCCAGTTCTGTCCCGTCAAGCAAAATCATCCGGCCTGCAATCCCTTTACGAATTGTAGTAACTGCAGTACGAGAGAAGTATCAAATGGAACTACTTGGGCTACACTGCAGTAACGATTTAAAAAATCAAAACTTTACACCGAGGGTTTATCACGGTTTAATTTTTATAAAAAATATCTCAACGTGATTAAGCATACCATAAAGATGGCATCAATGTTTGGCAGCACATCTGCGTATGAACAACTCGTTTCGTCAATGAAACCCAGCAAGAGCAAGGTGCGAACACAACTTATTTATGAACACTTGCAAAATGTTCTGCTTCTCGCTCCATCTAACTTACCACCTGAACTTCAGCAAATTTTAAACAAAAAAACAACAAAATATCACACGAATGTTGTGCTATAAATGAACTGTATCTCGTACTTTGTGCTTCCGTTACGAACTGTGCAAATCAGGAGTTATTCTGACTAAAATGCCATAAATTCGCAAATTTAAAAAACATTACAAACAGTCAATATAACGGAATTGTTGGTGGAAAATTAGTACGGCCCGCCTTGCATAAGTTTCTGACCCGTGGTTAGGGAAAAGCTGCCGACCCTTGGCCTAGATGCACATGAAATTCTTTCTGCCGACTTCTACACGCAACTCAAAATGTTCAAGTCATGGAGGTGATAAATTTCGGCGCTGAAAGACATTGAATCAAACGTAGCTTGACGTTCAGTTTGGAATATGGCAGGCGCAGGTGCGCCCACCAATGGCGATATTTTGCGTAACAATTGCAGCGAATGTGGCAATGCCTCATTGCTCTCGGTTACATTTCGACGAAGCAGCCGTAAGGCATCCGTAACAAACATTTTTGAAAAGTACTGAAACGTACTCGATCACACATGCGGCACACCAACCTGCCATTTAAGTTTTGAAAGACAAGCAAACATAATGAAGAAAAAGGGTAACGCTTGTGTAACGAATTTGCAAGCTTGGTAACTTAACGTTTGCAACTATTGTAATGAAAATAAAATGATTGTGCAAGTTTTTGCAGGAATATCTTGTAAGCCCATAAATGATTTATAAACTCCAGTATTCTTGATTAAGCGTGATCGGTATCACAATAAATGCCCAGTCACCAATTGAATGTGTTCCTATAAAATCGTTCCGGAAATCATCAATTGCAAATACCTTTATTTTCCCAAGAAATTGTCATATGTCACTGCAATCTTGTAGCTAGATTTATCGTGATTCAGCACAAATGATCCCACTCGAGTGTTTTTCTAAAAGCGTTCAAGCGATTCTATCGTGTCGAACAATTACTAAAGGCAACACACAGCGCAAAGTTATCAATACTAATCATTTTTCACCTGTTAGAACTTCACAGATGGATCCTACACCTGCATAGCCCAAAATCAGAAAGGTATGGCTAGCAGAAAAGTCACCATAACAATCTCAGAACCGGCCGCTTCTGGACACACGAAAGCTATGATGAAAACAACATCTAAACTCACACCATCAACTGCGACAACAAGCTCGACATCAAATGTACTTTCATCGGTTGCAAGAGAATCGACGTCAGCGTCCTTCAAAGACTTAAAAGGTGTTGGATATAAAGAGCAAGGAACGTCTCCAGCGATTGGCGACGCCAGTAGGCAAGTTGCCGAACATGGTAAGGAATTTTGTAGCAAGTTGTATTGGTGACAACATATGTGTTCTAGTGATTAAACTTCACTTTTTAAATCAGATGAATCTACACAAAGACCACAGCAGCCAGCTGCCTTGTTTACAGTGCCAAAAGTAAGGGTTTTAAGCGTATCAGCAACCTCGGCACTGATAACTTGGACAAACGAAAACTACCAGTACCTGCAAAATACGGAAAACTTCAGGATGTCCATAAGCATAAAGCACAATGAAAGGTATTTTTTCAAGTTCACAATAAATATTGGTCTGCCGCGAACAGTAGTGCTACGTTCTTTTCTTTATATACGTCATCCATTGAGGGCATTTTTCACATTATGTAAGCTGCTAGCACGATTCGAGCGATTGGTTGGTCTCCTTACCTTGGTTAATTTTTTTTTGCAAACTCCTTTAGTTTCTTTATTCGCCGTGTGCGTCATCCCACATCACTTATCGAACGCAAACAAATTGTTATCTGCTGCTATTTGAAAGTTTCTGCTATAATGGCGTAGAAACTTTTAGTCTGGACTCCAGACTGGGTGGTATAACTGAGCAGTCACAGTTCAGACACAACAGTAAAGCGGAGCCACATTGGCGATTTTTATTTTTATACAGGTTGATTTACGAAAACCTGATTGAAGCACACGGCACATTTTCCGAATTGGACAAAGATGCGCCTGAGTACAACGTTTCCTTTCTTGAAGCAAACCAAATTTACTCGGTAAGTGAGAAAACAGATACAATATTACGCAAACGAGATAACAACAAATAGAAAACAGATGCGAAACACGATATAGCATCTGCTGAATGTGCAGGAGCAATCTGGCAAGCTACCCTTCATGCACAAGGTAACCTGAACCACTGACTGCGAAGGTGAATGCATTCGCATTCCCACGTGGGCTTATCAAACAATCCACATAGGATAAATGCAGTTATTTGCGGCGGATTTATTACAAACTTCAAAATTTCTACGACTGTCATCGGTGGCTTTTTCACTAGTAAAACCAACAATTCACCCCCGAAACTATTTTTACGGATGATGAGGTATTGACCAGTTTTTCTCATTAAACAACTATACTAATCACGGACGGCTTATATTTTTTATTTATTTACTTTATCGAAAGATATAGATGACGCTCAGCCTTTCCCTGGCTATATTTAACTCTCTTTTCACACGCTATACTCTCTTCAGCATCACGTGCACATCCGTCACAGGGGGATTATTATGGACAGAAGGCAGTTGTAGTGGTGTCAGCACATGGTTACGAATAAAAGCGAAACATGTTAGTACGCGCATGTATCTCAGACGCGTAGGTAACCTTTGTTCAAATGCGGCTTACATTAATTTTTTTACACCATTTCGTGCGGCTTACATACAAGGACGGCTAACACAGAGTTGTAAACGCGCCTAATTTTGAAGCCCGAACCCGGCCCGAAATCACAAAACCTGAACCCAACATTTATTTTTGAAGCCCGATTTAGGCTCGAAAGCCCATTTTACCGAGTGAGTCAAGACAAGCGCAACTGCAGAGTATCAAAAAACGTAGTGCCCGGGTGTAGCTGCAAGTGCACGGTTTTATCACACCTTGACCAAAACATTGGCTTAAACAAAAACATACTTAGCTTGTTAGTCAACGATAATGCTGCAGAATGTCACGTTTCTCAAGAAAAAATGAAACTACCACGAAACTATCCACGATGGCGCTGTATGTATAAAAGAAACTATCTAGTACAGCGTTATAGGCATAAAAAGCCGGTGTGTAGGCCATCGTTTCTTGAAACAAGCCAACAATCGCGGGAGTGACTGATCTCTTCGAAGCAATGCCATCGCGTGCTAATTTCCTCAGCGCTGTCGCCTTCTCAAAAGGAATGTGAGACTAATTCGAGTAGAGAACAAAAGAACGCAAGTGTTTGCAAAAAAATTGGCTGAAGAGAAGTCACAATCACTTCACTCACAGAAATCACCGCGGTGAGCACAACAAATGTACGTCATGAACGAAAAAAATCGTTACTCTGAATGTTATAAAAAAGTTTTGTATGCAAGCCACAATCGGCCCGAAATATTTTGACAAACTTAAGCCCGAACCCGGCCCGACCCACAACTCTGGGCTAACAATCGAGTAAATACGCTAGCCACCGGCGTACATGGCCTGGAAAATAGGGTTCTGTCTGTCGTGGCAGAACAGTTTTAGATATCACTTTTCAGAATAAAACAAGATTTTCTGAAAGTGTGCTGTCCTGAGACCCAATCACAAACTTAGCCAATAACCTTAGCACAAACTAGCTGTTTAGGTAGACAGTGGAACCGGTCGCATCGTTTAAGCTCACAAGCAACAGTGGTTGTATGGGCAAACTGCAGCTTTCATTTTGAACTTTGTTACCCAGAGCGTATTTGTTACATCACAGCCAGTTTCTGCTCGTGCGAGCGGGGTACTGTAAAAGCACGCAGTTTACGGTCGGGCTACCAAACGTCAGCCATACAGCAACGAGAACCCTGTTGATCTAAACCTGCATTTACTTATAAATTTAATGGTTGACAACCCCTCCACGACTGCGTTTGTGAGGGATTGAAATTGTTAAAGATCTACTTCCGAAATCACTGCGAAAATTAACGCTAAGTATAGTGGCTGAATCATGGTGTAAAAGAGAACAACGGCTAAGTAGCATAGGCGTGAAAAGGCATTTCACGGGTGGGGGGTCGGAAAAAATTTGCCCTGAAAATAACAATTTGCCCTGAAAATAAACAATTTGCCCTGAAACTAACTTTTTTAGTTTAATCCGAATGGGGCCTGAAATCTCTTGCAAATATACACTGAATACACTATATTGAACAATTTTTCACCATTCAGGATTTTAGAGCAACTTGCGCTTGTCGTGAAAATCAGTTTTCCCTGAATTCACTGTATTGCATATATACTTCTTATCATTCTGGATTTTTGAACAACTTGCGCTTGCCCTGAAATTTTTCGTTGTATTTGAAATATTTTTTATACTTCACGATTTTTGAGCAACTTGCGCTTGCCCTCAAAATAGAGTTTTAGAGTTTGCAAGCCGGGGGGCCAGCAGCCCCACGCCTCGTACTCCTATGCAAAGTAGTTTAGGGATTATTGCGCAGCAAAAAACGTTGTCAACTGTTCATAGGTATTTTGCTGAGATAACGCGTTGACAATATTTAAGGCTAGCAGCCGTGCCTTTCAATATGCAAAATTCGTCGTAAAAATTGCCCGTCCTAACAACTTTTCTTCAATGGAAACGAATGCCCGTTACTCGGCGTGGCATTGAAGCAAACTTAAACCTCACCTAATACTGAACTAATCTAGATCAGAAAGTATAAGCAGGGTAAGGCTTGGCATACTGCAAAACAAAATGACTGCGTTCTGAGACTAGGTGCTCAAACCATGAAGCGCATTATCACAAAACAACTCTGCGTGTGTCTGACAGTGTACGCGCTTCTGAGAGCTTTGCTTGCGTCTGACGCTGGCGGAAGACGTTTGCTTGAAAGACTATCCAACGCAGACTGTTTCGGATCGTTGCGTTGGCCCTAATTATGACAAAGTAGCAGTGCGCTTGTTTTATAATAATGCTATGCCACGTTCATAGCACAAGAGCAATGCCGTTGCCTGTGCCAAAGCCCTTTTGTCGCGTGGGCAAAATTATAGAGATCTATACTGCTTGTGTTCGTTATTTGATCGGAGTTAAGCCTTAGCACCTACGACACAAGGGGGCCAGTCATGACAGTAAAACAGGCCTCCTGGATGGGCGCTTGCAGATTGACAATCTTATTGCTTTAATATCATATCAACCTGCGCAATTATTATGGTTACAGAAGGTTACACTTTCTGTAACCATAATAAGATTGGAGAAGAATAAAACTTGACCCAATTTCATTAAAGTTATTTCCTGCCATGGGTGTCAAAAGGATTTTTTTCCAAGGGGGGATAATAGGGGATTTTTCCAGGGCGGGGGCCAAATACGGTGAAATTTCAGTTTACCTACTTGAAACCAAGAAAACAACTTTTTTTTGCTAAAAATCTAACAGGAAAATGTCAAACTTCGAAATCTAGGTGGGCCTTGACCTCCCCTTCCGACACCTGTTTCCTGGTAGGAACTGTTCAGGTGAGAATAAAGATCAAAAATCTTGTTCCTGTGAAACCTGAAACTTACATCATTGTATGGTAAGCAAGTGCAGTGTAATAGTAACCCACCTGCCTCTTCCATAAGCTTTCGTTTAGAATGCAATGCCAAATTTACACAACTATAAATTATAAGACTCAAGTAAAACATAAAACAGTAATCTTTTCAAGTGAAAATTTTCATGACAACAAAATTGTTTATCTATGGCATCTCATCTGCTACAAATATGACTTGCGATCTAATCTGAATGATAGCATAAACTTTTTACTTCATATCAGCTATGCTTTTGCTGCGAATTTCCGAGTTCAATATGTTGAAGCTGTCCGGCTTTGAAGTAACATTTTATGAATGCTGTGACTCAAGTTAATTAACGGTATTCGTATGCAACAGATTTGCCTTACGCTTCAATGCTGTAGTTTCCAAGAGAAACAATCATGCACAGAGCTCCATACACGTGAAGTGACAAGAAGACAACAAAACCATACTGCGATACTAAGCATCATCATTTGTGAGTAACATGTTTTACTTTAGAATTATGGAAGGAGTAGCAGAAAGCACTGATATGTCATTATGTTCTACATTGAACAATATGCTCAGAGGTATCTAATCACGATGAAGTTGATAAGTTAAAGTATTTTGAATTTAAAACTGCATCAATATCACAATTATTATACCGTTACAGGTATTTTCATCTTAATTTGTGGAGCAGTATTAGCACTATTCTATGGACTGCCATCTTTTTTGAGAAGATTGCAGTTTGATCAGTATGAACGGCTGGAATTCCTTAACAAGCAAAAGCACTACATCATTCCTATGAATGAACTCCAAGCACCATTGTTGAAGAACAACAGCCAGGATGATGAAAGTTCTCAAAGGTCTGATAATCTGATTGACACAAGTGCAAGTGTGGTGTATATGTGAACCTTCAGTTTGTAATCATTTGCATTTTTGAAAAAAAGATGTCTGAAGCAATCTTCAACCAGAACCTCATTGACAAAAATCTTGATAAAACACACAGCAATGGAACTGTTGAGTGTTTCGTGTTTTTGATGGCTGTAAAGTGACACTTAACTGTAACTGTTTTTTGTTGATTCTGAAATATACCAGATGGTTGGTTCTATGCACATATACCAGATGGTCAGTTCTATGCACATATACCAGATGGTCAGTTCTATGCACATATACCAGATGGTCAGTTCTATGCACATAAGGTTTGTTCCTGATATAAAAAATCTACAAATTCAAAACCATCATGTGCATGCAATTGAGAATTTAATACACAATATACACAACATTAATTTGAAAGCACTGTTATCTGCCAGTTATTTCAGCATTCAATCTTGTTTTCAGCTTAACCTACACAAGCAAACTTTAAACATTGGATTAACTGTGCTTAAAGCAAGTTAAACTTTTCAGACACCTTGACATTTATTGGGACGAATGAAACATGATGGCAAAGTTGTCACAAAACAACAGGAGAAAAGCATTTTACTTTGATGTGGAAACAAGTTGGATAAAACAAATATACACTTAAAATTGTTGCATTAACATTAAGGCTACACTGATTAATCAGCAGGTAATTGGCTTTATTGGTCATTTAATTGATCAACTGGTATCCAGTTTTTTTGGCTGATTAATCAATTTTTCGTCATTTTGTTGGATGTTTAAAACCCTTAAGTCGATATATTGGCTTTTTGGCTCATATTTTGTCTAGTCATAACTTGTTGACTGATAGAACTGGAGAGCTGTTCAAACCTAAAGAAGCAGAGAGTCATCAATTTTAAAAATTCTGAGAACTTTTGGGTTTGAACTGTTTTTGTCGTGACATAACTAGGGTAGGTCAAGGGATTTTTGGATGACATCATCAGGTCCAAAGAAAAAGTTCAAGTGGGAATTTGCTTATTTTTTCTGTTAAAATAAACTAGGTTAAAATCCATATCTTTAGATCCCATGATTGGCCATGTATTGTATTGTATTGAGTAACGTCGTCACTCCCACACCCAAGTCGCTTGAATTTAAGCATGCATCGCAGTAACATGAAATACGCTAATGCATGAAGGAAGACGAGGATACATACATCGCGGTAGTAGAGAGTATACGTTTCATGGCACAAATACATTTACTTTGATGAAACACAAGCTTTTGAGATATACATATGAATGAAGTGATCCTGCTTATTACAATGTAGTACTGCGATGACTTCCAAGTACATCAATTTATAAAATGCTTGAGGGAGTGGGAGGCTGCGAAGGACCAAAGGTCAT
>JGI24158J21664_10006873_pt1 | contig 15041 bp, 3 predicted proteins | sample Ectturendosymbi3_FD_21664 | JGI IMG/M metagenome (IMG submission 21664) | reverse complement strand
AAAAGCAAAGATCAGTCAGCTTCTTCTTTCAAAACAGTGTTTTAGCGAAAGGATGGTTTTCAATCTTTTTCTACAAAAATCCGTATGTCGTCCACAGCTATAAACAAAACAATCTTGGCAACGATGTGTCAGAAGTCTTGAGAAATCTGGAATATTGAAGATAACATCCATCACGTACCATCTGTTGAAAGAAGTTGCTGTATCAAGTTAACTAACTTTTAAAGTACTTTTCATAAGTACAAATAACTGTTTGTCACTCAAACAGCAAACTGCAACAAAACTTGCATTGACCTTGCCTAAATCGTTAAAACAATTGTTACAAATTCGTGTTACTGCGAAGCCCTTTTGTTGTATGTGAAACAACAACTAGGTTTGGTTTCGTAAGTATTTGACATTTCCATCTCCTCGACTCGATACATTGTTTAACAATGTTAGAAAAAAAGAAGACCAGTGACAATGACATTTAAAGCTTTTTATCCAGTGCTTCGAAATAACTACTGTAACATCCGTACGAGTGAAACGCAGGAAATCTCGTGGATTCATTTTAAAATCAATAAGAGTTTTAACCAAGGCTTCGGAGTCGATGAATTTTGTAATTTTTACAGGAGTTGTAAACGGATCCTTGATATTTTCATTTCCGGAGTGGTGATTTTGAAACAATTAACTGCTTCCGGCTCCAGCACTGCAGTTCAAACACTCAAATTTAAAAGCCCATTATGCAGCGATGTTTAGTTATGTCGTGACAATACAATTGTCATGCCTCGCTTCCGGTTGGTTGGGATTACTGTGGAACCCTTGCCTGTGTAAAGGTCGTATGTTACGGATATGATGCAGATATCTGAATGTTCCAGATAAACCTAAGTTTTCTTTTGTGTATTAGATGTCATAGGCGTAGCAAAGGGAGCCCAAAGGGCCATGTTTCCCCCCAAAATTTTATAGCATATAATGTCGTTTTGTGATTCGAGAGGCGGTATCCCAAAGCAAATACTGTTGCTCGTTTAAAGTCAAAATATTTGGCCCCTTCCAAAATTTTCGGCTGGCTATGCTACTGCTAGACTTCTCCACACCGTTGTTGTTGAGACAGCTTCGACTCTCTCGCTAATCACCAAGTATGATTCACACCCAGAATACCAGGATCAGGACAATGGTAGAAAAGACTGGTATGAAAATCTACCTGAAGTCGACAAACTAGATTGCTAGCACGTTGCCAATACATGTGGCAAGAAAACCATTGTAGTGGTTGTGTCATACATTTAAACATTATTGCCCAAGGGATTGTTGGTGTATCAATGCAATCCGTTTGTGTTTGACGTCAAAGCATTTGTATAAAAATTGCGGGTGCGTATGTGGCGCACAGGCTTGCCTTCACTTTCTAAGAGGTATGCAACCACATGAAAACAAATATTTGGTTAGGCACAGTCAGATTCAGACGTATCATTAAGCTGCCTAACTCAGCCTTAGGAACCCTTGAATTCCCGATAAAAACCTGATTCACTGTTGCATAGCAGTTTGGCGGATTCGAAGGACGAAATACGAAACATCTTTTGACAAAGGTGTAAGTATTATCACGAATGAAGTTGAGTTGTCTCTCCATGTGTTTCAGAAAATTCAAAATTTTTACATGTAAATTTCAGTTCTCCTTTTCATATGTCTTGTCAAAATGTTCCCAGAAATTAAGAATTCCGAAAATATTTCGAAAAAAACACCGAAACGGGATGACCTTCTGCTCAAATTTTCCTCGGAATTTGGACTTCGAGAAATTTCAGGAAAAATTTTAAAATGAAACAAAGTCGTTGCAATATTTTTCTTTGTTCTGAAGGACTTGGTGCATTTTCCACATTGCACATCTTGGATTTTCGCAAATATCATAACTTACGGACAATATGTTCACTGAATACCTGAAAATGCTCGGACAAATCAGAAGTACACACGGCCGAAAGGTGGTCGGCATTGTTCTTAATACACAATAGTATCATTTGAAGGTCTTTGGTGTGAGTTCGCACATACTGCTACCGGCCTAACACTCGTCAACAGAAACCTTGTCAGGTTTTCTCTCAGGGTGGGTAACCGCAAGTCCGCAACCTTATATATTCAGTGCCTAGCTTGCTGTATCGTTTTGTTTTACCCACATGTATTGGTTGATTGCGTAATGTGCACAAGCAGTGACTGCGAAACTGCGCTCAATGAGTTGTTCTTATTCGTCTTGCCCTGAGACGTTTTGCTAAAAAGAAGTGTGGGAAATCATGCAAAATAACTACCCGTTTTTAACAACACTTCAAACTAATTTTTGAAATATGTATTTAATGAAGTATTCACTTTCATCACACTACAAACGAAAATATTCGCAGTTTTTTAGGGTACTGCGCAAGAGATAGTTTTGCCATTTATGCCACGTCCAGAGCTATATACAGGAAATCTGAGTAAAAATAAACATCTTTAACCCAATTCACCATGAACAAAGTGTGGGTACTCCTTTAGCACGCGTTCCCGCCCCGCTACATCCCTGGTCTTGCTCAATAATTGTAACGCAGGGATCACCATCCTTTTCGAAACTGCCAGCTACTTCTTGTTTACCGATTAATGCGAAGGGCTGCTAGTTTGATGCACACTTCTGAAATAAAAATTTTGCTGAATTTATCTTCAAAAATTTCAGTATTGATATTCGTTAATGTGAAGACATTGATCATGCTAATGTTATTTTTAGAACAGGTCCCCGGGCGATATACATGGTCCTTGCGGGCGAGTTGGTGCCCGCGGGCACCACGTTGGTGACCTCTGTTGTAACGTATATACTGCGACATTGCTAGAGATAAACTTGGTACAAAAGTTTTCCCTCAGAGAAAGACACAAACGCAATTTGCTTCAAACAGTGCTTTGAAGCGACATCTGAAGAGAAATCATGTGGATATTTATAATGAAGTTGAAGAGACAAAGAAATAGAAGGACCCTAAGTGCTTGCAACTCGAACGAAGTAAGCTTTCACTAAGCTGTTGCGACATTAAAATTTTTATCCCAAGTGTAGCAGTTACAATAAGTGCTCCCTCAAAGAAAATTATACACTGAGCAAATATTTGTTTCAGTGAGCATGCAATTGTGCAGTAATGGAGGCACAAAACCAGTGGATTGCTTCAAGCGTTAAAAGACTATGCAATAAATACGCATGTTAAACACGGAATGTTGCAAGTGCGCGAGAATGGGATTTCACTCTGCAAATGGTCTGGTGGTTCTGCACGTTTGCGCACCTTAGAGGGAATATTGGTCTTACAATCGCCATAAGAGCAAATGAATTTTGTGAAGGAATAATTGTTGTTGCCCACAACTCCAGTAAGCTTTATCCACGCCCCAATTTCAAAGTCCAAACGACATCAAGGCACAAAATTTGCGATTTCTTGAATAATAACAACTTCAGAATTATGTTGACAGAAACGGCAAAGAAACAGAACTCATCACTGAAACAAAAAGTTGCTGTAAAATTTGTGGATTTGAAAATGGATGCAAGCACAAGGATTCGTGTAAATGATTTTGCCATAAAAGCCAATTATGTTGGTGAAGACACTAAGGTCAAAACAAATACTTTGTCTGTTATCGATACACAAACTAATATGCGTGTGACGTTTTGCAAACAACTCGTGTCGGATGTTCTAAAAAATTTTGAAATTGAAAAGCAGCAGGTTTTATGCAACGTTACCGACAATGCATTGAATATGACAAGCACGACAGAGAAATTGAATGAAAAAAATGAAGACCGAAAGCTGCGAAGGTTCTGCTAGGCTTACTGATACAAATAAAAGTGAGCATGAAGGTTTTTCAGATAGTTTAATGAACGATGTTAGTAAGGTCATGAAATCCACCACATGCAGCGTGGTGTTCGTACATTTCAACCTGCATTACGTCATATTTGCACTTGGACAGTTCCAAGTCGTCTGAAGAAACTCAGGCATGTTCCAAATGTTGCTAGAACGCCTGAGATAGACCACACCATCAAAAAATGTGACGGAAAATCTGCAATTCTTGATCAAACCATACGTTGCAGTTCACACTACCTGATGCTCAGTGCATTTTTGAAATAAAGTCTATTCTGGTTGACACGGCAAATCCACGCATCATTCTGCGAAATACGCAATTGGGTACTTGCAGCGATTTTGACGTTTTGCTTCGTAAACATTTTGAGGCAACAAAAGAGACGCAGAAAGAAGGTTTAACTCTGGGAATAATTTATGAACAATGGAAATATCTGTTATAGTGGCTGCCACAACACAAGTCCAACAGTGTGGTGGAAAGTATGAAAAAGTCTACGAAGCGAAGAGAAGCAAACTTGTTTAAGAATAACATTTTGTTACCTGCTGTTTACTGCAATCCGTGGCATAGGATCATGCTTATAGACAATCAGCAGTTCTGTTCAAAAGCACCCTCTGCGATCTAGCTTTCGAGACACGTGGGTTTATTAAAGACCAGGAAAACTACGATTACACGTTAGTGTCTTCACCGTCCACTAATTCCGATGATGATGAACTCGGCTTTGACGAACATCTCGACAAGTTGGAAAAATCAAAACGCAATTGTTTGAAATCAGTTGATTATCGCAATATTCTGGATGCAACTGCCAGGCTTTAATGATTTCTTCCATTCTCTGCACGAAGTGGAAAAACTCGGCCGTTCGTAAAAACTGCGCTTATCCACCCATAGAAAACTACCCCCCAATCGTTCGAGAGATTGCAGAGATCGTCACTGCTCACCCACCTACGCAAGTTATTGTGCTCACCCACCTACGCAAGTTATTGTGCTCACCCACCTACGCAAGTTATTGTTCTCACCCACCTACGCAAGTTATTGTGCTCAACCACCTACGCAAGTTATTGTGCTCACCCACCTACGCACGTTATTGTGCTCAACCACCTACGCAAGTTATTGTGCTCACCCACCTACGCAAGTTATTGTGCTGAGCGGCTCTTTTCCGCTTTACGCATAGTAGTAAAGTCAGAACTGCGAGCGTCTATGGAAAAAGACTTGTTGGAAGCAGTTTTTTAAGAATCGCTGCTTAAACTACCAATATTTTACACACATTAGTTATGATAAACCAAAGAGTGATACTGCATCAGTCACACTAGTGAAATTACAAAGCGAATCAAAACCGGTATTACTTTTTATTTGTTCATATATCTTTCACAATTTTCTTGTCATTTCATTTTTTGCGCATTTTAATAAGTTTTTTGTTTTCTGCGAGCAGCATTCAAGTCTTTATTTATCTAGAATTCACTCAGCTATAATATATTTGTGCACCTTCTGAGTCTCTGGACGCATGAAACACAATGTTGATTTCTTGTGAGATTCGCAAGTTGGTTCCACGACCTGTTCTGCTTAGTGAAAGGAATACAGCGTGCAGGATGCTCGCCTTTGCTGCATCTTTCACAGGTCACATAATTGTTACTTGATTTTAGGAGCTGTGGCTCAGGTATTGAAACGATAATATTTGGTAATAATAAGTAAGTTAATTTCAATGCAAAGACACGTACACCTTATACAATTTGTTTAAAACCGCCAGTGCAACTGTTGTGTATAACACTGATGACATATTAATTTCTGCTATAGTGCTATGCTGCAATGTGTATGTTTTTTCATTGCATAGTAAAACCCCAAATTGCATATTTATTTTAATTCATCCCTACATTTAAGTATTTATCAACGTATTTGTGGTAGCGGTTTATAATTGTAGGTGTGCAACTACGTTTGCAAAGATGTTATCAATTTCAGCAAAATTTACTGAAAAAGACCTACATTGCAAAGTAGTAATTTTATATCAAATAACCGTGAGCCGGAAGAAAAGGTTCAAAACTCTTGAGATGTTTGGAGTCGCAGTCAGAGCCAAATGATTTTAGGTCCAACTCCAGAGTCTGAGTCGGATAAAAACGTTTCCAACTCCGAAGCTTTGGTTTTAACCCTGAACCTGAAAACAACCTCATAAATCATTACTGGTCAGGTTAAGTCATAAAATATGGCTGGCTTCATCAGATAGTTTCTAGTGTCTTTCAACACCTTTAATTAAATTCATTAAGAAATTACTAGACTATAACCTTCACTCTTTAGTCTAGTNCAAAGAATGNTAGGCTATAAATAGAAGATTAGTGCTGTTTTTTTTTAAAGCGAATATCCTGATCGCTTACTTAATTCTCCTGAGGATGAAAGAAATCCGCGATTGCTTTCACAGCATCTTCTACGTCAGTCTCAGATGTCTGGCAGGGAAAAGCTCTTCAAAATCGAAAACAATGGTGTTTTAATTTTTGCGGTAAAGGAAAGATAGGTCTATTTTCCGACTCTTCATAAATGCTAGCTACTTCTTTTCTGGAAAAAAAAACGATCCGAAGATAGATTTTTTAGAAGTGAACAGAGCTTGACTTTTCGTAACAAAATAAAAGTTGTCGCTTGGATGGACGTCAAACTAAACATTGTGTAGAAAAGAAGTTTTCTTGAATGTGTTGTTTTTGCTGTGGAGACTAGCTGCATAAAGAATTCAATTACTTTAACAAAGTGTGTTACAAGTCACAATTAAACCAAACAAAAACTTACATTTTCATTATTTCCAAAGCTGCTTTCAGGCGCAACTTGAGTTTCCTTTGGTCAACGTAATCGTGCCACTGAAGACGATTGCTTTCTGGAATCGCTTCGTAATCTTTGCTCCATTTTGTTGCAACTGGAAGATCGTGAGCCCCAAACACGTCTTGTAGCATGTGCGAAACGCCATTATGCACTGCCAGGTACACACACTCTGCAACTGGAACTTCTCGGAATATTCCGCAGCCAGTTATGTTTTTCGCTATTTCCGTTAAGACGCCGAAAAATGTATTGTAATACCTCAAAGTAGCAGGTTCGGAGAAACGTTCGTCGTTCATTTTGATTGAAAAGAAGTTCTCGAATTTTTGTTGGACACGTTGGCGAATTTTGTCCAAGTAATCCGTTGAGTAGAATTCCTTGTCCCTTCCACTGGCTCTCTTCTTGCATTTGGCTTGGTCAAATATCTTATCGTAGTACTTTTTAAATTTAACTTCTTTTCCGACAGACGGTGTCGTGCATTCCCAAACGCCTTTTTGGATCATAAAAATAGCAAACCTTGGATCGTTCCCAGCTTTGAAAATGATGCAACTACCTTCAAAGGACAACTCTTCATTTTGCTGAATTTGAATTAACATTCTCAACAACTCGTTTGCTGTGAGATTTCCGATTTCTTTTTTTCTCCCCTCAAAATTTGCAAACGTTACAGAATTCTGTTTTTTCCAGCATTCCAAAATTATGTTGAGTTTTCGTTGAAAATCTTCAAAGGGTTCCATTCCAGATGAATCAAATGTATTCACATCCAACTGCGGCAAATCCTCGTGCAACATTGCTGCATTTTTCAAACGGGTTAATGCCTGAGATAGTATTGAACTTTTCGAGGAGGTGTGTTGATCCATCAACGAATACAAAAATTTGTTTGCGTTTAGAGATTTAATTACTGCAGTACCAGCTTGCTGCGTGACTTTTGCAAAGAAATAAAAGCAATTGTTCTGTTTTTAATTTAATTTATTTGTTTATAGCCAGACACGAAGTCCATAATATGAACACACACACTCTGCAGAAGGCAGGTCGATAAAAACAGACAAAACAGAACGTTTCACAAAACATTATAGCCGGCGGAATCACACAGTTACAGACACTTTTTGCAACTGTGTTGAAGACAGAACCATAAGGTTACAGACACATTGTTAACATAATGTTAGCTAACACGTAACACTTGTTACAACGCTGCTATACTAAAAATATTTCAGGTCTTTGACTCTGCATTGACCAGGATGTTCTTTAGGATGATTTTGCATGAGACTCAACCGTATTCATATAAGCACCAATGACATGTTTGCTGCACAAAAAGCGTGACTTTCTTAAAATAAGCCTGGGCCCAAACTGCTGCAACTCTTCATGCAATTTCGTCTATAGAATAGATACCAATTGATTTGGTGGAGTGTCCGCCTCTCAATCGCAAGGTTGAGTGTTCGATCCACTGCAACTGAGTAGATCGTCATAGTACTCTATGGGCAAAAGCGTTCACCCCGCCCCGGCAAGAAAGAAAAATCAGGTTTAGGTCTGCCGGCAATTGTCGTCACCCAAAATCAAAGGTAAAAACTCACATTCTGAAAACACTTTTTATGTTCAAGAGCATTGCATTGGCAACAGGAGTGCGTTCGTCATGCCCTAGGCATGGGCGTCAGAAGGGGGGAAGGGGGTTGGATTTTGAAATTTTCAGCGGAAAAAGGTTGTTTCTTTAGTTTTGAGTGGGACAAAACAAGTTTCATCACCTTTTGCCCCCCTGGAAAATTTTGGAAAAATACCCTAGTGCCCCCCCTGGAAAAAATCCTTCCGACGCGCATGGCCCTAGAGCTGTGGTTCCCAACCTTTTCAGTGTCATAAACCCTTTTGACGATTTGGATGAAAGTTGTGGACCCTTAAAACCGGTCAATACAGGTGGTCTCAACCAAAAAAGCTATCATCCGCATTGCGCGCCAAAAATCGTGAACGTTCCATAGAACTTATCACGTAAGAAATTCTCAGTGTTGCATAACAATTAAAACTGTCTAACGATTGGAATTGTGTGTTACAAGTGCTGCTAACGGCAGGATAATTGCATATAATATAGTTCGTATTAGGTGGAAAAAATGTGAAAAATTTGTTCATCAGGCATTAAAATATTCAGCAACAGTGTTGCCTCATGGTGAAATGCGCTACCAAATTTTCAAAATCCTGTGACATTTGAAACAACTTGGTGTCAAAAAAGAAACTTAGGTTTAGACGTATATCTGGTGAATTTCATAGTTTCTTACAGCGAATGAAAAAACTTTTGTCCAGACGATAACCAGATAACTTTTTTATCGTGGAATTTGGCAACAGTAACACTCTATAGCTCGCTTTCTTACGCAGGGTTGTGGAGCCGGAGCCAAACATTTTAGATACCTGGAGCTGGAGCCTAACATTTGAGTTCCAGCTCCACAACCCTTCACCCCAGGCTTCATTACAGGTTGGTTAGCCCCGTCAGCCTACAGGGTATGGTCCACTCGCGACGTTTTCAGTCAGTGTGAGAGTTACGGTTGAAAGGTTGGGGCTAAAGTTCCGGTTACTGCAGGCCCGTAGCCAGGTTTTAAGGTGTGACGGGACAAAATAACTTTTGAGGGGCACGATTTTTGTCTTCATCATATGTTTAAAACAAATTTTCCTGGACACAACAAAATTTGGGGGGGAACAACGCCCGAATGCCCCCTTGTAAGTTCGGGCCTAGGTTAGTGACAGGTGTTAAAATAAAGTTGAAATTAGGGTTAGATTTGAAACTTTGGTTTTTCTGATAAACGTAACCTTCTGCTCATTAATGTTGCGATCGTAGGGCCCAGCGGCAGGTACGTAAAATTTCACACTGTGGCAGCAAGCAACAATCGAGATCAAACGCCGTGCTCATTCTGTCACTGCATGCCACATACATGTGGGTGCTATTCATAGCGCACATCCCGTTCGTGGTGCATGGCGCATGCGATGCCGCCCCTAGTGAGCAGCCTCAACATCAGCGCAATTGATGAGCAGGATGAGTTGACTGATCTGCAAAATGATTCCACAGCCAAAGACCTTTCAGATGCCAAGACAGTTGAGGCATTCTGGATTCAATATGATCTCTCAAGTCCTAACGTTGCTAAAGTTGCACTCCGCTCGCTGTTGTGTTTTGTTTCCACATATATATAGAAGTCTGGCATCTCAACAATGGTTCTTAACAAAACAGAATCACCTTGAATTGGAGGATGATTGTGAGATGTGTTCTGTTAGAAAATTCTCCTTGTATGGACAAGCTACTCAAATGCAAACAGTAGCAAACTCCCCATTGATATTGATTACACAACAACTTGCATATCTTTGTTAAAGTGCATATACATGTTAATTCATATGAGCCAGATACTGTGTTGCCCTGTAGCTGGATTCTAGAGTTGCACTTTATTTGTCGTCATTTGCAGGATAGACAACCTCCGTGGAAAGTTTGGCATTCGCTATTTTGCATTCATCTTTTTGCAAGAAGATCATTGACCCCTCTAAAATCTGTCTGTGGACTCCTGGGGATCCATGGACCCCGAATGGGAACCACTGCCCTAGGGTAACCTCAGGGAGTGGGCAGGGTCTCCAAGACAAATCTTTTTAAGCGAACAAAACCCATTTGGGGCCCTAAGACTTGCAAAATTAGTTTGAAATAAATAAAAATTGAGGCCAATTAAGGTGCGTTAAACTACAGCGAGAATTGCTCGTTTATTGATCATATGACACATTATGTTAAAACATACCGGTATGCAAGTAATGTGACAATATTACTACTTTTTAAACATGACTTTTAAATGTTCATAGTAAAATCTTGTCGAGGAAGAAATTAGAAAAAAATAATTTAACTATGTAAGCGCTTTTCTGGCTTTCATATTTGCAAAAGTTCTAATAACACTATGAAAATCAACTTGTTTTGAAATGCTAGACTCAGTGCTTAACAATCAGCAAAATGCACAACACCCGCCGCTGTTCACTACAAGCACTTGCGTCCTGCACTGCAGTTACTTGTTACTTTTAAACTTTTTAGTTATCTTACACATATGCGCAACATTCAAGGGATTCTGTTGTTAGATTGGATTTATTAATTTTACATTATTCCAAGTTTGTTAGTAATAAACATTCAAATATTCCTTTAGTCTCGGGCCCTTCCGTCGCTGTCGGGCCCAGGAACAATGTACCTGCTGGACCCACCTCTCATAGGCCTGGAAGTGGGAAGTCTGCGTTGAACACCGTCGAAAGAGACTCAAGTATGTTTGTGGAGTAAATCAACTACCTAAAGTGTTTTAACTTTCGCTCTTTTTCTCTCTGTAACTAATACCAAAGATATGAGTCGTTTGTAGATACTAGATTGGTGATCTTTTTCTAAATGACTAAGTTTCAGGTAGCTTTGTTGAAAATCACTCTAAAGCAAGTTGTGCATCTGAAACCTGACAATTTTAATGCCGTTTGTAAGATAAAAATTGTTTCAAATATCAGCTTCAGAATGTTGCATCTGATTTTCTTGCTGGGTAGGAAAAGATCGAGTGATCTTTAAGGGACATTTTAACGGTCTTTGTGGCAAACGAAGGTACCAGACAAGCAACGCAGTGATCAGTGAAACGATTTTCGTATCACGTTGTCACTCTTGATGAAAGTAAGTAACTAGCTGAAGTAACCAGTTCAACAGATCGGTTCCAGCACTTTCCAGCAGCTAACGTCGCCTATCTATCGAGTTTTATTAGATTTGATGCAGGAAGAACTAATCCACAGAGGTTACGCTACAGCCAGTGGAGAGGGGTTGCGAGTATTTCTGAGCGAAAGCTACTTAGCAATAATCACAACTCTTCGATCCTGGTAATGATGAAGACGAATAACACAGTTTTCCCAATCCACTGTAATATTTTTCACCTCGTTGTTGCACAGGCCATGAATGGATGGAATGCACGTCCGGATTCGACCTAGCGCGTGGACTTGTTGTTGTTATTATCAAGATTGAGCGAACTGCAGACACAACGTCGATACTTCCTTTATAAGAAAATTTGGCAACAACTTACACAAATCAATTACTCCGAAAATTGATATAACAGAAACAAATGAAAAATACATGTCAAAATCAAGTGGCATTTCTGCACTAAAGTAAGAAAATAGGCGCTACAAAATTATTAATTAGCAATGCGCACTTTTCAACTTTTTTCGTGTTCAGTATTTTATCAGACAGCGGAAAATGATCAAAAATCAAAGCCACGCATACACTATTCAAAAAGATGTTTAAAATATGCGCCATATCATTGTTATCTATGTGGGACTATTTTCCTCAGTCCCTTCAAGTAATTCCTTCCAAAGAAATGAGCTTTATCCACCGTGGTTTTCTTTAGAATTTTGTGTGAGACAGAAGCTCCATGAATATGATCGCTTTGAAAACAGTCCAAAGTGATGGCTTCTCAGTTTCCCATAAATAAACTGATCGCTTTTTACAATGGCTAAAAGTCTCAGTCATCTTTTAAGAGGATTTTTGATAAATAGCAGGGACTCATCACGCGTGAAGCCCCATGAAAAAACAACTAACGCAGGAGAGCCGCACATTTGAAAAGAAAACTATGACGAAGGCAAACAAAAACAGTGGTTCGTTTTTTTGTTTGAAATATTTTTGATGGGTTCGACGTTGTTTACACAATTATTGTATGATGCTGAGAGGGACAAGCACACGAAGTTTCTCACAAGAAGTAAACTATTGTCGCATAGCAAACGATTCAATTACTGTAACGGCGTAACTGAAGTCATTATACAAACTGGAACAGCCTGCTCAAAACATTCTACTCTTTCTATAGCTTGTAATAGTTGCATAAATAATATACATTTTTTATGTAAATGATGGCGTTTATGTAAAACTACCCTCTTTTAAGTGCAGTATGTTCAAACATGCATGAAGACGCGTTCACAGTTTACAGTAAAAAGATTGGGGCGATGTTTCAACAAGCGGTTTGAAAGCAATTTATTCCAGGATTATATAGCAGTGATAGGGGGAATCTATTCTCCGTTCTCAAGGACATATTATTGTGAAAAACATCCTTGGATAGCGTGTCTACATTCCATCAGCCCAACACTGTTTACGAAACTGCATTAATTCTTTCAGTTAATGCGGCTGCTTTTTTACACAGCAACTTATGCACCATGACTGCTCGATTTGAGATGTTTAGTAACACTTACTTTTTTCAATTATTTCAGGAGTTATTCATATCTGAACAGTCAAGAAGTGTGTAACTACACATTCTAGAAAACTGCCGAAAAATTTAAGAAAAATTTATGGGTAAAGAATGACGTCTGTTTCACACTTTCCGCGTCTAGAATACTGTATCTGATTTTCATCTGAATTTGTTCTAAACATAGGTTAGCAAGCCTACACAACTCCTGATATTTAAAAATTACAGCTCCGCAACGGTTTCATTCAAATAGAAGTGAAAAATCCAATCGATAAACCATAATTGTGTTTGCAAGACAATTTTTATAATGTTACCACTTTTCTGAAATCTGTTATTCAAAATCTTGGCTTCCGAATTTTGATCAGATTTTACCTTACCTCTACTTTCAGAAAAGTCTAAGATCTCTGAACGATATTTTGTGTATCAACGAAAAACATTTACTTATAACACCGTCAAATAAACTAGATTCATACGCTTCTGGCGAAAGGATGATCCGAATCTAACTCGATCCTTTGGTCAGTATTGCTGATCCGTAGACAGTATCACTTTCACTGCAAGAGGACAAACATTGTTCTGTCATTGTTACGTCGACGCTTTTTCATCTTTTGTTTGCTGCAGAAAACCCTTTTGTAAACAACTGGACATTCGTTTGAGAGTGAGGGCACAATAAAAGGAATAACATCATGCTTCAATACTCTCCACAAAAAGCTGTTTGCTGTAGAAAGCTTTTGTTTAAAACACAATTGGATATTCGCTTGAAGTTGAGAGAACAAAGAAAGTGGAAAACTGTTTTTATTGTCTGCAAAATGTGACATCAGCTCACTGAACGCCTTTGACAATTTTCAAAATTAACTTGAACCCAAGCGATGTAGTTGGGTGTCAAGCAGATGCCCCGGAGCAAACAAATGGTCATGTAAAAACTTTGGGGACATCCGTTCTTTTGAACATATTGTTGCCAATGTGTGTGGGAAATTTTGAGTCTAAATAAAAGTTGTCTTTATATCTAGTTTTATGTTGTTACGCAGTACTTTCAAGCACGTAACTGTGAACTACACATGGGTTCAACGCACAAATCTATGCATGTTGAAAATGATTGTCGTTTTCACTTGATGTGCTAGAGAGTTAATCTGGTTTTGGTTTTAGATGGACGCACTTTCATCAGCCTCAGCCGCCAGTAGATGATTGCGCTTCTCAGCTTTGATTTCCCAAATGAACTCGGAGGCATTGTCAGTTGGTTTCGGGTCAATTAGGTCGTTTTGTTCAGCGCAGATGGTCGATCCAACCGATTGACTGTCGATACGTTTTCACAGTAAAATTACTGCGCCAATACTTTTTGAAAATGTTTGTAACCACACTGATTGTTTATATTTTTCTAACGTATCATTGAAACTAGAGCAAACACTAAGGATTTAGTTGAGAAACGTTTGGGCCTGAAATCATTTTATGAAAATGATCCATAAGTTGCAGGTAGTTTGTTAATAGATTACGTTAAGTTCTAAAAATTGCGCTGTGAGCAAAACAAGAGGATTCGCGTAAGTTATGAGGATTTTACTGATAACTATGTTGACGCGTGTTTGATTGTAATAGCAAACGTGTTTCGCGCTTTACTGCTGCAATCAAATGCATAATTTCGATATGAGCTTCAAACATATTATAATTTTCGAAATGCTTTAAAGTATTTGGTCTATCAAAACGTTTTCGCAAATTTGCGTTTGAAATTTTTTCTTTTAAAAGTAGAAGATTATGGTAAACAATTTCTTGCAAAACGCTTGCTACGCTTAGCAAGTGCGGATGCCATAAATCAACCAGTTTTTGCTCTGATGACTATTTTCTGATAAAGGAGGGCATCCAATTGCTGTGTTTAGCAAATTTGTCTTCTTACCTGTGTGATCATGCCAATGGGCAACTTTTTACAATTTAGAAAAAGAACCTCGTTCATCCAAATAAAATGCCTACATTTAAAATCAGAGGTTGGCAATCGCTACTTTATTAACAGCGTCTTGTTAAATTTAATAGCGGCGCTACCGCAGCCGTTCCTGAATAAAAATGGTAGCGAGCTATCGCTACCGCTCCTTTTGCTGCACTTTAAAAAAGGTTTTGATCTTGTTTTACAGACGTAGGATTAATTTTGACAAACCTAACCTTGAAATGTTTTTTTGTAAGAAGTTGTAAAAGAAAAAACGTGATCTGAAAAAAATAGTCATTGAACAGTTATGATATAGGAAAAATTATTTTACAGTACATCCACATATAAATGAAACACAGACT
>JGI24158J21664_10006871_pt1 | contig 15043 bp, 9 predicted proteins | sample Ectturendosymbi3_FD_21664 | JGI IMG/M metagenome (IMG submission 21664) | reverse complement strand
ATATATCTTGAGTATTTAGGAAGCTGTTGGAAGCTGTAAAAAAAAGTTGCAAAAGTTGCAAAAACTTGCCCTACTGATCATAATTACGGTAGTAACAGAGTTACAGAATTTGTTGTTTAAATGCCTTCTAACAACTTAATTACCTCTGCAAGAAGATGTGAATGATAAAAGCATGTTATCGTAAGGATATAACAATATTGTTCTTTAACATTTGTGTTCTGTTCTTTAGTGTTTGCGAGGACGAAATTAGAGCGATTTCTGTGGGGAAGCAACCTGCGGTCTCTTAAACCACAGTCGAGTGCAGTGGCAACGTTGCTGTTTTTGTTCATTACATGTAACTTCGTCCTTACCGTGTCACTGATGTTATTTCATTAAACTTGGCAAAGCATGAACAAAAAGCACCAAACGTTTCGCGAGCAGTTTGCTAAAGACTAATTGGGTCTATTACATTACATTTCGCGCGAGAGAAGCTCGTCGGCATTTTTAAACGTTTCAGTGTTAGAGTTGCTTGTACAGGCTGGAGGTGCACGAAAAACATTGTGTTGTACTTGCGATTTCGATTAGTGCAGCATACGTAAAAACGGAACACGTTTGAATTTCCTTAATCGGCCGTCACAAATTTAATGTATAATCCGCAGGAAGGCCGAACTGCCCTGATGGTGGCAGCAGCAATGGGCCGGCAAGCTGTGTGCGCGGAGTTGATCAAGCGAGGTGTTGATGTCAATCATCGAGACTCGAGTAGCTTGCAACACACTGCATTAACCATTGCTGCCGAAGCCGGTCACGCGGATGTTGTAAGTGAATGTAGCAGTCATTAATTTAGATTTTAGAAAATGCTCTGTCGACGTTAAGATTCTTTTTCAAAAAGTATCAACAGAATTATCGGCTGCACTTGGAAAAGCCAGACCTGGAAGTAACACCCGCATGTTTTGTAACCGGTTCGCGCTTGATCCAACGCATCTTTCCGATGACGAAAACAGTAGTATTGAAAACGAGCGGCATGGTTTCATTCAAATGGTTGGCTTTCATGTTTATTACAGTTTCATGTCTAAACTATTTCCAGAGGGGCAAAATCCCTTCAAGCAATATTGCCTGTGGATGCAAGCAGAGAAGCTTGCATTTGTATGTCTGAATGCTGTAGAATCCGTCGTATAATGCTTCTAGCAAACTAGTTTTCATGAAAATGTGTCGGTAGACCAATTCACCTTTATTTTACGCGTTGCGTTTCAGTTTGAAATGGTTGCTCTCATGGTCGGTGAACCTGTTTCTTAAAAGTACATTGTAGATTTTCTCTGTTGCGGCGGCTACACTATTATGAGCGATTTTCAAGCCCCTTTGTTTACAACCGCAGGTGAGATTGCTATGCGAGCGTGGAGCAGAATATACAGTCAAGCTAACAGACGGGCGCAATGCGCTTGACATTGCCAGAGCTCGTTCGCGGAAAAGCGTGATCGACGCGCTTCACATCATGCAGCTCACAGAAGCCGCGAAGAAAACCGACCGAGGTATTTCGAGCATTCTTCGAATTCATTTGTCTCTGTGTGACGACTTCCCTTGGAAAAGCGCGTAAGGCTTAGTTTTTTCGTCGGTGATACTGAACTTAGCCCGATGAAAGTTTCGAACTTCTTTTGTTTTCTTGGTTTTGAATCCTGTCAAATCTCATGTGACACCCGGATTCTCGCGTCTGCTTGCCACGTAGGCAAATCAGTTCTGCCCTTCATTTCGTTGGTCAGCGTTGCGGATGTCGTCACCGCTTCGGTCGTTGTCAGTATTGCGCCACAAATCGGAAACATCAAAGTTTCATGTCTAGAAACTTGCGAGTTGCGAGTAAAAATTACGCATGTGTTCAACGTTCGTTCCTTACCGTAAGCCTTGGAATTTCAAAAGTTGATTTCAGCGTCTTGCCTGCGCGGCGTGTCAGGAAAAAGTTAAGTTCAGTATCGTAATGTACGAGCGCTCACAACGACGGCTGAGTCGGAGTGGCAATAAATCTGCACTTACCAGTTGTCAACGTCGATCAATATTTTCACCGTTTACCGAAGGAGCACAATCGCAATGACCTGCGGCGACGACCATGCTGGTGGGCGCTCACTGTTTGAAGCGTTGCTGTGAGAGAAGTTAACGTTGCAAAGTTTTTCTATATTAAGGACCGGTAGTTCGCGGTGGTACTTATCGATTAGACCAACGCGGACGATACACTCGATGTCCTCGAACGTGAACCAGGAACGTCGGATGTACCACTTGTAAAAGTCTATCGAATGTAACAAAATACTGCCAAGGAAGTTTTTGAAACAAATGCGTAGTGCGCATAACTCTGTATGGCTGTAATCCACACTTGTGATCTTTCTTGTCGAATGCTTATGAGTAGCCCTTGAACGTATCATTGTTTTTGCGCAGCCTGTTAGTGTTCGAGGTTGTTTCTAACGAAGGAACTGCAGCATGTTTAGAGGTGGTGTAACTGCATGTCTGGCCATCGTGCCAAGTTCGTAAAGACTTGCGTTCAGCACCTACTTCATGTGCAGTCCTTCAACATGTATGTTGCAGCAACTCGCTCACAGTCGGAATTTCCGAGATGCGTATTTGGTTTTGAGGTTTATAAAAACTTTTTAGGGAAAGTCAGCAATTGTCGCGGACAAGCAGCATGCGCCATAAACATCAAAAGTTTTTTAAAGTGAGCAGGACGTGACTACTGATGAAAGTATTGCATTGTGACGTATCTTGTGTGCGAAGGCATTGCTCAGCATTCCACCCGACATATAACCTGGGCACTCTAGTTGTGTTGTTCTCATTGACTTCAAACAAAATTGTTGTAGTTCGTCAAACGAACATGTATAACTTCAACATTGTTAAAAGCAAAGCACATTGCTTGCAGCTATACAAAGTAAGTCCCAGTCGGCTGTAAACACGAATTCTTTTTTTCAGGTGCTAGACTTAGTACCAGCAGTGGATTTGCCAGCAACAAAAGTGATGGCAAGCCAGACAAAATGCCGAAATCTAAATCTGTGCCGGACGTAAGTTCCTGTCGGATAGTTTACTCATTATCACTGTAACGCTTGCGTTCGATGTCTTACACATATGCAAGATAACGTGCGGAAGTTCATTTAAGGTTAAAATAAAGTTATTTTCCAAAGTTACGCTTTCTACGTTGAGCCAACCACTTAGCTATGAGTTACCACTAGGGATGTCCATTATGGAACATTTAGAGGTTCTGGAATATTCCGGAAACTTATTTCGAATCCAGAATATCGAATCCTGTTCCAGAATAGCTTGTTAGGAGCAAAATGGGAGCTGATCGTGCAGAATTTAGAACGCCGATCAGCGATCACACGACCTGTTAATTTGCTCGTTTCACTACGCAGTGCCGCGTGCTTGTTGAGTGTTTTTTCTTTCGCTTACTCAGGAGGGCAAAGAGTGCCACTGCAAAATTTGTTGAAATTGTTTGTTTTGCCAGCTTTCCAATTTTTCACGTTTGTTTAATCCAAATTTATTTCGAATCTAAATATTCGAAAAAACTCTGATTTTTGAATGCGAACACTGAAGGATTCTAACCACAGGCTTCGATATTCCGTTATATGCATCCCTAGTTACTGCCCATGAAAATGCGTGACGGGTAATCTGTACTGAGTCATAGCTGTTGTGCTAGTGCTGCACCGATTCTTCAGTCAACGATATTTTTCAGGCTTCGTTGCAGCATGTCTACGAAAATTCGGATGCTGTTACCAAGCAACCGACGGAGGTGCACAAAGAAAATCTTCTAAGTATGTATGCTTTCTCCAACTTTTGCGTGGTGACCTTTTGTATCAACATGTATATCATACAAAAATGTATTTGGAAATTGCATATTTGAAAGCTCATAGAAAAATTTGAAACAGTAATCAGCCTAAAATTTTTTGAAGTATTTTACGCAAGGTTCACGATTGCATTATAAATTTTGTGAAAATGATTTTTAAAATTATTTTCTACAAAGTGTTAATTTTGGTAAAAAATTTCCTTTGAAACATGTGACTAAAAAGTTATGAAATATATTTGACATAATGAAGTTTTCGAAAAACCAACCTATCTTTTCTATATAAAATTATAAGAGAAAATTTGGAAGCAATGGAAAGAACTTTTGAAGTAAAGTTTTGAACGAAAATTATAAAATTTGTATTCCTATTCCCAGTCTCACATTCGCCACGAAAGATTAAAAGCATACACGAAATTGGCGCAAACACATGTTGCTGTGCTAATGAGGGATGTGGCAGGTCAGTTTCTACCACAGTAGCTCAGTTGAAAAAGACTTTCGGTGCGTGTTTTGATGTAACTGCTTGATGAGAACTATCTTTTTCGCAAAACAACAAGAACTGATCGTTACTACACTGAGTCATCGGGAACAAAGTCAGCTTGGTGAAATAGGGGTTTATGACTTGCGGTCAAATGCGTTCTGCAATTGTCACAATACACGTGTTAAGCGCATTGACACATGATGTGTTGTTCACATATTTGTTAGTACCACGATCTTTTGTCGGGATGCGACGTAGGTTTCGCGCGCATCAGGTACTAAACGGCTGCAAAATGCAAATAAAAGAATTGTAAACTAAAACAACGGAAGAGGTTAAAATGCACCATTACGTGAAAAAGGGTGGTTCTCTGTGATGCTGCTTAATTCACTGCGGTACTCTAGTCTGGTTGGTTTCCCGTTTATGGTGCTTTGTGTGAAATTCAGCGTATAATTGCGTCGTTCCTTCGGACCGCTAATATTTTTTCAGCGTAAATTGAACTGGGTGTCTAGTTGTTCACACAATTTCACTTTTATTTATATTTCGTTTTCGTGTACCGGCTAAAACAGTCCGTCTTTTCCCATTGTTGTTCAGAACGTTTTCAAAATGTTTAAAAAAATGTATTTTTACCAGATTATGGTTGTAGAACACTTTGCTAACGTTGCTTGATAATAAAAATCTTTTTTTCACACACAGAAAAAACAATTAGAAAAAGATTTCGTTTTTTTTCTAATATATATCAACTATTTTTGATAAAATTTTGATAAATTTTCTTACAAATGTTTGAAAATTTGTCTATGCAGGTGTTTTTCCGTTAAAAGTGTTCAAGTTTTTTCTAACAACGTTTGTTCTGTGTAACTTAAATTCATATAAATGCCAGTATTTTTATGTTGGCTCGATTCGCATAACGCTCTTATGCTTTTTCACCTTATTACTCTGCTGAAACAACCCATGTAATGGATAGCGATATAGACAGCTCAAGAAATTCTTTTAGAATAAACGAGCTACCGATGTTCTGGGAATGGACGGTCGTAGAAAGGGTTGCCGCTGACCCTTCAAAGCTGACCTAAATTAAACGTAGGCGTTACTGTGAGAAACTAGGCGGAAAGAACGCACACTCAATGTCTCAATGTAGATCACCAAATGACCCACTTTTGGCAAAAGCCTGTTGAATTTATCTCCCCCATACCGTAACGTATTCTTTGAAATTTACTACATGGCCGTGTTGCATTCACTGCTGGCCGACAAAGACAGCTGATGTTTTTTTCCAAACACATTGCAGCGTCTTTGGGATATCTGAGCGTCTTCGTTCCGTCCTGTCGCAATAGGCGGTCTACAAAGACTTTATAGTCAACGAAGCTGGTCTGTGTTGCAAAACAAATTGACGATCCTGCGCTGCATAAGTTACTTTCGTGACACTTACGCAGTAGATTAATTTTTTAAATTCTAGAGAAACCACGTGCTGGTGTATGCGTACGCAGGAAAAGATCTTACTCTTTCGATGCAACAGAAGTACAAAGTAGTTCAGCCGCTGTTGTACTGCTTCACGATAATGACGATCTTTCGAAAGCGCTGCTTATTCGGCTTCGCAAACATAAGGCATGAAGTGCCCTAAAGTTGTGTTCCGACACCAACATTTTGCTTTGTCCCAGTATGTGTTGGGCTGAGAAATTGTCACTGCCCTGTTGCATGCAGCGTTCACTGCGGGTAGAGTTACGTTTCTCCAACACTTCTTCTGCCCAAAGCAACTTAACGGAACTAAGACGTTTGTTTGTTCGGCAGAGTCCGGTGCGGATTCGTCGCAAAGCAACAGCGTCGTTCTGTCCATGTACAACGACTCGAAAAACATGACCAACCTGTACGAGCGCGACATGAGCATGTACGACAGCAAGAGCACGCTCGCGTCCGTTTCCTCGCTTGACATAGTGAACGACTCCAACCGCAGCCACGTCGGCGAGGTCGCGTTCTCGCCGCCGCGGCCACCGTCGTCGTCGGCTGAAGTGAACAAGCAGAACGTTGCAAAACTGAGCGAGGAACTGGCACAGAAAGAAAGACTGATCGCTAGTTTGCAGGAACAAGTGAAAGAACTGAAAAGCACGAAAACCGAAATTGAAAGCCTTCGTATTACATGCAAGAAATCCGACATCGCTGCCAAGGTACGTTTTGGGCCCATATGTTGAAAGCGAATTGCCTGGTTAAGTTTCACGTTGAATGCGTAGCTTGTTGAAGCAACGCTTTTCAAAATTTCCACGGCTGACCTTAACAACGTCAACGAAAAGGATCGCCTCTTTCTCGAACCTCCCTCCGCTTTCAAACTTGATTGCGTTGTTAGTTCTGCAGATGCTCTGTCGATCGTGATTTCTGAGTTCCAATGCCAGCTTTTCGATCCATCCTCATGACTTCATACGTTGCCAGTTGTGTGCGAAATCCACAAAAGAGATGGGTACTCTTTGCCGTTCATCACTTAGTCATTCGAACAATGTGAAATGTGCTCGCATCTGGTTAACTGCTGGTAAAAGAAATTCACGCGTGGAAAAGAACGCTCGCAGAGTTTTCCACTGACCCCTGACTTCTCTAAACCAAAACATCTGATTGAAGTTACCTAAGTAAGAGCAACAAGTTACGAAAGAATTGTAGTCGTGGACAGCTTTTTTCTAAAAATAAAGTTTGATGCGTGGCAGGGTTGAAAAAAATGTGATCAGAAAGCATGCGTCTAAGTTTGTTGTTGTATGAGGCTGGATCAGTTAAAAGCTTAGCATTGGGTTTCCGAACCACCTAACTTGGGATTACCGAAGATAAAAGAAAAGTTAGGAAATATGGTTATAAAAAAGTTTCGTGGATAACCTCATCGTTCGATCCACCTCATTTTTGATTTCGTAATAAAGTCAAGACCACTTATTCTACGTGACTGCGATTCGTCAACATGATGTCTTTGTTAAACAGGTCACACGTTTATTGCTACTAGGTTAAAGCACATTCACAGAATATTTTTGCCGTTCCGTTTTGAATTGGAGCGCGTGGAGGTTTCCTTCCTCCGGAGCCTGGTCAAAAAATCCAGTTTGCGAAACTATGTTTCGATTGATAGGAAACCAATAAAGGTCCAAAAACCTTGTGTGCCAACGCTGTGCGCTGCTGGTGGTGACCATTCGAGACAGGGAACTGTTTTTGGTTCGAAAATGATTGGCTTTGAACATAATGTTGTTTGAAAAAGTCTCAGCTTGAGAAGTAAACTCGTTTCGTCAATCTTAATAGACGGATGTGCAACGTATCATTCGTCAGTTAGAGTTAACTCTTACCCTTCAACCTGTGGTTCGCACTTTGTATTTATTTGTTTTTCGCTGAGGCATTTCGGTCATTTGTCCCATAATATAGTATTAAAACTCGCCGTAACGGTACTCACTGGTCTATATTTTTGGACATAATGACCGAACTGACTTAATTTTTTTTTCGGTCATTTAAAAAAATTCGGTCTATGACCGAAAAAATAAACCTGGACTTGGGTCCCTTTTCAAAGCGCTGTTTACGCCGCATGGACTTCGGCGTAAGTACTGATATGCGAGGCTGGCATAACACCTATTGCTGTGGCAACGGGGACTTGAATTTTCGATTCTCGACGACAGCTGTTGCCTTTGCCGTTTCACTGTATCAACAAACGCATGTTGAGCTGCACGTGTCGCGTTGCGCAGGAGTTGGAAAAGCAACACCAAGCTCTGAGTGGCGACTATCAGAAACTGAGCGAGCAAAACGACAAGCTCGTGAACCGAGTGCGCAAATTTCAATCGGAAATTGAAAAATCCTCGCTGCGCGAAGAAGCACTGAACCAGCAAATGAAAGAGCGCGACGACAACATTCGTCAGTCACAGTCACAAGTATCGAAGTTGAGCGAACAGGTAAGTCGAACAAAACTCCGCTTCTTGCCAAACTCTTGCCTTGTAGGTCGTGCGAGAGATAAAAGCTGTCGTTTGTCATCTGCGCCCGCGCAGCAGCGTCTAAGAAAATACATTATTTAGAACGAAGCGGCAGCTGGCGACACGCTTTTGTTCGCTTTACGTGTGTTGTTGGAAAGTGGCTTCCGGAGTGTCATAGCTTGATCAGCTGAATGCGACTTGAGTGGTAACAAGTTGCCGCGAAAAGCCGAAGAGCAGAGCGGGCAATTGCCTGCAATGTTCATATACGCGGTGTGGCCGAAAGTTACGGCGTTTTGACGTTCAATGATTCGTTACACCACGGTAGTTTGTTCGCATCGGAACAAAATGGCTTAGGTTAAACACGACTGACCGCCAATCGCGCATCCCACAAAGGGCTGTAGCGTAATATGATTAGCTTCAAAATCTGCATAATCTATGTTTATGTATTGCGCAGATGATTAGTATGAGCTTGTGCGTTTTCTTGGCTTGAATTGCAACGAGGATTACGCAACGAAGCCCCAAATTGCTGACGTTTCGTGACAAGTGGATGGCATTTTTGATTGAATATTCAGTTAGAAAAGTGGGTTTTAAAACACTCAGTTTGCTCTTAATCTACGTGACTTCTCAACTAAGCCAGATATACTGTTCTTTGTTGTGTTCGTTCTTAACTTTCGATATTTTCACTGTTTGAATGCTTTTCCTGTACACAGCCTTGATTCTTAGTGGTAATGGTTGCAAGCTTCAATTTGACAATCTTTCAACACTATGGGAAAGTCGTCACGGGTGTCTTTATCATAATTTGTAGCCGTGTGGAATGACTACTTGCTCTTTGTGGGTTGAAATTCGCTAGGGATTTTACAAGCACTTTGACAAGTTTTAATGACTTCAATAGTGTATTGTGTTTGTCTTTGCCACGTGTGCAGAATATGCGAAAAGTATAAGAGACTGTATTTCACAAACTTGAAAAGCGCGCTTCATGCTTGCGTTTCTTTTCCATCCTGCACTACAGTTGAACTTCAGCTTATAGGAGTTGCGCCTAAATATTCGTTGAATATTACGCATGCACTATATGGGAGTATGCTTATTGTTTAAGCCCTTCCCGAACACCTAATCTTCCTCATGGAATGCTCGCCATTTCGCGTCTGCTCCGTCTCCAAAACATTTAGTCATCTCAGACCGTGTCTTTATTCGTAATAAGCTCTACAGGTGCGTCTGGTGAACAGGCTTTTAACCGCAATGCCAGTTTGATCCTCTGTGATTCTTGTTTCTCAAGCTGATAAGCTTTTCAAACAAAGTCACCTCCTGTATGTGATTTTGGTAAATAATGGCACAAAATGACCTATAGGTTAGAGCCACCGAACGTAACCGCCGTTGTGAAACAGCAGTTGAATTTCTGACTCGGCCGTATTTGTATATTTTTGGTTTGATACATTGACTTTAGTATGTTGCTTATGAAAATATTCTCTGACATGTGGATATATCAAATACGAAACATGAAATGGTCGGAAGGGCGTGTCATTCACTTCGCAACATCCCTTTCCCACCAGCATCAGCACCCTGCCTATGCTACCGGCCGTATTTTACTAGGAAGGAACAAAACTCTTGGTACCCGGCGGCAAACCCTGCTTAAAGATTCTTAACACAAAAACCCGGACTGAAAAGAACAGCGTTAATTTTGTATTTCATAGCACAGCGATCTCGTTCCAATCANAGTCAGTCCTGATGGAGCTATTCTGTTCCCCGCTGCGTTTCATTGAACGATTTTGACCGCGCTGAAAAAACGTTTGTTTTTTTTAAATTTCTTCTCTCACTCAAGCAAAGGTAACTTGTACTCGTGTCAAGTGTCTAAAGCCACTTATGCTAGAAAAACTGTCTAAATATCGTAAATTATATAATTTCATGTTATCATTTTGATTTTCTTGATGCGCTGTCGATCACCTTCCTTACCAGAGCCTGTTCCGAAGGGTGCATGATTTAATATCTTGCCGCAGGTTTGTGCTTGAGTTTGTTTTAGACAACTCCGGCAGTTGCCCTGTGCGTGACTCCGCTTTCGGGGAGTCACGCCTTGCACGATGGGATGGTTGTTTTGTCTTGTTATTTTGAACCATGAACACTGCACTAACGTGACGTTCGGAATTCCCCTCTGTTTTATTAGAACACTCGCTTGCTGGAGACGCAAGAAAAGAGTCAGAAAAATATCGATCGGCTTACCACTGTGATGAAGCAAACATTGATTGAAGTGGGAAAGCCTTGCTCAAGTGAAGGTATAAGCCGCATGATCACCAGCGTGTTATGAGTGGTTGTTCGTTGCCCTGAGGCGTTAACACGTGAGTTCCGTTACAGATTGCAGCGAAGTCCTTGACCAGCTCAGAAGTCAACTACTTGAAGCCTTGAAGGTGTGTGTGATTGTGATGCAGCTAAAAACGACTGATTGGTCATTATGCACTTTTTCTCTGCATTTGTGATATCACAATCACTCACCTGTTAGTTTAGCCTTGAACGCAGTTGCTGTGCGGCTATTCCTAAGAATAATGCCGTTTGGTTTGTTTAAAAAAACAACGCAGGTGAAACAGCCAACAGTGAAAAAAAAGTCCCAAGCTGAAGAAGACAAGAGGTCGGTTGCTTTTGAGGAATTACAGGTCGGTGGTTGCGATTAAACAGGCAATAATTGCTCGAAATTACTACTTAGGAAGTGTTTAGTAGAGCAGGCTAGGCCTATTTAGGTTGAAATCCTATGCTTCGCCAGCGTTCTATAGTAGAACTGCTTGGTAGGTACAGATCCTCCGTATTTTAATGGAACTGAAGACAAAATGCTACTTGCACATAACGCACTCGTGCAAAATATTAATCAAGGACTTAATAGTGTAAAACGTAACGTTAAGTCTCATAAAGAATGTGTTATGCTAATATGCTGGTCAGTAAATATTCTTGCCTCGGCTTAAGCTCGCTCGATTGCAGCACTGGTTTCCTTTCAGTCATGATTTTAGGAAGTCTGAAGGTGGCATTAACATCGCTAAATGTACCTACTGAAGTGTAACGGGTTAGTCTTCACTGAACTCAGCTTTCAATTTGTAGGTTCTCAAGGAAATCGTGTAGTGTTTTTGGAATCATCGTAAATTAAGATATGTTGCTTTATTGATCGTTTCTTACACAATTCGTAATAGCGCAATGTCGGTCTATATAATACATTGATCCAGGTATTTTTCATATTCTACCATGTGGTTTACTTGTATTTCATTACTTCGTCCCCACACAATCTAACGTACCTGGTCATTTTTTGCTTGTTTCTACAGCACAAAGTCGCTGAACATGAAGCTGAAATCGAAGATTTGAAACGGCAGCTTGCAAATTCGGAAACGCTTCTGAAGAAGAGCAACGATGAGTGCAGCAAGCTCGTCGTTACTCTTCGCAGTGCCGGGGTAATGTTCATTATCTTTAAGCTTGGAGCAACATCGATTGTGAATCCTTAGTTTCAAGTGGGTTGCACAAGAAGCAGTGGTTCAGCGTTTTACCAAATGATGATATAGATCCGACTTGCCCGCAGTGGCTCAGCTGCTGAAACTGAAAGTGTCGAAAGGTCTACATATCTCGATTTTTCTATCAAACTTTGTAAGGAGTTTTCCAATTTTTATTTGCAAACAGCCAGCCGTTCAACATTATTGTCTTCATTTTTTGTTTCCTTTGATACATCACAATAGCAGTGTTTTCCTTTGTTGAAGTTTAATAAGTTAATTCGACAGGAACGCGTCGAAGAGCTTGAACGTATAAACGAAGAACAGTCGCGCACCCTCAGTCGTCTCAATGCGGAACTCGCCCGCTTCAAGAGAGACGCTTCAGAAAACGTTGACAACCTTTCCTTTATTTCGTAAGCTTGGAGTTGGTCTTGTTGTCCTGATCGAATTTAGTGATCGAAGTCTGCTTGTGTTTTTGTTGGTTTGAAAATCTTCGCCGATTCGTATCACTCTGTCAATTGCGAGAGCAATGATTTCACACTTACAAAAGTTGGCTCTTGTTAAACTCATGTGTATTTCGTTGCCAATGCGGAAACTTTGGTTTTTAATATTGCTTGTTTCACCACCCTTGGAACATGAATGTGCCTCACACCACAAAATAATACTTCGTAGATTATAGGTAACTAGTGCCTCAGCCTCGTATCTGTGCTGATTGACTCATGTGCTCACCAAACGCATAATTGCTGTAGAGACTTGCAAGAGAAGCTTACCTGGCTTTCCGACAAAAACCTGTTGCTCGAGGAAGAACTTAAGCAACAGAAAGCAAGGTCGTCGGAAGAGCATGCGAAGGTGGCGCGGGCCCTGAATGAGGAAGCCAGGATGCGAAATGAAAGCAAACAAGCTATTGCCGAGCTTGAAAAAGTAAGTTGGTGACAGGCATCACGTTTTCAAGGGACGCATGGGCCAAATATCTTCGACTTTGGGTCAAGTGATTTTTTTCGATGTTGGTTGTTATTGCGGAAGTACTAAGATAAATTAATATTTTCATAAAAAGTGTTAAAAGTTCTCGAAATTTAAAGCTTCATTTGCTTGCGTTCGAGTGCGTTTTCTTTGCATGCTGTAAAACAATCTCGGACACTGTTAAATGTCTAATAAACTTTTGTCAGTGTCTATTTTTCGCGCAGAAATTGTTCCCGGGCCCGGCTAAGATCCGCGTCCGTTCCGCTCGACGTGAACCGTTGTGTCCGTTCGCTCGTAAACTCTGACGCATTTACCTGATCCCGGCCTAATCTTGCGCGCTTAGCTGCTGTTATCTCCCTTGCTTATCTCGCGGGATCCGGTCTCGGCAAAGCTCGATTTCAATACGGCGGCGACCCGATCGTTTGCAGATCGTCGGCGAGCTGCGCGTCGAGCGAAACCAGCGCGAGGCCCGCATCAGTCAGCTCGAAAAGGAGCTGCAGAGCTCCGAGAAGCTGCGCAACGAGTGCAAGGTCGAGAGCAACCGCGCACGACAGGAGCTGACCGAGTACAAGCAGAAGTGCGCGTCCGTGCAAGACGAGGTGTGCGATGTTTAAGTTTTACCGGCGATCTGCGCTGACGTTTGCCTTCAAGCCCGCAACGAGTCGACCTCTCAGCACTGTTTTTTTTTCACCTGAATCTTCGATAGTGTTTCAGTTTAATCAGCGTGTTGCACCATAATAAATTTACCTCAACGGAAATCGGCTCGTTTTTGTTGTAATGTTGCTTTGCGGCAATTATTGTTCTGCTGTCCCCGGACGGACCATGACGTATATCGTCTTCTATCTGAATTTTCCAGCGCTGGATCAGATAGGAAGTGAGCCGTAAATGAAATGATTTTCTGCTTTATTTCGTACAAAGTTGCGTTTCGGAAAAATTTAGTACGCCGCTCCTTTTTAAGTTGCCCTCCCGTAGATGTGTTTTGACGTTATTGCCAAACGAGAATGGCGCTGAACAGGTCTAAGACCGCTGTTCTCAACCTTTCATGGCCCTTGGCTCCTTTACCGAGACGCTCAGCACCCTTTGTCCTCCGCCGTCATGTCTGTGTTCTATTATTTAACCCGGCGAAGGCCTCGTGCCCCCTGTGGGTGGCCCCCGGATGGGAAACTACGGTCTAGGGCAGAGGTTTCCAAACTTTTTTCCGGAGGGCCACATAAGCCAACAGTTCAGGGGCCGGACATCTTCCACAATGCGATTTTTTCGGGACATGTTACAATTCATCATATCAACAATTGTTTCGTGAATAAACTATTTTTCATTTCTGACAAAATCTCTCTTCGCCCGGATAAAATGGCTTCGCTGGCCGTAGTTTGGAGACCCCTAGCCAAGGGTATATTTCAGGTAATTTGATTTATACTCGCGTAGTGCATATCATTCAGTTAGTTGATTTTTCCACGGAAGTTATCTTGAATAAAGTGCAATTTCACCGATGCAGGTTGTCATGGAATTTTGTACACGTTGCAAACTTATCAGAATTGCTTTTTTCGTAACTCCGCCACCCAGTGGTGCTACAACGCACACCAGCATGTCGGAATTATCCGTAGAAATTGCCTATAAGCGAGCATGTGCTTATTGCCAGTCTACAGCTTAAGGTTGCAAGCAAGTAATACCGGTGCTCGTGTAGTGTTTCTCTTTTCATAAAAATAAACTTCACTGCGCCGATTGGTTTGCTTTCATCTGCGAATGATCCCTTATGCCACGGTGAAATCTTCTCACGTAGTCAACGCCATAGTTCGGGTGTTTCTACAAAAGCCGCAACTGCGTCTACGTCACCGCACTTGGTTGGTTTTAACAAGATCCTTTCTTTAACATCTTCGGTTGTGTTTGTGGTTGAGACCAGCTTTATGTAATCGTGTCGTTGCACGAGGCGCCGTAAAAGATCTCGATACTGCTGATATTAATATTGCAATTTACATCGCACTGCTCTCAAACCCAGAATGTATTGGCTGCACCAAATATTGACCCATTTCTGACTCATAGTAAAATCATTTGACTGTGTAGAGACAAAGGTGTTTGCTTTTCGCGCAGAGAGATGTAGCGATTGCAATCTTTCGTGCGATATGCTTTATTCTGTTGTAATCAGACAAGTAACCTTTTCGTATTCTTTTTTTCCCTCACATTTGCTGCGAGAGTTACAGCAAAAAAAACTGAAAACTTCGCTTCTAGCAGTTTTAGAAAAATATGGCTAATCGTGTTTAATACCAAATGGCGTTTTTCGTCCCAGAAATATCCTATTTTACTTGTTAAACGCTATTTGATCCATTCGCGTTCATTTTAATTCTGACATAGAAAAGTTCATACAAAGAGAGGGATATGTTTAAAACCTACGACTGCCTTTTCAAGTTTTCTGAAGTGGCCAGAATCCCTGTTTAAGATTTATTGCGCCCACTCTGGCTCGTGCACAATG
>JGI24158J21664_10006869_pt1 | contig 15044 bp, 7 predicted proteins | sample Ectturendosymbi3_FD_21664 | JGI IMG/M metagenome (IMG submission 21664) | reverse complement strand
ATTTGATCATGGAAATATAAATTATAATTTTCAAAATTAAAAAAGTAAAACAGTAAAAGTATTGCAACTGAGGCGGGGCCCCTAGTCATGGCTGGGGCCTCCCCGGCCGGGGGGTGCGGGGGGCGGTTCCCACGGCCCTGAGGTTACTAAATTCTTTCCAAACGTTAGGCAAACCAGCGAAACCAGCGAAATGTCGACAGGTTACTAAATTCCAAACGTTAGGCAAACCAGCGAAACCAGCGAAACGTTGACAGGTTACTAACTTCCAAACGTTAGGCAAACCAGCGAAACCAGCGAAACGTTGACAGGTTACTAAATTCCAAACGTTAGGCAAACCAGCGAAACCAGCGAAACGTTGACAGGTTACTAAATTCTGACACCACTTGAACATAAAGAGTGGCTGTTTTGCCTCCTGGTGTTTTCGTACGTGCAAGTAGCCCGCTTACAAGATCTTGCTTTCTATAACTGAAACAAAACGAACGCTCCTAATTATGCTACGGTACTCATACACTCGTGTGTTACTGAGGTTACCCTAAGTCGGCGGTTCTCAATTCATTTTGAAGCCCGCACCCCGTCCGGAAGGAAAAATCATTTTTGCACCCCTTGCACCATTTGATGTATTGTTTTTTGTATCAACAGAGAAGTTCGCATCCCAAGAAGTCCCTTCTCGCACCCCAACTGAGAACCGCTGCCCTAAGTAGCATTCGCTCGTTAATGTGGCAGGCAATTTAGGGGTTCTACCTTTAGGCAGCAGCATTTTTAAAAGCACTGATAACTGATGTTGCCAAGGGCACATCCGTTCACTAACCTATTACGCAATGGTCGATTTAAGCAAGAGACTACTTCTGGAACGTACTTTCCTTTAGTTCAGTTCCTTAACGCAGTTAATTAATATTAAATCACGCATTAGTTATCAGTTCCAAACTGTGTATTAATGATACAGCACAAAGATTAGCTTTAATATCATTAACTGAGAATGCACCAGGGCTTTTAACACGGGCTTTAACAATAGAGCAATGAGGGAGATTTAGCAGACTCACGGAAAATTTGGGCAGCATTTCAGTATGACATCTCAAGTCAAAGGGCAATTTGGCAGCATAATGTTTCTTAGCCAAAGAGTAAGGCTGTGATCTTTCAATAGGTTCCTGTGAGAACCAACTACCTGTGAGTAGGGTCAGGTACTCTGTAGAGGCTAAGTCAATCGATCATCCGTCCTATATAGCCTTTTACTGCGTTTTCTCTTTTGTTCGACGTCGCTCAGGTGACACTGGTATCCTGTCGCAGGTGGTGAAAAATGGAAAGTTTAATAGAACTTTTCACGGGGTAAATACCCTATTATGATTTCGCTACGGTTGTGACTCTAGTAAATTTCTGAAGAATATTACGTGAAAACAATACATATCCGTTCTGCAATGACTTACTGGTGCAGAATTAGTGTAAAGAACTGTGAATACTTTTGAAAGTAGTATCAGTGAGTGTATAACGTTAATACCAAAATATGATAATAGTTCAAAATGTGAGTGATCAGTTTGTAATTGTTTCGATTCTGCGTCGTTTGCAAGAACAACTCGTGCTCCATATGTTTAGAGCCTTTTCCTTCCCATCTGACAAAATTCACTCATGGCTGTCGGTGCTTCGCTGTTCAATGTGGTTTCGGACTTGCTTTTAATGCGTTCCTTCGTCGTTGTTTCCTTTTTGTCTGAGTGACGTATCATAATGAATGTCAATTCCAGAATCTAAACATACTGTACATGATGGTTGCATATAATCGGGTCCCAGCAGTAAGCCAGAAAGTATNTTGACACTGCCAATCATTATACTGGGCATACGATCGGAAAAAGCTTCACCTGTGAGANTGCTCCTAAAGACCTGTCAAGTACTCTATTTAAGAATTTAAGACAACCTGCTGATTTCAATTACTGTTCGTAAATTTGGGGTTGTTTAAATGGCATATACTAGCGTAATCTGTCAACAACAATATCCAACCGAGATATCATTGAAAAGGCAGACATACTTTCCTAACTCATTTGACGCTGTACTGCTGTGGATGACAACTATACAGTCAATTCAATGTGAAAAATCTTGATAGCAATGGTCATTTTCGTTTCTTTCGTTTCTGCAAGGAAACCTCTTTTGTGCAGTGGTTTGCGATTCCGTGATTTGTACATTGCCAACATTGCCCCGTGATTTAAAATTTTTTCGTAACGTCACGATGTTCGTTTGTTTTCACCCCTGGTGTTCTTTTCACCCCTTTTTGTTTTCACCCCGTAGAAAAATATCACACACCGCTTCATTTTCGATACTCCGCAACCATTTGCTACTACTGCCCATTGCTCGTACTTATTTTTTATGACAGACAATTTGCTTGAAAGCGAACATGCCCTCATGCAGTAGGTGACCATGGGGCAGAAAAACCTCAAAATTACCGAGATGTTTGAAAAAGATTGTTCAAGCGCGACGTTCAAGTACAGCAGCAGCTTAGCTTAATTGTGAGGAACGCAAGCAACATTTTTTCGTTTGGAAAATTTAACAAAGGGTATCAACTGGTTCGAATAAACGTTAACATGGAAGTGGTTCGGGTAACGCGAAGGCGCGTGTTCAGAAGAAATTGGGTAGGTGGACGTTTCTTTACTGCCAGAACAGAAAAAATTTCTATGGCAAAGTTTGTATTGCTGTTTCGGAGAAACGTGATGTGAAGTATCCCCTTCATCATCAGAAAGGCTTTATGAAGCTGCTAAAGTGTTAGAAAATATTACAAAAATAACGGATTAATCTCGACCTAGCTTTGAAAATGTTACTTATATATGCTAATTTTTGATACGTCATGCTAAAAGAAATCTACAGTATTCTGAAGTAAATTATGAAAATGTATTTACACGGTTCACAAAAATGAGTTGCATTTAGCACAAAAGTTGTTAGATATGGATATTTTGCTCAATCGTTTATAATCACTTTACCATTCATTGGCGTCATGAAGATTTATGTTACGCTCGATTCCATTTGGCGACGCGCCCAGGAACGTGTAACACATAATTTTTCTTCGCTCTCATTTCCGCACCAGCACATATAAAATGCATCATCAACAGTCTTGTGGCCTACATGAACATCTCTGCAGATATGACATCGATGTGCAATCGATGTCAGGTGGTTATGTGCCCGGTCAAACTATATTCCTGCAAGGCAAGCTGATGTATCTCTTATTTTCTGCTGATTTGCTTCTCGCATCGCACTCGTATCATTGTACTCACTGGTTGCCGCATACGTCACTAACGTTCCTTTCAAAACTACCAACCCAAACTGCTTCAGGAATGAGTTGAGAAAGTTTTCAAATGAAGACAGTTTTGCTGATAAAAAATTTAGTCGGCATTTTAGCTAATGCCATGAGATCCTTCTGTTCTTTCTCCTAGTCACCTTACGCTTTTGAGTTCTTGGGTTTACAATCGATTTCGCCACTTCCCTTGCTAAAGCAGGCTAGCAGTTCCCTGCACACTGCCCTCTAGTTCTGCACACATGCCACGCTGAACGAAACCTTGCATACCACACACCAACAGTTGTTTTGAACAGTTTATTGTGGTGAATGCGCCTGCTGTGTGCTTGGACAAAACGTTGAAATTGTGCGAAGCACAGTGTGAATGCTGCAAGTCGTCTGCAGGTTTTTCGTTTATGACCAAACAGATGTTGCTATTTTTGCCACAGTCCTTAGCCATTTGCGGTTTCGTTCACCCCTGCCATCGATTACTGCATTCCCATTCGCCTATTGTAAATACATGGGTAATGCATCAGTATAATCATAGATTCACAGTACATCGAAATGATCGAATGTTCATTGTTAGGCAACGGTATTTGCTCTACTTTAATCCACAGCATGCTTTCCACCATGCAGCAAATTTGTTGCCATCTTCAAGCATGTTTTGATGACAGACTTAGCTTGGCAAAAAGTTTTTTTTGTTTAATCAACACATGCCCTATTTGAAAAGAGGAAAGAAGAGACGGTTTACTAGGAGAGTCATTTACAACTGATGACTGGAGGGAATTTTGCTTTTTGCACAAATATTCATACTGTTGCTTGAAAAATGCGGAGCTTGTTCTGCTGAATGCCGTGTTTGTTTTGTAAATGACTCTGCAGTTTTGAAGGAGCCAATCACCGATTGCTATGTTTCAAATCGCAAAACAAAACAGGCACTGAGCAAACGGCTCATGGCTCGATTCTTCCCTTCTGGAAAGAGAAAATCCATAATTAATATCATCATCATACCACTTTCGCCTTTCAATTTTCGAAGGGAACTTATTCTCGACGTTATATTTTCTTTTCAAACCTGATTCTCGTTTAAACTGCCAAGCTGATGAAGCTGACATGTCCTCGTGGATGTCATATGCATATTTACATTTACTTTCAGTTATAAAAGTGTTTTTACATATTTCTTAGACATTGTGCAGGTATTGCTTGAGATATAAACGCATAGTAGATGTTGGAATCAATATCAAAATGGTGACAAATACCAAAAACAGGTTACTCTACTCAGATACACTTCGACTGCTAAGGTTACGCTGATCAGTGTTCAGGTGTCTGGTTTTCACTCGAGATTGAGAATGAAACTTTCGAAAGTACTGCGGTTCTGGCAGATAACCTTCGCACAGGAGTGCAGAACGCTCATGCAGAGATTCCATCACTCGAGTGGATAAAACATGGCATCTCTCAGTAAAATCTATACCCATTGCATGATAGACGCCGTTAATTGCACCATAGTGTTGATGCATTTGAAACAGCACCCGTTTGATTTTTGCAATAATAAATTATTTTAATTTTTGTTCTGCGCAAACTGTAGTCTTACACGTTAAAGTTCTTAGCCATGAGATTTTCAACTGTGGACTCTACAATTTGCGGTTTTGTGCAATCATACCGTAATCCGCGTTTCTGCGAAGCGCATAGTTGGAAAAGAGATGCACTTTGGTTTTACTGGTCGTGGATCGTGCAAAAACGATTACAGGCGTTCTTCGATTTACGATGGAGTTCCCGTTCTTAGGAGGGTTGGTAACGCGGTTTTCATCGTAGCCCGGCTTTGTGTGGTATACCGTACCAGTGGTTCACAACCTTTTCAGTGCCATGGACACTTTTGACGATTTGGGTGAAAAGTGCGGACACCTTTAACAAACCCAGTTAATACTGTTACGTACAAGTGATCTCTACTAGATAAGGTTATCATCCTTTTTCCGCGCCAAAAATCATGAGTGTTTCGTGGAACATGTCACGTAACAAACTGAGTGGTCCTTAACCACAGTTCTGAGAGGCGCATGTGGCTCCCAAGCACCCTTTGTGCGGCCCTCAGCACTCTTTCAATGAAACCTTTAATATTTTGTGTAACAGACTTCGTTCTGCTATAAAACAAAACGTGTCTAATGACTTGTGTTAAAATTTCTTTAGTGCGGCTCTCTAACAAAGTCGTAAGCCTCGATTTGACTCCCTTTAGCGAAAAGGTTGAGAACCATTGAGTTAAAGCAGTGGTTTTCAACCTTTTTCATACAGCGGCCCGTTTTTCAACCCGATTTAACCTAACGACCCTCTTCCAAAAATTCCAGTCAGGCATATGAAATGCAGTGGTGTTTGCGCAATAGAAAATCACAATGACTAAAAAAAACGTACGATATCACTACGTTGAACACAGACTCACCTATTAAATTGATACATATGGCAGCATCAATGAGAGACACCCGTGCCGTATACAAAGAAACCACTCCAGAGCACAACTCATTGAAAACTAGATAACTCCCAAGTTAGCTACCGCATTCCGAAATCTAGTTTACAAACACAGCACATTCTTACGTCACAAAGATATTCGTGCGTTGCCAAGTGCAACAGTACTTCGTACTGTAATGGCCATAATAAAGTAGGCCATCATTTTTGCCAGGTGATCTCATTATTTTGGCCGCGACAAACGGTGGTACACGAAATATAAAATCTAGAAGTAATTATGAATATTTTTATCAGAATCTCTCGCGATCCCAGAAGAAAGGCAAACAACCACTGCGGGGGCGCGACCCAAGGTTGAAAACCACTGATTTAAAGAATGGAATTGTGCGTAACAAGCGTTGCTAAGGGCGCAGTGATTGCATATAGTTGACATTGGATGGAAAAAATGTGAAAAGTGTATTCACCAGCCATTGAAACATTCAACAACAGTGTTGCCAGATGGTGAAATGCGCCATCACATTTTGAAAATCTGGTGAAATATGAAACGACTTGGTGACACAAAAGAAGCATGGAACACGAAGAAAATCTGGTGATGCTCTGTAGTATTGCCCAGTGCACGAAAAATTTTTTTTACAGACGAAACCCAGCTAACTTTTTCTTTTTTAACATTGGATTTGTCAACACTGTCTCTACTGCTCACCTTCTCTTCAGTCGTCCTTACGGATTGGTTTACCCGCCAGCCGGCAGGGTATGGTCACCTCAGGAAATTTTTATTCAGTGTGAGAGTTAGGGTTGACAGGTTTGGGTTAGTGATAGGAGTTGCAAATAAAGTTTAAATCGTGGTTAGATTTGAAAAAGACGGGCAAAATTAGTAGCTGCGCCCAATAAGCTTTTAGTCAGTCTCACTCCTGTTGATTGCTAAATAAGCAGCGCTGATAAGGTGCCGTTAGAATCCAGATGACTGTTCCCACAAGTTAATACTTATTTTCACTTTTGACTGTGTGAAACGTTTTGTGGAAACATTCAAACTTCTCACTTTTTGGCGTTTTTCTTTTTGTGGTCAATACTAATTTTCGCTACGCTATTTGAAGTAGTATTAGATGCTTTGATCCTATACATACAAAGGTCATGGACACCCAAAAATCTTTCTGTGGACCCCTGATTGCAACCATTGCCATATAACATGGTATACTGTACCAGGGGCGGATCCAGGGGGGGCAACTGCCAACCAAAAACCGACAAAAGCAACTTTTTTCACCATAATTTCGTAAAATTCGGAAAACAACATTCGCGAAATAAGGCCATTTTTTCGTCCATTCTTTTGTCACAGAAGTGCTGTGAAATATACCTCATCTCTCTTACGGTAGCGAAGCCGTGATGAGACTTGACTACCAGATATTACTGAAATCGCCCCCACAACCTCACTGGCTGGACCAGCCTCTGTATTGTACGTTGCGGTGGCTAAATTAACGCCGGAGTGTGTCACGCTTTCCCTAAAACACGTGAAAGACATGCAAAAATACAGTATTTATATGGAATTTACCGCACTAAACATCGTACTAATTTTTTATGTACCTTATACCAGCATGTCCGTGAACTCAAATGTCATAAATAGAGTACGTCGCAAACCGAAGAGCACTTGAACTACAGTAGCTAAGACAAGGTAACGCAGGGCTCGCTAATGCCGCGCATTCATGTGAAGCTGTGCCAAAAATATTCCTTGCTGTATTCAGTGAAATCACTGCCAAATCGCTGAATTGGTGAGCGGCAACAACTTGCCTAGCGATTGTGTCGTCCAGGTAGAGATCGAATTTGCGGCACCCTCGCAGAAGTTTTCATGTACCAGCGGCGTAACTGACGGGGGGCAGAGGGGAGTATCCCCCTGGTAAGCTAAATGTAAAAATCGGGCCATCCCACTTAGCTTATATTTGGGTTTTAGTATTATTTTGCTTATACAGTAGAATTTGTCTAATTCGTCAATTCGTTACTTTTTCGTCAGTCCCGGCAGAATTCCTATCTTTTGTGTACATTTCAGTTCGTCTAATTCAGGGGTTCCCAACCTGGGGTACATTTGCCTATCCGAAGGGGTACATTTAAGGTTAGCAATAGAAGATAAAAATATATTTACATGTTGTTTATTTTCAAATATTTGTACAGATATCACTTAATATTATTTTCAAAAGTCATTATATGCTTACTGCTAATGTATCTATGAAAAATCATGAGAAAATATTTTGTCATAAGGAGTTTTAGGGGTACATGTTCATCTGTCAAAAATCTGAAGGNGTACATCCTTATCTGTTGAAATGCTNTAGGGGTACATGCTCATTCGTCGGAATGCTGAAGGGGTACATGGTAAGAAAAAGGTTGGGAACCCCTGNTCTACAGCAACGGTCACCAAACTACGATCTGCAAGGTTAGTTCTTCCGACCCGCTGCCCTCTGGCACAGATCAGCTAAATTACGATGATGCAGTCAATAGTCAACTAATGTTTACCAGGGCTCCAGAAAACCGATCTCTCCGAAAACCGGACTGGGTCCCGTTTAAAGGAATTGCACTGAATTACGGGCATTGAGTCTTTTTTCCATTTGGTTTGAATGACTGCATTGTATTGGTCAAACACGGTGTCCTTTCCGCGATCTTCAGCTCTCACAAATACCCAGTGGCGTAACTGACGGAAGGACAGGAGTGCAAACTGGCAAGCTAAAGTAAAACTTGGCAAGCTAAAAGTAAAACCCTGGCCCCCACTTTTATATTTCGGTATAAAAAATTTTGAGGATGCCTGCTTTAGAGTGATCATATATCTGTGAATTTTTATTCACTACTTTTAGTAAACAGACAATTTGAAGACTAACGATTACAACCTCCGAGTAGTTCAGTTAGAATGTTAGATCATACTCGCAGTGGCGAGCAGAGTGGGGGGACCAACGGGGAGATGGCCCCGGGCATCCAAGGCAGGGGCGACATCCAAATAGTCAAATTACAAAAATTGAAATGCTGTAACTCGATCATTTTTCCTATTTGTAAGGCTACTAATACATGCTGCATGGAGTGGAGTTAATTTTTCAAAACTTGTTTTTTTTCTCAAATTTCAGTGATTCTCACATTCTTCAATACCAGGGACCTGTACTCTAAGTGTGCGGCGCACAACCAAGCAAAGTGATAGGGACTTGACTTTTCCAGATTGTTCGATCAAGGGAAAATCACAAAAAAAGATTGAAAGATAATTATTGACGTTTAATTACTTTTCTGAGTCATATTTCAAAACTGTCCGATTTTAACTTGTTTGATTTAGCTGACTTTTTGATGCATTACTAGTTTCCCGTTTCATTTTTTGATCTGGCAACCCTGGGTGTGCGCTGATGCAGCCGCACACCTGAGCTTGAAATCTGAGCATCATTTCGAGCTTCGTCATTAATTGACTGTTCAGGCGGTATGTTCACAACGACTCACACAAGCCCATATCTGTTCTGTACCCCCCGGTTAGTTGTACATACAACATTCACATAATAAAAAACGAAAATTTTCTTGTGTGCTTAATGCGCATTCTCAATTCTTGTGTAGTTTAGCAAGTTTCAAACTGTAAACCAGGGTCTCAAGCACACAGCCCGCGAGTCACAGAGAACATTTTGTGCGGCCTGCGATGTATTTTTGGAATTTTCTAATGATTAATAAAAAGTTATTATTTTATTCACCGGTGTTGGAAAGTGCTCGGCCAGCGAGTGAACAAGTTCCTTGTAAAAGAACTTAAAGACAGCTAGGAATCATTTGCGTATAACCCACGATACCTTTCGCAGGAAACAAGATGTGTTAGCTGTTTCTAGTCAGTAACGAGATTCAGGTACCGCCATTTTTGGGTCAGTGTCATAATGCGGCCCTCGGCTTACTTCATAAGCCCTCATTTCGCCTTAGGAGCAATTTGAGTTAGAGACCCTGCTGCAAACCCTGGGTGTCCGCCATTCCAGCCGCATACCTTCTCTGCTCGACTGCTATTCGACGAGACATTCGCGCACCCTGGTGTTACTGCAGTTGTAAACTTAAACTCCCCTGTCGTAGTGTTGAGTGGGTTTACTCCATTCCTTTAATCCGCAGACTTACGTTTTTGCAGTTGTGAACTGCGCTGACGTAGGACTGCATGCGTTCTATACTCCCCTGTTTTAACGCGTTGCCGGATATTTTTGCAGTTATGAACTGCTCTGTCATAGCGTTGAGTGCTGTTTTTCTCCGGTCTCCTTACTTGGAGCGCTGTTCATTGATATTCATTACAGTGACACATTATTGTACAACAACGAGTAAGGAGAGTGCGTGTAGGAAAATATGCATGTTGTGTCAACAAACTTCGTCATAGCGTTGGTTTGCAAACGTGAATATGACGTCATATTGTGACGTCACAAACAGCGTATTGCGGTAACAATGACCACCATACGCCACTGCTTAATACTAGATTTTGGTAGGGGTTATACAATCAAGCATTCACCGCGGGCACCACCAGACCTCTGCACTAAATCGATCTGGAGGTGATGCGCACAGCTTTCCAAGCAAGGCAACTGTATTTTGTCCCTCACATGAGCAGGTTGTTCTTTTGAACATAGCCCTTTGTTCAGCCCTTCCTGGCCAACAAAAATATTATTTTCGAGTGCGAAAGATATTTCAACAGAATGGTTTTTGAATAAGTTTGGGCTTCTGAGTACGAAAATGACATCCGTTTCTTTGAATTTGCTCTAGTTTTTGAGATATCGATATTGTGTTTTTTGACAAGAGAAAAATCGTTAACTTTAATATCTGCCAAATGTAAACACGAGTATCAGTAACGCGGGTATTAGAACTGTCTCTTAGGTAGCATGCATTCCTTATCCGCGACCAGATACACTAATACGTCTAAATGTTATTGCAACATCACAATACTTTAGTAATACAGTATTGGAAACACCCTTTGAGATTAAATGCTTCAGTCTCCATTCTCCGCAGCACAAGTTATTTACCTGCAGCCTATGTAATATGTTGTTGTACTGCATACATCTTTACGACTGATTTCCTCAGCTTTGGTTTATTTGTATTTATTGGTTATGATTTCATCACGAGGAAGTTGTCGAAATGATCTTGGCAAGTTTTGTAGTTATGAGGTTATCTATGAGGTTATCTATGATGAATACACTTTCAAAGACCAAAGGAAATGTATCAAAGATTTTGTGAGGAAAGTGTATCTTGCGTATACAGTATTAAAGTGAACCTTGGTGGCCAAGATAAGCCATTGACACCTGATATTTCCTGCTAAGCATGTGTAGACAGCTTGAGAAAGTGAACTAAAGGTAAAGTACGCCTAAAAATCTTACTTTTGCTGTACCGATGGTTTGAAGAGAACCAAATGCCATTTCAGTGACTGCAATTTCTGTTTGGTGGACTTAAAGGAGTATACTTCCTGCGTTTAGTGGTGTACCTGACATATCCAATGGAATAAGATGAGTATCATGAAGATGTCGAAAGCTCTGCAAGTGACAGCGGTGGAAGTGTGTTGCAAAATAGTTCAGCAATTCCAACGTCATTCAAGCAGGAGGAGCTGAGTGATCTTATCAGGGATTTCAAGTTTCCTAAAGAAGCAGCAGAAAATTTGGCGTTCCGACTCAAAGGCTGAAACTGCCTTCGAACCGGAGCTTCAATAACACTCTACCGTACGAGAGAAAAGAATTCGTGTTTTTGCCAACAAGAACTCNTTTACATCGAAAGGATTCTGCTGAAAATGAGAGTGTCACAATATAGAGTTGCAGAGTGGCGCTTAAAATTATTCATAGACAGTTTGAAAATAAGTTTNAAATGTGTATTGCTCCATAAGGGTAACAGATATGCATCTCTCCCAATTGGCCATTCAACAAAACTAAGAGAACAACAACATTATAACGGTATTACAGAAACTGGATTATGACTCTCACTAATGGTTAATCTGTGTAGACTTAAGGTCATGGACGAGAGGTAGCCAGGTCAGCTGTGATACCCGCACGGTGGACTCTGTTGTAGACTCACATAGAAAGTCTTACAAAAAAAAATTTGTAAACATCGAGAAATATTTTTTTCTTTAATGATCGATTAATGTGCTTCGACTGTTTATGAAATGTACTTTGATCGTTACTAAAAGTAGTGTTTGTGCTTTGACATTACCTGTTTTGGCATTACAAAAATCTGTTTTTAATGCTAATATTGTCTAATTTTTTGAATTTTTGCTCGATATTTACATGAAACATGATATTCATGTACAATCTCTCTGCGATAACGATTGCCGTCTTTCACCATATCGCATCAAAAAAGAAAGAATACTGTATCGACATACTTGAAAAGGCATATAGGTTCATATCAAACTTTAGAATATAGAAAATACCAATGTCAAAATTGGCGAATTTTCGCACGTTTTTGAAAAACATATAGAATATCTCAAAAACTAGAGCCAATTGGGACAAACCAATGACATTTTCAGATTTAGCGACATCAAAATACCCTAAACCCATTGAAACATTCTTGGCACCAAAATGCGTGTTGGCCAGTGAATTGGTTTGCTCTTTGCCACACAAACCTCAACTTAACTTTATTGGTTTAAGTATAGAAACGAATTAACGTTTACAGAATCCGAAGTTAACGAACCTAGAAATAGCAACAACAGATTTTCATTTGGAAACACTTCCAGTCAATTTTATTAAGCATATATTTCACTGAGGATACTTTGGGAGCTGTTCAAGAACAAACAGTGATGGTCTTCTTCCTACCATGCACTAATGTTTATCGCTGTGTTTTAGGTTATTGTTTTGGATGACTCACCCATTGCAGACAGTACATGATAGGGTACAGACAGTTCGCTGAAGGGTTGGTGAGGAGTTCCTGCCAGTAGGTTCGAAAAAAGAATCGTTTTCTAAGATCATGGTTTGGGAGCGATATCAGTTCATGGAACCAGTACATTACACACAGAAGAAGGAACCATGAACCAAATATAATATGTAAAACTGCTGGAAGGACGCCTGCTAAGACAATTAGGGAGTGGTTTCTTGGCAGAGACTTCATCTTTCAGCAGGATGGCGCACTATGTTATGCAGTATTTGAAAGGTTTCGATGAAACCGTTCAAGGAAAATTAATTACAGTTTTGAAATTGCCTGGAAACAATCCGGATATGCACCACATAAAACAATTGTGGGGTATCCTAAAACAGGGATTCTCAAACTTTTTCCCGTTAAGTACCCCCGAGTCATGAAACAATCAACCCGAACCCCCAGGTAGCTGGCAAAGCCATGGATTTCACATTGTTGCATCACAGCAACGCAAGATCAGGCAAAATCTACGCGGAGTTTTCAATCGGCACGCCTTTTCCTCTAGAATAGGATATTAAAAAATAGCACTACATGAAAACTCAACTGCCATCCAAGTACCCCTGGAAATCTTCCCGTGAAACTCTGGGGGATTCGCGAACCCCAGGTTGAGAGCCACTGTCCTAAACCATTAGATTCATTCAGAAGCAACCAATAACCACAAAAAGAGAGATGATACAATAGCTGATCAAGATGTAGTTTTACAGCAACAAGAGAACCAGATTTTGTAAAACCTTCATTTAAAGCATGCCAAATAAAAACAAAGCTTTAAAAAGTCTCCAATGGAGGACAAACTCAAAATACTGAACTACTCCGGGCATGTGATTAAAACGCTTATGAAGTTGTTTTTTAGTGATATTGACCTTGTGAATGAGAAAAACATTTTTTATTGACGAATAAAATATCCATAATAATTTTTCTAGTACTGTAATTACAGAAATACAACTGGGACAAAGATATTTGGGACCAGGATCACTGATTCATTTCTGTATCGTTTTCTGTTCGGATCAATGCTGGATGTTCGTGTCAGAAGGAATAGAAGTGTTTACCGAACATCAACTAGTTGTATTTACCAATAGTAAATATAAATGGAAGTGAGCTTTTGCATGGTTTCACTTTGAGGGCGATTTTAGGAATCGTTTTTTTTTCTCGCAACAGCATCTGTAACTTATGCCGTTACAGATGTTTGTTCACTCTGAGCATTTTTATGTTGATATAATAATTGCCTTTTCAAAACAAAACAATAAATTTTGCTGCTTTTGTAAAGGCAAAGATACAAAAAATATTACGTGAAACAACAGCAGTTACTTTCTAATCCAGCGAGCAGAAATGTAGGAAAATCAACATGCTTGTTCACACTTCGTTACCCAACTTGTTTTAGCAAATTTTTGAGCTTGCTGTCAACATCTTTTTGGCCGCTAGGCATGAGATTTGGATATGAGAGTCAACCACATTTGAAAGTCAGAAATGGCAAAGAGCTGTAGCGTTGCATACAATTCAGCTAACATAGCAAACGGCAAACTTGCATTTTTGTCGCATTGTTCATTGCTTTAAGCCACTGTTGACGTTCCAGTTCGCTTTCTGCCGTGACTGTGATAGACATCTACAAATATCAATTCGATGTAGGTTATCAATATAATCATTTTTATTGGTCACTGTTACAGACTTACCAGTGGTCGAAAACCTGCGGCTGGCAGGCTGCATGGGGCCTTCACGACCACTTATTGTGCCCCGCCTCAGAATTTTTGTCACCCAAATCTCAGGAGACGTGAAATCAAAGTCGGATTTCTTTTTTCACGTAAATGTTACAATAGGTGTACTTTCTTTTCTTGTTCATCAGAAGGTTGAATTAAATATTTTTTGCGGCCTGCCCCTAATTTTCAACACTTCATGCGGCCCGTGATAACAGATAGGTTTTCTTCGATAACAACTGTTGCTCGTCACAAAGCTTTTGCTGTTTTATTTAACTTCAAAACTATCCAGCTGCAAGCCATGACAAAATTTTGACAACAGGCAAGCGAAATAACGAGTGCGAAACATCTCAGCTTCTACAACTTTTAAGGTTTCAGACGAACATTAGCAAGGCGTCGTTAAAATACGTATGTTACCTTTTGATCGGGTAGTTGAATACAAAGAGCGTATGAAACTCCATGAAGATTTATTTCTTCAATGGTGCAGTTTCCTAAAGGAATAATTCCCTGAAATAACATGAAAGCATATCACGAATGATAAAAATTACACTCAATTAAAATTACGCTTCTTGAATATATTCACCTTGGGGTGGATGTTTATCCCTCTTTTATCATCAAAGAGCTTTTTTTCTGACTCACCATAGTATAAAAGAAAACTGTCCTTGAGGACAAAGAATCTGTAAAACAAGTTATTATCATGTTTTGGAAACATCAGTTCTCAACAGAGGTGAAAGTAAGCCGGAACGCCGTTCCGGTAAAAGAATTATTGCCGGTACGGTGTTCCGGTTAGAATTTCTAGTAGGTTGGTATTATGACGC
>JGI24158J21664_10006867_pt1 | contig 15048 bp, 5 predicted proteins | sample Ectturendosymbi3_FD_21664 | JGI IMG/M metagenome (IMG submission 21664) | reverse complement strand
TTTTTTTTTAACCCCCCCCCCCCCCCCCCCTTGCGTACGCCCTTGCTAATTCACACGCTCTTAATTTTTTCAAAGCCAAGTCCAAGGTTCTAGCTTGTTCGAACGCCGTTGCTAAATCGAGTTCCCGGGGTTTTTAACAGTCTTTGGTGGATTGCATACAATGAAGATAAACATCACGAATCATCTTCTGTCTGTACTGCTCGGCTGCAACTGCCGCAAAGTTGCCGACCTCTGTCAGCTTCCGATGAAGCTGTAGAATTCCATCAAGAATTTGACCTTTTTGATGCTTGGACGTAGCGAGCAAATGCCAAGCAAAAATTTCGTTAAAAACCCGAACATTCGATCAACTCATCTGTGTACATAGGCATGCGGTTTCACCTGAACATTTTCTTCACCATGTTCTGCGTTCATTCATTTTTTGTTTTTGTTCTTCTTTTCATTATGCTTATTTGATGTCCAACTGTTGTTACTCAACACTTGTCAAAAAGTGATAAACGAGGTTGGTTGACCAGATGACCGCCACGGTCTTTCGCCAATCCTACATGACGCAGCGCTCCTCTTTATTTACACTGATCAGCTATTGTGCCATTGTGTTTTCATTTGCTCTAATGTTCGCTAATGGTTGGTTTACTGCATGCGATGGCTTTAATGGTGCTTCTGCTTGTTGGCTGAGTCATGCGTCATATGAAACAATAAACCATTACGTAATTTTCGAACATCTTGTGCCAATGAGTACATGCTTTAGAGTGGGGTTACCTACCTTTTTAAATCCTCTCCCCTGAAACGATTTTGTTCTGACCTCAGACCTCCTACAATTTNTAATCAAAAACTAGCTTTTAAACGTTTAAAAACGAATGTAAATATTTTAATATCTAAAGAAAATCAAACGTATGGACAAGAAANGATGACAGATTAACATTTGAATAGGCACGTATATAAACAAACCTCGCGATTTTATCTATTATCCATTGCAAAAGAAAAGAAAACATCCACAGGAGAGTAACAAATAGAGAAAATTCCTGTTATTAAGACGGACACTTCTCGCACTCCCAGGAATGATGCCTCTCACCCCTGGTTGGGAACCACTGCTTTAGACGGACGCTCAGGGCAGATGAACTTGGATCCAGATCTAGGCGAGAGGCTTTCATGCGTATATCCATAACAGGCTATCAGATAATGTAACTGTAATGAATAAGTTTGAAGCATACAAACGCGGCTTTTGGAAAACCAAACAGCCTGCAAGACACAACATGTATGTAAAGTAAACCACACATAAACTGACTGCAACATACAGAGCCGCAAACAGCTCTTCAGCTGCAAAGCGAATAATAGCTTAAAAAGTGAGGAGCAAACAAGTGGCGTTTAACTGTAATCAAACCAAACGATCACGTTGCCTTCAGAAGAGGCACACTAATTGCACGTTTACTCAATTTCACAAAATAGCTCAAACTCATCACTTTTGGCTTTTGAAGTACGACAGCAGCTTCAAGTTTCAGTATGACCAGCCCGTGGCGTGGCTGTTAGTTCGGCAGTGGTAGGTCAGGAGTTCGACGCTTGCCAATACCTTGTGAACTGGTACTGCAACCTTGCTAGTGCACGGTGTGCAGAAGAGCTGCGGTCATGGGCGTCGAAAGGACTTTTTCCAGGGGGGGCTATTAGGGGATTTTTTCAAAAGTTTTCTAGGAGGGGCCAAAAGTGGCAAAATTTGTTTTTTTCCTCTCGAAACTAAGAAAATAACCTTTTTTTACTGAAAATTTCAAACTCCGGGGGAGGCCAAGGCTCCACCCTGCCTCCCCTTCCGACGCCCATGGCTGCGGTACCGTTCTCTTCCGGATGTCATTCGTTGTATGCGTTGCTTTCTGCTCCACAGTTTGGGCAATTGCGCATGACATCCACGCACCATTTTGATCAACAGCGCGAAAAATAAGATCGTTACGTTTTAGTTAACTCTGCAAAGATTTCGTTTGACTTACGTTTGCAGCAGTCCCATCGCCACAGGGGTCCTTTGGTGGGCTTAGCCCCCCAAACAAAGCTCCAAGCCCCCCAAATTGAAACGTGCAACACTATAAATAAGTGGATTTTTGGTTAATTTTATAATGGGAAGTCCCCCTCACAAACGCAAAGCCCCCCCCGCAGAACTGCAAAGCGACCATTGGGGCATGAACGGTTTCACCAGCATCGCTAATGTCTCTCTTGCAACAGTACTGTAGTATTTGACTGTTTTGGCGTAAAGCTGCAAGGTAGGGTTTGGAATTCTTCGGTCTCTGCTGCGGGTGACCTTGAACGTTTCACTTGCTTTTGTTTTGTGATCAAAAAATGGTTTGAATTTCTAGCTGCAGTCATGGCTGTAGGAGGTGATGAGATGGGAGTGCATTAGTTCGGTTGAAACACTGTTTAAAATTCGGTTAATAGACAAAAATAGATGAAACCCGGATGGAATTTATAGTAAACGCCCTTTCAGAAAATCACTGAAGTTTTGTAAAGTGTTCAAACAAGTGCTGAGTAATAATACAGTATTCGAGCAAAATTTCTAGAAAGTTGGGCAGAGGTATGATGATGGCTTTGTTAGTGTTGCTCGGTCGTTCAAAAAATTTCGCGGAAAAAGCGAAAATTCCTGGTTAAACTCAGCAAAAATGGTGTGACAATCGAGAAGCGGAAATCGGGACAAAAACGCAAAAGAAGTTTGACAAAATTTTACTTCCTTCATAGTACTTAAGGTAGCGAACATTACATTTTGGGGGTTACAACTTCATCTACGGTCAACTACTCGTGTGACACTCGCCCCAAGCAGCTTTCCGTGTCAAGAAACATTTAGCGACGATTCGTTTGCTGACGATTCCTTTGCTTCCAGAATCGACAGAATTGCCTTGTTGCAAACCGAGTCGTCCACATGTTTGTCAGAGTGAACTGTGCATGTGACACATGCAAACTTTACACTTCCCTCAAAATACTGTGTTGTTGCAGACTCTTGATCTTTATTCAACGAATTTCGGAGCCTTTACTCATCACAACCGGTCTACTCCTCTTTAATTCATTTAAAGAAACTTCTGAACTTTTTTGTGAACTCTTCGTATGGCCGGAGTGGCCTGTGCTATCGAACCTGTGTGAAGCCTATTTTACCCCGGTCCAAATTCGAGCAGAGGCGATTACTGAAATCAAAGATCTTTGAGAGTTATTTTTGTATTTTCAGATTGTTGAGAGCATTTCCTTTGTTTTTTCTAAGATACACAAGAACTTTTTTGTTTTATGTTTTCTGCTGCATAATGTTTTCTATGTAAAACATGTTTTGACATGAAAGAATACAAATTCAGGTTTTTTACATTTTGCTCTTTCAACTTTTGGTTGACCCCAACATCCTCCCCCCAGAAAAATATCCTGCGCATCTGCTTCTCGCAATCACACATTCTACTTTGAATTCTTCAGCTTCAACCAGTACGACATTTGAATGTTGGAAAAAAGCGGTGATCAGACCTTTATACTGTGTTGGTTTGAAAAATTACTGCTAAGAGAAAGGGGTACCTTTGGGCTGAGCGTACGAGTATATACATGTTTCAGCGGTAGGCCTGAGTGGTTGTGCATTTTAGTCGCTCATCCTGGTTAATGAAGTAGCACCTTGGTTGATCAGGTCTTTGCGTTTACGGTCAAACGGCCGTCGCCTGAGCGCCGAAAAATAGTCTTTAAACTTCCGCTCTTCACAGGTTTTTGGCACCTGCACGCAGAACTATAGGTTCAGCCCTGCAAACTGCCGATAGTAAATGATGCAAGGATGATACAAATTTCAACAACTCAAGCGTGGGCGTCGGAAGGGGGGGGCAAGGCCCCTAAATTCTGAAATTATCAGCAAAAAAGATTGTTTTCATAGTTTCGAGCAGGAAAAAACAACTTTCATCAGCTTCGGCTTATCTTCATATTCTGAAATTTTTAACCTCTGACTGGATTGTGGCAGCCAGTGCTTGCTGCAATCTTTGTCATGCATAACGGAAGGAGTGTGTGGTGTCAGATACATTCAAATTTTCACCTTACGGCGCCGATCAGAAACGTTTGGATAAAATTCAGCAGGTCATTAGTGAAATCGCAAGCGAGAAAAAACAAATCCACCTTGAATCGCTTCTGCTATTACAAACATTTTCTCCGTGGGAATAGGAGATCTCTCACTAGCGCCGGTATGTGAGAAGTCGAGATCATTGCTGTGTGATACACGACACGGCCAGTAGTCGAGGCTGTGCTTTTCCATAAAAGGCGAAATTCAACATAGCCTAAACCTTCGTTAGGGCGAACTTTGCTTTATAACTGACATAGCTGGCTGAGCACGCGCCACCAAAGCTGGTATACCGGTCAGGTCATACCGAAGACTTGAAAACCGGTATTTGCGGCTTGTCCGGCCTCGTGCTCGGAGTTAATGGGTGGGGTTGAAGGAAATCGGTGCTTCCATTGACTCGCCAACAGTGCAGCATTCACTGCAAAAGCAGCCGCATCGTCCACAACGTGAGCAATCGGAGATGGGCGTCGCAGACCCCTTGTAACACTCCAAAAAGGGTACAGTACACAAACCGAGTACAAGGAAACTGAACTGACCTTGCGATGTACCACTACACTGATATTGCGATGCAACAATAGTAGATTGCCTTGTCATCTTGAGTATTTCCAAGTAAAATGAACTGCAAGATTTTTAGGTTAAGTGGTTGAAAAATTAACAAATTTAGTTATTAAGGTCATAGCGTTACATGCTTTCTATTGTTTTTCTGGAAGCTTGATGGTTTTGAACAAATAGTGTTTTCCAAAATTTTGTTGGAGATTACAACGCATTTAACCAAAGGTTTAGGCTTTTAAGTTCAATCAGTCCTATTTGAATTTAACTCCTTGGCACTGATCGTTTCACCACAACCTTTTCACCATTATTTTAAAGAAACGCTATATTCTCATCCTCCTGCTTATAGTTTCAAAATATTTGTGGACACTACTTATTTAAACGATGTGTAATATATCGCATGACGTTCATGTAGCGGTTCAGTGACTCTGACAGGTACGCGATCAGCCATTGTTAGTGCTTTCAGTTTCACTACTAACTCCGTGTTTACGATCTACAGATTCCGTCAAGCATAGGATGGCTTAAATTACACCGCCAGTGATGCGTCACTGAGTTTGGCCAGCACTAAAAGCTATTGCGTCACAACCTCGAGACAGTCTCATGCCACTATGTCGTCACCCATACACAGGGCGGACCCAGCCGGATTTCAGTAACATTTTGTAGTCAAGTCTCACTACGGGTTCACTGCTGTAAGAGAGATGAAGTATACTTCATAACACTGTTGTGACAAAGTAGTGGACAGAAAAATGGCCTTAAATCGTGAATGCTGCTTTCCGAATTGTACAAAACCATGGTGAACAAAGTTACTTTTGTAGGTTTTAGGGGGGAGATCGCCGCAATCGCTCTTGCCAATACTGCACAGGGATACCGAGAACCCCGTTTTAGATACTCCTGATACAGCATCATGAGATAATGTCAATTTGTATAGCAAGGCTAAGGTGGCTAAAGTAAAAGTTTCAACGAGCCCAAACACGTATCACTTACTTCCGTTTTCCGTCTGATGGTCCAGTTCAAACATTCCAGTGAGCAGTATAAGTTTATCACCGTTTTACTGCTAATAAAAATTAACAGGATTCTTGCGTGAGTGGTTTTAACATTTGCAAGAACTCGTGCCCTCATTTACAGACTCAGAGCATTTTTATGGCCGGGATTGAATCTTCGTCGCGTAACATTGCACTGCACCTTTTTAAGATAGCAAGAATATCGCTTTGATGTCAAAAACTTNCCTAAACCTTTGTTTGCCCTCTTCTTACTGCATTGCGATCATACGCGATAAAACGGTGATGCATTGCGCTGTCATTGAGTGGGGCGTAGCTTGTTTTTTCTTGTTTTATTCGAGTAATGACTGTGGAGGCATTTGAACCAAAAAGATTCGGTAGTTCTTATAAATAACATTACAAGCATTCTTGGGGTGGTGACAACCATCAAAAACCTTTGGATGTAAAACAGTCAAAGAGTTTTTCCCCAAAAGTTTTGACCTGGAATTCATTATTTTCACAATGTTTTGTACAATTTTTCGCTAAAAGAAACCAAAGTTACTAACAATAATTACCGAAAAGTCCTCCAGACAGAGCAGATTTGTCTGATTGCAGGTCAAGCTTGGTGACAGCTTTCTTATCACAGTAAGCAAGGCAATATTGGGCATAATCTTTGACTAGCGCCCGAGGAGCAAAAACCAAGAGGCTTTTGGTTCTTTGAGGTGCAAAGTCATGGAAGCCGCATGATTCCAAATAAATGTATATCAATAAACGCTACTGCAGTAGAAAATATTGCCCTGTATCACAACAGCGAAGCAAGATAAATTTGGGTTACCTGAGAAAAGCCAAAAAATTCGGCGCAGCAAAAATGTCTGCTGAGACCTCTTAAAAAAGTGCAGCCCCCAACCATCAAAAGATGAAATATACAGATCCACCTCAATCGAATTGCTTTGTGCACTTCTGTTGACCTTCAGTGTTGATGTGGCGTGGGACCGTCACTGAGTTCTACCAAAATTGCTAACATAGCAGTTTTTCCTCTTAGTCAGGTTAATTTTATTTAGGCTTTGCACTTTCTTCGAGGAACAGAGTTGTGACGTTGTTCGTAACACTTTTGCAATTCAATTGGCGCAAAAAAAAGGAACATTACATTTGTTTAACTTGTTTAACGAATATAAAAAATTTCCTTTGCAGAAATGTGCATATCTCATACCTTTGGCATTTGTATTTTCTATAAGTTTATATGCCCTGATATTAAGACTTTTCTTTGGTATTTAGACATCGTACCTTAGCTTGGCTGTTTTGTGTTTTTTAATCATATTGGCGACACTATAGTTTGCGATGGTGATGAGCAGGCGCGAAGCATGGAGCAAAATTGATAAAACTTGACATTTCTCCCTGTGATCGGCAAACCAAATACCGCGTTGATTAAAATGCACTGCCCACCTTCATAGGCTGTGTACACAGTCAACCTTGCTTTCGTTAGGTTGCCTTGTGACGAGTACTCACTGGCTCATTGCGAACGCATTTATATACGCGTTTAAATTCGGCTCCAATCGGTTGTTTGCTTTGCAAGTATCACGTGATCTCGATTAATTGCGTTCGGCGACAACGGTTACGTCAAAGTTGTGAGAAGAAATACCGAACATTTTTTGCCATGACAGTCACTAGCATCTTTTGCAGAGCACTTGAACCGCCTTGTGTGATACGAGTGTTTTTGTTCGACCAGGCACTGAAATCTTCAAACAAAAAAGTGCGAAATAATATCCTTTCATCAGGGAGAGAATTTCTAATGTGTGTTCCGTGGATTAGGTCCAACAAGTTTTTTCCAAGGCATTGTTAAACTAAAGAATTTTGCGCATACGTTTTCCAAAGATTATCTTTTATTTATTTATTTACGTGTTAGGCTAAGACTCGTGGTCTATATCACAGGAAGAAGTTAGTCAAAGAAGAAAAATGCACAAAAATACTGAATCATAACCAGGCGCGTAGCCAGATATTGTGATAAGGGGTGGGAAAAACATCCAAGTCTCAACATCGAAATATTTAATGCCCCTTGTTTTTGCAGGCATTATCCATAAAACGTGCATTTTTCTGACGCATTTTTTCTAAATAACTAAAATAATTATGTTCAGATTTAAGCCGGCAAATACAAAGTCTATTTTCAGTTAATTGACAACTTTTAAAGTTTTTTAGTAAAGTTCCAAGCTTCTACTTTGGAGGAAACCCACCGTTTGCTGGTAATACTTTCTTGCAAAACCGCTTGTGAAAATCTCGACGCTATAAATGCAAGATCAGCAGTATGCTTTTAGCAGCCAATATTGCAGTTGAGCAAGAAGTCATCGTGACTGCCATTAAGATTGCGCTTTTTAATTATATTTACGCGCTTCTGACATACAACAACACGTGTTCAGTCGAGGCCGAGCAGAAAGTTTGCTCTGAGACACCGACTCCCGAAGTAGGTTTACAAAACTTACTCGCAAAAAAATGTAGATCTTGACCAATTCTTGAGCGACTGGTTGTCGTATGCAGCTGATAACGTGAAGGCTGCAGAGTTCCTCAACGCGTTTGAAAAATGTTCGGATTTTATGCCATTAAACGCTATCAAATGCTACTGCGGTAGCATTTTTGTACGCTTATTGCACTGAACTTGCTTCCCAAAAACGATTAGGTTATTAGCTAGCTATTCTGAGTTAACATTTGACATTACAATTCACAAGTATGATATAGACATTATTGCAAATTGGGGAAAGTTACACATATAACTTGGATATGTTTGATCCACTCAGTCTGCACAAAGTGTGTATTTACAAAAACGAAGCTACAATTGTTTATTACCACGGCTCTGCACTAAAATTAAGAAATACTTGTCGCTGCAGCTTAACGCAACGGTTGGTTCTTTGATCTAGCCCAGTGTTTCACAAAGTATGGGTCGGAACCCAAACAAGGTTGGCGAAGGGTCAAAAAATAGGTCGCGTCGAGGCGATCCAAACCGGAGTTGTGTGTTTTCAACGTTACCACTGTTTGTCTGTGTCTGTCTGTAATGTACATATTTGAGAAAAGAGTAGATTACTTACATTAAAAACGACTTAGCAACTTACTGCCAAAAATCTTCCATACAGTCATTATTTTTTCATACGTTGTTCGAGGTTTAAATCGCGAGGTGTTCACCAAACTCAGATTTGGGTCACGCTCAAAAAAGGTTGGGAACCGCTAATCTAGCCATTCTTGTGTAAACAGTTGAAGTCTTTTTTTACATCCATTACTAAACAAATGCCTATCGTTGGACAAAATTTAATTTAATTTAATTTCAGTCACATGCGCGTTATCGAGAAAACAGATTGCAAGTTATTTGTAAGTAATGGCAGTATCGCTACCCTCAGCACTTACAGAAGCATCTTCCTGATTAGCTTGGGCTTTGCTGCTGACTCTTCCCGTGGCAGCTGAATGATTTCAAATTTAATGTAGGATAGGGTGACAATTAACATCAGGTGAAAGTTGTAACACCTTCAGACTATGTGCAGGCCGAACTCTGATTACTTGACAAAACCTTTTTTCTCGCAGGCAAGGCAATGTGAAATTGATGAAAACGTTAAGGATCCACATAATTATGATTGAACCGTCACGGTACATATTTAATCATCACAAATAAATATATAGAATTACTGTAATACTATTGTTACTAAACAGTGTCCGTGGCCTCATCGCGTAATAAAAAAGACTTTGAAGCTGGATTGCTTCTTAGCCCAAGTTTGAACTTCAAGGCATAAAGCGTGTATCTCCGCCATATTCACGCATTTGGCTTTAAAACTGCACAAAAACAAAACTCTTCGATGTTCATTTCAGGTAGTAGTTAGCAAACTCCTGGTCTCGGTCCGATTGTGGGCCGTTCAGCACTTTTTTTGAGCCGCACACTTTCTATGTTGTGGTTGCGTGTGCTAGAACACAGGCTACTGCAACAACTATAGAACATTGATTTTGTGACGTTAACTAAGCATTGTTTTTGTCATTATACAGTTCCTGACATTAACATAGCCAGTGGTTCTCAAACTTTCTTGAGCCGTGGCCCCTTGTAAGTTTAAAAGTTTATTGACTGGATCCGCCTCTGCCTTACGAGCTTGCGTAAACACATTGACAATTGAAACAAAGTTAACTATGTGGTAACAACTCTCTGTCAATTCAAGATATTGCTATTTATCTAGAAGAGCCACACAAAATGTCGCAGTTCGTCCACCATTGGTATGAACGTACGTGGCTTACCACTATCAGCAGTCGCGTCTCGCTGCATTACCTGTCAAGATATCTGCGTTCAGCAGTTGCATAACATGCCGCAAAAACGGCTACTACCGTAACTTGAAGTGAACCTTTAGGCTAGAGATACGTTGCCATGTTACTGTGACCCAGCAAAGGCTAACAGTAGAACAGTTCGCTCCCGACTTTCGCAACCTGTATTTGCAGCGTTAAGTGAACTGCAATTTCATGACTGCATGACAGCAGAACAGTGAACTGACTCTTGTGCTGTGTGAGTGTCATATCGGCAAACAAACTGTCATTTGCAAGAATGTACCCAACTAACCGGAATTAAACTGCTGATTTTACGTTTTCTAGAAATTTTTGCTTCGTAGTTCCAATTTCCAAAGGGGAATGCCTATTTTGTCCCCCCTGCGAACACCCATGGCCATCAGCAATTTTGATCACACAACCGTCTTGCAGAAGCATTATGTAGTGGGAGAAAACATGAAAGCTCGTGAAAACCATCAGACATTTGAAGTGAGCCGATGAAAAAGTTCGACTAAGAACGAAGATGCGCATCGTTGAACAAAAGCATGGAAATTGTTTCTTGTCAAGGCACCAAATGCCTTGGCGAGATACTGTAGTTAACTTGGTGTTGGCGAGCACTTAGATTCCTGGGGATATAATGCAAATTTTGGCAGTTGTAGTTAAAGGTAATGAGGACCCGTTTCATGCCACAGGCTGTGTGCACTTGTTCCACAATCTGTAGTCACGAATTGGCATGTAATATAGGCACAAAAATAGGACTATTTGCCGCAGTTGTGCACTGAACGAAGGAACCTTTGAGCTTGTTTTCCGCGCAATAAAGTGACTTTACTTGTCTCAGAATGTCGTTGTCATTCTTTGTAGTGAGACCAAAAGCAATGCACAAAGATATTTGATTTGATCGGTAAACTTAGAAACATCCCGTGTTGCAGGCTGTTTGTACTTTTTCAGACGAAAAACTGCCCCTACTGTCGTGTTGTCGTTGCAGTTAAAAATAGTTTCGTCTTCAACAGCATCATCGCAGCAAATACTCAGCAGGGTTGAAGACCACTAATGTTGGGAGAAAACACATGTATATCATCAGCAAACAAATTGGTGATTTTCAACTACACTTTCCACCCTGCATCCCACCCTAGCTGAGCCCGTAAGCTGAGCTAAGACTTCATTAAGGCAACCAGCGGGTATATATATATGGATGTAAAACTCTTTCGCGTAAAACCTTTCGTTGCACTAAACGGGTCTGAAGTCTTCACCTGGGCCGCAACCAGCAGCTATTTTCTGGAGGCAAACTCATTGTAACTTGTACCATCTTCGTTCGGCGGGAGCGAAATGATTGAACTTTTTGTTCCACCTAAAAACTACCGTAAACGTGTTATTTAAAATTTGGGGCGGAAACTGTCCAGTTGCCCCCCAGTTGCGGGCCTAGTCTTCCCTTCATGGTCTGAGTCTTCTACCAACTCACCAACATTCTGACTGTGCACATGAGTAAATTGCTCATAATTAGTTTTGTGAACAGCAGTTTGTGTCTAGTCAGGTGTCTTTGACGAATCTAAAAGCACTGGAGTGCCATTTCGTTCATTTTCTTACCCGCTTCTCTGCACATGAGAGTCGAGGGAACAACAACCCTATGAGGATTCGAAATACCTCGCGGTATTCAGCAATCTCTGATAATTCTGCTGATCCCGCACCAAGACGGGACCAAGCAAGGTCGGAGATGTAGTCACTNNACCTTGTCCTTGGACAACCTCTGGGCCGCTTTCTCTTGGGTGCAGCCAGCACGTCTTGCCTTGCCAATCTTCGTGGGACATGCTGGACATATAGCCGAAACGACGTGTATGTAGCTGAGATCTCTCGATTGAGAGAAGTGACTCGACATTCAGGGTTTTATGAATTTCACAACTGCGCACTTTGTCGTTAAGTGTCACGCTGTTAACCCTTCGCAAAAATCCCATCTCTGCTGCTGCATTTGCGACATAGCACTCTCATTACCCATGATTCATGGCCGTAGGTGAGAAACTGAACAAAGACTGATTTGCTGTGTCTGAAAGCTCCCGTTTTGAGACCACAAAGCGATAAATCTAACGAAATACGCCGCGTTTGCTTTATCAATTCTGGGTGCCATTTTTTACATAATAAGATGCAGTCTGTTTAAGTAACAAGACACCAATATTATAATGTACTACAACAACACAAAATGCTACTCGGCTTTAAAAGCTGGGTTAATTTTTCAACAAACTTGTAAAACTATAGTTTTCAATTTTCAAAAGCCCTTTTTCAAAAATTGTTTTTCTATTGTCGGACCTTCATTGAATATTTATTCCGGTAAGCAGTATTAGAATTAAAGCACTAGTAATGTACAAAAATTGTTGACCAACGCTTCCATTATTTCCCAGATGAAAAAACAAGCACTAGAATTAATTTGCCGTTCCAACCTCGCTAATGTTCTTGCAAATGAAGAGGCTGAAAAAATTTTGTGATGGTTAAACCATTGCGACAGTGGAAAGGCAACTGTTTGACGTTCATAAGGAATACTAATAAATGCATTAACGGTGACGATGTATTAGAATGAGGAAATGCGAAATGAAAAAAACTTGAATTGAAAAAAACGAGTGGTTTCACTTTAAAATGAGAATGTAAACCACTTGGCAGAATGATACGTAAAGGTTAGGATAACGGATATACTCAGATGCCAAATGTACAGTACATTTTAGCAGGGAGAGAAAGATTGTAGCGGGCTTGAATTTCAAATCGATTGAGTAGTTATCCTTTGTTGGAGAACTGCTTGCGCTGGAGAAGTAAGCCAACATTCTGGTATATTTTAACTGCATGTTGCTTAAATCACCTTTACTTTCACCAAGCCTCTTCCAACCGCCGTAGGTCTTGGGAAACACGCTGAAGTGCAACTGGTGATGGAGCTGCAATTCGGGAGTCCTCGAATTGTTGGGAAACTGGAATTTTCTTGAGCCATTATTATTCCTAGGTCCACTCTGGCCCGGAATGGTGACGCCTGACAAGTCTCCGGCATTGGATCAAATATTCTCTTAGAAAGGTCAGACTGAGTTTTTCAACCACAATCATACAGTACAAGGTAAGCGTTAGGTACGGGGAACCTATAAAGACAGGTGGGGAATATTTGTCCACTCTGAATGCTCATGCACCTGAACGTGGATCTAACATATTGGTCATGAATTTTGTCTGGGACTTCCTGCGGGATGCGAAGTGTGGTCTACTGATGACCGTGGCCGACTAAGTGACCCCAGCTCGGGTTCGCACTGGAATTTTTTAACGCGATCATCTTCTCTCGTGGCGGTTCTGCCACACAACACACACGCACACCATCTGAAAAAACAGGCCTGGGCAACAGCCACCCGACATGTAATTACACGTTTATGGTGTTAGTTTAGAAAACAAATTACAGACATAAGCATTGCTGTAGCTACGAAAGATTTTTGGTTGCAAAATATCGACAAAAGAACTTTACTACTACACTGATTTTGCTATTTTGTCGTGACCTCGCTGTTGTCAAACCACTAATGTAGGACGTAGCAAGTGAGAGCAGGAAAAACTGAGCCGCAACACATTTATAAAACACAAACATAACGATGGACATTTCGCAAAAATTGGCTTTGTAATTGCGCCGTTTTATCTGCCCTAACGAATTTCTGACCACCTTTCAAGTGGTTGTAGGCTATATAGGCAATGGCAGTTATTTTCACCTTCTGTATTTTCCATTGCCAATGCTTTTGAGCGTAAGTAATAAGACAGCCTTTCTCTGCTGCATAACAATAATGCTATTCCTAATTCACAAACGAGAAATGCGCAGAGAAGCTTTTGGAACAGGTATAAAAAATGCAGCCATGTGCCAACTTTGACAAACCAGTGTGAATTATTCACCCTTTCTCTCTGTGCCTACGTTTCCGCAAACTATCGTAATCTTTTCCCTTAATTTGTGACATACTTGCATGGTAGCTTAGAAGTTTTCAGCAATACGTCTAAGCCAGTGTTTCTCAAAGTGGGCGGAATCGCCCNCTTGGCGGCGATTTTGATGGGCAAGGGGGCAAAATAACAAAGGGGCGATAGGGGGGAGAAACATCACAAAGGGGACAAAATTGTTCAACCAATAATCGATCATTGAGTTAACTTCAGGAGCCTACTATTATGACTTGTTAGTTTCTTGCAAATTTGAATTTACTATAATAATCGTTGGATGTTGTTGCTAAAGAAATTTATCCATTGAATTTTTACTTTGGATCGTCAATGTGCCCGGCTACGGTGTGGATAATTTCAGAACTGCGGAGCCGTCGCAAAAATCACACACCTCCGGCTCCGGAGCTCTTCTTTTCATGAACATGGCTCCAGCTCCGGAGCTCTTGGTTTTCATAAGTGTGGCCCTGGCTCCGAAGCTCTCCTATTTCATGGCTCCGTCTTCTGGTCGTTTTCACACATTCTTATTTTAATTGTCTTGGTGTGCCTGAAGAGAAAGTTGAATAGAAAATGAAGTATATCAAGCACAAAAAAACTAAGAGAATATACCAAACCTTTTGGAGTAATTTAATCTGGTAATTTTTTACAAGCAGCGCTCTTATCATGGGGAAATCCTCGAAAAACAGCAATCACAGGTTCAGACGATTCAGAGAATAGTTACTAGCAGAAACGTAACTCAAGATGACGGTAATATAAACAATTTCTGGAAAAGCAGACGCTGGCTTTGCCGTCAATGCCTGAGGACCTTTTGTTATTACTTACGATCAGAATCAAGAAAATGGCTGTTTGGAAAACTACAGTGCATTTGCGTTTGAGCATTTAAACACAGACCAGTCCCAACTGACCTAGCGTTTTGCACTCGTTGCATGCTTTGCCTGTTGCAGTCTTGACGATTCCAGCCAAGAGCGCTGCATGGGTAAACCGTGTAAAGAGTGCAAAATAGTCAGCTCTCATGCGTTGGCAAGATCTTCATCCAAAACATTGGTATAGAGTCGTATGAAAAACACATTTCAGGCTATGATCATTTGCACCAGTTGAAATAAATCCGTACTTTAAGTACGACTCATTATTATATTGGCGATTGAAAGAAGCTTTCCTTTTTTTATGGTTGTAGGCCCCTCATCCTCGACGTCAGACACATGTAGGTAGTGGCAAAAGGCAAAAAAAATTTCATTGCCTTTGTGAGAGCATTGGCTATTCGTCCTTGACACTTAACCAGAAATA
>JGI24158J21664_10006866_pt1 | contig 15048 bp, 7 predicted proteins | sample Ectturendosymbi3_FD_21664 | JGI IMG/M metagenome (IMG submission 21664) | reverse complement strand
ATAGAGTTTGCCCTGAAATTTTTCACTGCATTGAAATATTTTTATCTTTCAGGATTTTTGAGGAACTTGCGCTTGCCCTGAAAACAGAGTTTGTCATTACGTTTTTCGCTGTATTTAATATACTTTTTACATTCAGGATGTTTGAGCAAGTTTTGCTTGCCCTGAAAACAAGAGTGTGTCCTGAATTCACTGTATTGAATGTACTTTTTATCCTTCAGAATTTTGAACAACTTGGGCTTGCCCTGAAAAATAGAGTTTGCCCTGAAAATTTTCACTGCATTGAAATAACGATTTTTGAGGAACTTGCGCTTGCTCTGAAAACAGAGTTCTTCCAGTTCTTCCTGAAATATTTCACTGTATTGAATATAGTTTTTACATTCAGGATTTTTGAGCAACTTGTGCTTGCCCTGAAAAAGAGAGTGTGCACTGAATTCACTGTATTGAATATATATTTTTTATCATTCAGAATTTTGAACAACCTGCGCTTGCCCTGAAATTTTTTACTGTATTGAAATATTTTTCATCTTCCAACATTTTTGAGCAAATTGAGCTTGCCCTGAATTTTGGCCGCCCCCCCGCCTCGTACGCCACTGAGTGTAGTCATGGCTTTAGTGTGGCAGATGTATAGGCTACTACAGTAGTAATCCTGCTTAATTTTTGTCGTGTTTAGCAAGTTCATTATAGCTCTATTCTTCGGGCATGTGTTTGAATTTCTATCAAATATGAAGATCCCAAACTTGAGGGCTAGCCTATGTCAAGGGTGAGGGGATCTTTGAATGCTGCCATTTCGGGCAAAACACATCAGGTGTCTTGTGTAATTGACGCATAACGGATCAGGTGTGTTTGGAGCAAAACGGCTTTTTTCTGGCATTCATGAGTTGTGAGAAAGTTTTTAGAAGCACCTTTAAGGCTATGAGCTTTCAGGGCTTGGATTGGTTGCAAAAGTTAGTGTCTTGTAAAGCGTTCTTTGGAGCCAAAGTGGTCTAGTAGGTAGGCGCGTTCAACACTTGACTAGCACTCATATGACACTTTACTAAACCTTTTCCCAAGCCGTGGTAATGGGATCAACCCAGAAAGACACTAAAACGTGAAACAGTCCTTACGCTAAATTCAGTTAAAAACTATCACGTTTCGAACCGAAAATGCAGCTAAACAGCATTTTTTAAAGAAATATACTACGTCCGCTTTGCCTCTAACAAAATTAATCAAAAGGTCGTAGAAGAACAAGAGGTTTAACTTGGCACTAACTGTTATGTCAAGATTTCTCTAATCAGTTAGCAAGTTTCCGCAATTTACACGGTTCTACAGTACCTTAATATTATAAAGTTTCATGCGGGCAAATTGAGGCCTGTCTAAGAAAAAATAGTGCACGAATAAATAGATAAAAAATGCCTTAGAAATACAAACATTTTAAACTTTCTCCCATGTTTAGACACTTTCTCAGTATTTGTGGTTGACTACCAATCATTTACGAAATTTTCGATCATATAACGTTATCTCAAGATAAATCTTGCAAGGAGATAAGTTACCAGTAGGACAAAGAAAAATTCCAGTAAGACTTCTTAAAAATGATTAGAATATAAAATTTCATTTTTATTCTTTGAAAGTTTCTATAAATTTCAACATTGCCATGCAATGTTTTGAAAATTTCGGGGGGAATTTGCACCCCCCCTGGTTGCGGCAGACACAGCCCTGAATCAACCCCCCAGACCAGTGTTCTCTTGAAAAAGATGCAGCGGCATCGAAAAAAATCACTTCCGTGTCGGAAGCAGCCGCAAGAAACTGTTGTGATTTGTCCCAAAGTATTTTTGCTCGACTAACCGAATTAAATTATACTTCGCCGCGCGTGAACTGAACGTTGATGACCTGACCTCGCCATGTTCTAAAAGTCATTTCCACGAGGCATACGGGATGCAACAAACAGCCACAGATCCCACTTTCTCTCATATACAGTAAGAACACTGTGACATCTGTTTCAAGTGATCCCACGCTGCGCTATGCGGCGCATGAAAATCAACACTTTCATGATGACTTTATTACTGTGATAGCCATCGTTCAGAGAAAAACATCTCGAAAGGTAAAATCCCGCTTTACAACGACACCTTCGAAACCGCACATGAGCGTTGGTGACGCACAACACGAAAACCACGATGGCCAGTTGGAAATGGCAGCTCGAGTGATGAAACGAAGCTTTTAACATCATACATTTGTAGCAAAACTAAAAAATGTAGTTTACATAAACAGCTATATATTTTGAAGCAAGTAGCATCGTAACCAAAAAATGTTCGTCGGCAACTTGAGGAAAACCATCAGGTCCTTCTGTGGCCACCTTCGACTGGCTGAAGCTTTTACAGGCCGGGGTAAAAAAGTGTTGCGCGGTTGTGGAAACTGTTTCAACGAAAACGCAACAATGCGCCTTCTTGCGCATGCGCACAACCTCAGCCTGACTTGGCAGGTGTAAAGAGACAAAGCAGTTGCCTGAAAACGCAAACATTCGCGGCAAACCATATCCCACTGTTGCTCATGTGAGACTGCTGCCCAAGTAACTTTTCTGAAATGTCTTCTGGAACGAATTTAAGTGGCGGTCAATCGCGGGGCAGCATTGAGGTAAGAAGGGTGGTAAGCTTCCAGCTGGAACGTCAAGCGTACACGTAGCAACGGAATTGTGATTGGATCCGGAACTATTTCTTTGGCATCAAGTCATCTTTTTTCCATCGCTTTCACACGCCCGGAATGTAATGGGAGACGTTGGCCAACGTGCCCGACTAAAAAAATAAAAGAAAAAAATTTCAGAAGACAGTCGCACCACATTTTTTGCAGCAAACACATTTTGTGATTTATCAGCGACGAGCCGGTGGTAAGGCTCAGGTGAGAACGGAATTTGGTTTTGAACTTCAGTGTTTACCTGACACGACCAACCATTTTTTAGATGTTTTTCTTTGATTATGTTACATTTGCAACTTATACTGCATAGAGAGATAAACAAAGTTTGATATATTTACATTTTTTGCATAAACGCATACAATTAGTTGTGCTGTACTAATGAACCGCGAAACTAACTGGAATGGTGCATTAGAGTGGCTTTTTAAATATTTTTCTTGTTTTAAACTAACTTCCACAGAAGCTTTTCCGTTTTTTTTTCTTTTTTGTGCGTACAGAAAGGTCACAAGTTTCACTTTAAACTGTCTTGCTTTTGAGATCAGTTTTTAATACCAGTCAATATTGAAATGACAGCGTATAAGGAAAGAAAAGTGATGCTCCCAACAAGCAGCCTTGTGAAAGCGCGAAGAGGTTGCCAGGTTTATGAATGCATTCGTATTTCGCATCTTTGCATCGAGCACACTTGGGGAAAACCCGTCTGTTCTGACAGCGACGGATGTGAGCAGCTCAGGATCTGACGGTTTGGTACTGATACTGAACGTGTAGCCTCTACTTTAGACGGGCAAAGCTTTTGGCCAATGATCCCAGACATCGCTGAAAATTTTTTAGGACCCAATTTCTTCTGGAGGCAGAGAACTTCTTCCAATTTTTTTCATCCCTTCCACTTTTACTCAATGTCTCCCAAAAAGCTCATTGAAAATAGGTGAACGACTAAATATCGCATTTAAAAATGTGCCCAGATAACACACACATCTTGCAAAGTTCAGCCACTTTTATGTTCAACACAAACCTGCAGTTGGCATCTAGCGTATATTAATTTGGAGAACAGCAACTGGCACCAAAGTCGATCACAACTTTGCGCTACAATATTTTCTGTCCGATTTTCATTTTTGGTCAGATATTTTCTGCCCGATTTTCATTTTTTACAATATTTTCTGCCCGATTTTCATTTTTTACGCTATAATATTTTCCGCCCGATTTACACTGGCACCGAAGCCGATCACAACTTTACGATACAATATTTTCGGTCCGATTTTCATTTTTGGACAAAGATTTTCTGCCCGATTTTCGTTTTTTACAATATTTCTGCCCACTTTTCATTTTTTCGGTACGGCGACCTCGACCTGGTGGCCACCCACCCCGTACGGCTGTGATCCCAGACGAGGTATTACGTGCATTCCCGTCAAAGCACCGGGTGAGGACCGATGCTGCGCAACTGCACAACGCGGAGCTTAACTGATGATGCAGACCCAAACTTACCATCGTGGTGTTCGAAACCGACCCTTGGAGTTCCGGGACTTCATTGACGAGACAGAGCAACGGTGCCATGGAGCACAGAAGGCTATCCAGCATTGTGGGAATGATCGTACTCCCCAAGCTTGAACCATTACCGGAAGTCTTGGCTTTTTTGCCTGTCGAAGAGTACAGACAACCATGTTGGCATCTTGAGCAGACGAGCACTTCAAGAACTAATTTCGGTCTTCGACCACACAGCAATTCGTGAACGTCTGCTGGGACACAGTTGCACAAGCATACGTGTTTTTTTCATTTCAGTTTGACACATTCCCAGTGGCACTTACATTTAGTACTCTGCACGTTTTCAAATTTTTTGTTCCATCCTCATCACCATTAATTTACGAAACTCCCTTAAACAAAAGTGCAGGACTCAAAAATTTATATCAAGAGTGCTTTTCTATGAGGGTGTCTTGTCAAATCACGCAGGGGGACCAAAGTACGGACGGAGAAGGATCAAGGAGTTTCTTGTATATGCAGATGTTTGAAACCGAGGACACATCTCATTTTCATCCTGCAGCACCCCTGCATCAGCTACTGTAGCTAATTTACCACCGGCTGTTTCCATAGATGTACACATCAAATGTTCTTGATACGAGATCGTGTCTGGCTTTGAACCTTGATTTTCAAACGTTTTGACGAGTTTTTTTCCACATGTGTTATGTCGTGAAAATAAAACGCACCTCATTTAGCTGCGATGGCGGGTCGTTTCTTAAAAACAACATCAGTGTATCACTGTCGTCCTGCTGCAAAGTTTTGCTAAAAATATATACCTTCTTCCTTTAAAGGTTTCAAGTGAAAGAAAAACTTCTTCACAATTTGTTGCTGAACCCATTTTCCGTGCAGGAGATTAGGAAACGTCATTCGATAACAGAGTTATTTTTAACAACCGTACGATTCGCAATTCGTTAATGGACCAAGTGATCGCGGTGAACTTACACCTTTTTCACAGGTGAGTTATTCAAGAACAAAAATATCATTTCCAAAGGAGCATATATTCCAAGATAAATATATCTTCACCTTTTATCAAACGGCTTCCTTATCAATCACAGCGCAATTCCGTTTATTTGTCCGAACGATACATTAATATCAAGTCTATAGTTACAAGCTCGCAGGTGGTAGAGCTCCAGCGGACAACGTTGAGGAAACCGTTACAACGGTGGCAAGAAGCGAGCAACAGCAGAACTTTGCCATCACTGTTGCAAGGAGGGAATTTACTGGTGTATCAAGCATATCGCTAAACCTGCCAGTTTCTCATTTTTAAGAATATCTGTATGATGTAGAAATTTGGAAGTGAAAAAGTAAACAAAAGAGTTTTGGTAGACATTAAAAATGCTAATTCCGATAAAACCAACGTCGACGTTTCAAAGGAGGCTGCTTTCTATTTCAGCTGAAAGAGAGAATACGGCGCAGCGCGGCGCCCAGACAGCATGCGATAAGATCGTGAAAGGTGGTCGTAACACATAAAAATTGCTTGCATCGCATTCTCTCTTCGCTGAAAACAACTACTTAAGCAGGAACCAATAAAACCCCTCTGCTGTACGACTATCACGATCGTTCATACACAGTGAAAGCTAGAAACATCAGTTGGTCTCACTACACCGGCGCTGCTCACCCATGTCGAGGAGCGATTCGCCGAGAAGATGAAAGTAAGCAGCGGCGTCGATGGGTTCCAGAGCAGGGGTCGGCAACCGGTTCAACTCGCGACGCATCGTTTCTTGGGGGTTCTTGTGCGGCGGAAACGGGGGGAGCGGAGCAATTTGCAGTTGTCGTTTCGGCGGAGCACGTTGAGCCACTGGGTGTGAAACATAACTAGCTGTAACTTTTATTCAAGCGATGCATGCGACAGTCGCAGTTTCATTGCTATTTTACTTTTTTCTAGTTAGCGTCATAAACTTTAACAAAACTGGCATCATGAAGTCGTTCGATCACCTGGCTTCTTCTTCGGTCCAGTCTCGATCATCTTGCTGCCTTGCCTTCGCTTGTTGTTAACCAGACCCACGTGGCCGAGTTGCGATTCCCACTTCACGCCGCGGTTCTTCCACATCTGCGACGCAATGCAGTCGTTTCGCGAAGTGGCGCCACAATCGCGTCAGCTTGGCCGAAAATCATCGCATTACTTTCAATGCGCACCTTGAACACACTAAAAGCGCCAACCAATGCTGCGGCACGCCGTAACTGAAACAATACACAACGCACAAACAGCACTTTCGTATTTGCCACCAAGGCATACAACTATATAAAAAAAACAAACAAAACACGTCATCCTCCAGCTTCGAACAAATGTGGCTTTTGCTGCTCAACCAGTCATTGACTATTTGAAGATACTGCCCAGTCTCCTTGTTAAAAACAAACAGGCAACGTTTGTCCAAGCACTCCTCCTCGACAGGCCAAAAAATGCAGTAGCGCAACATCGACATACAGAGACAATTACCTGCTTCTCTTTATCAGGTATTCGCTTCCAAAGATCACCCAACTTCTTGCTCACTTCTCCGAACTGCAAGCCAGGATACTGCGAAGCGACTTGCTTGCGCATTTTTCCTGACCACAACATGTACCCCGTCACTTTCTTCTTTTGCTATTTAAAAAATGCGGATGTTACCATCGACACTGTCAGCCTATCCGTCACTTGAACGAAAAATAAACGTCACACAACCAATACAATAACTTGTTTCCACATCAGCTAATAACTCCTTGTCGGTGTAGACGCAGTGTTTCAGCATCTGATACCTTTTGATTGTTGGCTTGTTTCGCAGCTAATTTCTTGGCGGTGGAAAGACGTTTCTTCTTGAATTGCGCAGAGTTTACTGACTTGGCCATCTTGCGGGCGCGGCTGACTTTCTTTGCAAGGGTTTCCTCTTCCGTTGCTTTGTTTACTTCTGCGTTTAGAAAAAAAGCAAACTTAGCATCACGCACCTACAGTCATAAGCCTACAAAATCTGTTAAAATGGTTTGCTCAAAGGCATCAGACGTACGCAGCACCTATGAGTTCTATATTGCCCAAACATCTGACCTACAGTACTAGAAAAAAATAACAATACGAATGCGCAGACAAGCGTGTCATAAGTGCAGTTCACAATTTGCTCTTTTTCATCCAAATTAAAAGCGCGCGTACATGGGCAGAAGCAGAGCCACGCTCGAGATCACACTACACGTTAAACCGCAAACTGAATCGTCATATCTCCAAGTTTGAACTCAACATGCGGGTTCGCGGTCGACAGCGATACAGACGAAGGAGCTAAAAAGCAGTTGATGTTTTCTCCGAAGCACAACTTCCGTTGGCGACGGTACAGGACGACCTGCAACAGACACTCCGGTACCTGTATGGGTGTATGTACGGAACATCAATTGCAACCAAAACAAGCGACGGTGGGATCCTCATTACCACATATGGCAATCAAACCACAAACCAGTGGCGGATTAAGGGGGGTGCTGACTGGGCTACAGCCAGGGGCCCCCAATCCCTAAGTTGGTAAAAAAGTGCAATATGTGAACAATGCACAATGCGCTGTAAAAGATACCATGGCCACTTGAACTAATAAGTAGGCCCTCTGTGCTCACTCATTGAAATTGCTTCGTTGACATCAAAGCAGTTGAATCTTTGGCGTGTGGTCTGATCGACACTCACTAACAAGTTAGTACTCCAAGGTCTAAAAAATTAAAGTATTCCATCCGCTTGTCTTATTTTGGTTTCCGATATGCATGCGGTATCCACGTCATTGAACATCGGTCCTGCAGACAGCAGTTGTGAACTTGTTAAGTGGTGACAAGCCTCTCAACAATGGTGAAAGTAATTAGATTTTAGCTTAGGATAATGAATCATGGTGTTATAAGGCAGGACTGCGACTGCCAGCGTTGGTATATCCGCCACGTATATATCCTCGTGTACTTTCATGCATTTGTCAGTGCCGGATTAACAATAGTAGCAATTGCTACGGGCCCGCGCTTTTGGGGGCCCCACGGTCTTCGGTAATAAATCTTATTTATTACATTAAATAGATTTTTTTCGGTCTAAGAAGTCAGTATTTTGCTAACTTTACCGTAAGTAGTAAACGAAGATTTTCAATTGAACGCTGTCAGTATCCAGAAATTCTTGTTTGATTTTATTTGTACAGTTACGTAACAAAAGACATGAGATTGCGGTCAGCAGTGTTGCCATTTGAGCTGATCTGCTGCTAAATATAGCACGATTTTCTTACTATTAGCTGTAAAATTTTCAATCTATCAGTTAGCTGATTTTGTAGCAATATTTTACCAACCATTTGGCAGGTTTAGCAGGTAAAAAATTCCTGATAAAAAATCTGTTTCAACTCTTTTTCAAGATGAAAACTTTGACACCTTCTTCATCAAATAATATACTTCTCCTCATGACGTTTTTAATTGGGTAACACCAGGACAATGCACAACCAGCTGCCTGCGATTATTAGGAATTTTGATTATGATGCAACGAAGTTGCTTCAAGCGGATAATTGTATCATAATAACAATTAGATGGCTTGGTGAAGCCTAAATGATTTGCTTGTCTGCTTAGTGATCGCGTTAGTTTAAAAGACAACATGGTAGAATGTTTTTATCCCGCGACACATGTGATATTTCCAAGTGGTTCAGTTGCGCTAGTAAGTAATGTCTCGTAAAAAACTTCAAGGCGAACCAAAGCTGCCAAAAGTTGTGACATATATGGTTGCAAGATCCAGAACTTGGCTCAGTGCCCAGAGCGTAACGAGGGGGGAAACAATCCCCTGGGCACCGGATCACTATTGGGGCCCCGAATGACTGCGGGGAGCGTCGAAAAGTCCCAACATTGTCACAAGTACTTTCTTCAATACAGTGAATTTGCTTCCGAACATGGGGGCGCCAAACTTGCGCCATCTAACGTCGTTACGCCCCTGTCAGTGCCTATCCTGTTGATTCAAGAAAAGCCTTTGTGAAGTTTGCAACAATGCAATCATAGCGAAACATTGTGAGCTTGAAAGGCATAACTGCTATAGCAAAAGCACTCAGATAAGACTAAATAAATTTTTGCATTCTCCCTGATGTAACACAAAGTTTTAAGTTAAAAAGACCACACTTGGAAAGTTGCACAGATGGGGCTGAAGCTATGCTCAGATTGTTTATCGCTGAGCATTGTTCTACTGTATAAAAACATGCAACCATTTGAAAGAGATCGTCAAGAACTGTGTGTCATACAAAAAAACGAGGTAAGCTGCAATTACTTTGCTCAAAACGTTGAATGAAAGAAAATTGTTGGTCGAATAATGCGGAATAGGACAATTCGGCGGCGCCGCTGTTTCGGCGATGGCGATAAATCGGTTATAAGACATGATACTTTTGACGGGAGCACTTTTTGTGTACTTCAAAAAATTGTTTCTAACTTTAGGGTTTAGCTTTAGGACAAACAAACATGCTTTGTAATCTAACCTTTGAAGTAGGCTACAGTAAAATTCGCCTGTAACGATTTCGCCTATAACGACGCTTTTTCTTCGGTTCTGGCAGAATCCCTACCTTTTTCGTGAATTAGACCGACTATATCGTTACTTCGCCCATAGCGACGCATTTGGTCGGTCCCTTGAAGTGACGTTACAGGGCAATTCTACTGTAATTCAAAAACAAACTTTTTTCATATAAAACATTTCCGACCACCATCGCCGAAATGTCCTCGACCCCGAAAAGTGTGGTGGCCAAGACCGGTATTTTCAGCCCATTGTCATTGGCAGCGAGTGCAAGAGGAAATATTAATACACCGTATAACTTTATAGGTATCTTTTAATCATTTTAATACAGCAGATTTTTAACATAATTTCACTGCTTTTAGCAGATTTTAACTGAAAATTTGTGACAAGACAGTGAGTGGAATCTAGCAGTTTCTTGTGACACCGTTTAGTTTTAGCATATTTAGGTTGCAACCATCTGGCAAGACACAATACACATTGTCAACTGGTAGTTTAATCCCAATTCTGGTGCTGTTTACTTCCAAGATGCAAGTTTGGACATTCTGGTACATACTACTTTTATGTGAATCGCCACTATTTAGAAACAATTCTTCATAACTGACTTAAAACAGAAGAAACGCAATAATAAAAAGAAAAGTCGGCAGATATCGAGTTACTTAAAACGTTAACTGATAACAAGAATCAAACCGTATCAAGCACGCTTCGTTCTGTTTACATTTCGTTCAAGTAACTTCAAGCTTGCACACGCTCAACTCAATGACTCATTCGATTTACGACTTTAGTAAGTCGTAAGATGTGCTTTTAGTTAAGAATTTTGTTGAGTGCCGTTTTATATTCTAAGTGCAGTAGAAAATTAAAAACAATTCAGTAGTGTTATGTCTTATGAATGAACGTAAAACCATACGTAATATGTGAGAGTGAATTTCACCACAGTTATTGACAAGTGAGTGCAAGTTCCTGTTCTTACTAAGTCTTGCTGATTTGTCATTGGTTTTGAACAGAAAAATTAAATACTGAATTGCAATGAGTACAACTATTATTTTTACCACATCAATTTAAAACGTATCAAACTGGGCAATCATGGTAGGTAAGGTTTTAACCTAACACCTCAAGTGAGGTCCCCGAGGCAAGTGCCTCGCTCGCCTCCCTTTAAACACAACACTGTTCAATACTAGGCTTTGGTAGGGGGGTACAATCAAGCAGTCGCCCCGGGCATCACCAGACCTCTGCACGCCACTGGTCACTAAACTTCAGTGATTTGATCAGCGGCTTTGCTTTTGAAAACGCTCGCAAAAAATCCATGTAACGTAACCAAACACCACTCTAAGATGAAAGCTTATTATTTCATTTATACATACATTATATTGTTTGTTAAATCCATGAGTTTCGTTCATATTGTGATTGATACTAATTAATGATTCGTTTTTTTGCTCAAGCTTCATTTGTTTCAATAATACAAGTACTTCAATTCGTTCATTCAGTTTTTCATACATACAAAGAAAGGGACCCCTTTCTAAGTTTCAGCCAGGGGCCCCAGACGATCTTAATCCGCCCCTGCCACAAACCATACCTGGAATATCTTCGATTGCGATGGAGGTGTCGTCGTCAATTACCTCCTCAGTCACCACGTCATCCCACGAGACGACCTCACCCTCGTCCACACCCACTATTTCTTCTTCCACAACTTCTCCCTCCATCGTCACCACGCTCTCCTCCACCACTTGCTCCTCTGCCAGTTCCTCATCAGCCGCACAGTCGGTACTTTCGTTGTCAAGGTCAGCAGCAGACGGCTGACGTTCAAAGCGCGATCATTACACTTCAATTCTGCTTTAAGGCGGATTTCAAAAAAGTCTCTGACACAAGTTGATTTACTTGCATTTATTAATATGTTTTGAAAAAATAATTAATCCAAACGAAGAAATGATTAACGTTCACGGCAGTCACGTGACGTGCCTTATAATATCTGCACCAGCATGCTGATGAAGAAATTTCACATCCGGCTATCAACGGAGGCAATTCAGTACGTCACGTCATATCACCAACGCGATGCAAGCATTTTAGAAAAACTTGGTATTTGATGTGAGACGTTTCAAACTATTCTGGCGCAGCTGCATCGCATTTTCTACAACAGCGTTTCTCAAACTGTATTCCGCGACCTTTTTCAAAGCGTTCCGCCGAACAACAAACACGACGCTTCATTTAACTCCTTTCGTCACATATTTGTACTTATTACCTCATAGTGAGATTGGGGGGGTTGAACCCTTCCCCTAATCACCCCTTTAACTACGCCTTTATTTCTTGGGGTTCCATGAAGCGAAATAACAAGACTTGGTGTTACGTGGCTAAAAGAGGTTGAGAAACCCTGTTCTACAATATATCAGAATTCTCAACTTGTTTTATGACCCATACTTCTCTTGTTGAAATTTACTCCTTACCGCAGGCTTCCATTTTGTGGGCTTTAATTTGATAGATAGAGACTTCCACTGTAATACAATTGAGTTTCCAAACTTTTTGTCAGACAGAAAATTTATTTGTCAGAAAATTATTTATTACTCCTAAATATGAAAATAAGTCAATGCTGTAACCGAAAATACTGACGCTAGCCGATACCAAAACACAATAATAATGACAATTCCCCAACGGCACCTGTACACGCTCATACCTTAACACCGTCAAATCGCCAATAAACCCGCGCAAAAAATTTAGTGTGATGATTCGATTTTACGCTATGCACAATTTTGCTCTTTAGGACCAACCCTTTCTTTACAACCGGCTAAGTGGCCTAGAGCGCCACTGAAACTGGTATGCTGAGTTCGAATCCCGGTCAGAGATGAAAGTCGGCCGGGTTCGGGCTGAATTTTGTCAAAATGTTTGAGGCCGATTTCGGGCCTGCATCTAAATTTTTTTTAATGATATTCAGAGTAATGGTTTTTATCGTTCTTGATGTAGATCTGTTGTGCTCACCGCGGTGTCTTCTGTGGGTGAAGTGATTGTGATTTTTCTTCAGCTAGCAGTACAATAATATAGCTGATGCTGCCAAACGTTCGTCAAAGGGCGCAGCTAGAAAAATATTTCGGGGGTGACATCTTACTGCCGTAATCCATGATGTCACTTGCGTACAGTTTACGACCCGTCATTGCGTTTTGCTGTGCCAGTGCTGTGGATCGCAGACAAATAGAAGCAGCAACAAAAGGTGGAAAAATAGCAATGATAGTAGGAATTTCAAAATCTACATAAAATCGTTTACTTCTTATGAAAACTTGAAGCAAATAATACTCACAGAACTGGACAGACGTTCTGGAGAGGACACAACTGTAAAAGTACAACACAATCTTGGTCAATATCTCTTTGGGTCAAGGTTCTAAACGACCTATGCTGTAGAATTAGTAAGTACGAAAAAATCATTTTAATGACAACGCGTTATTGATCAAATTCGACGTGGTGTGGCTTTCCAAATGCTAAAAGAAGTCTGTGAAGAAATAGCCTTTAACAATGTTTTTCACAGGACCTGCACAATTGCAGATACGGACGAATGCCCTGACACATGCACGCTTGTAGAAATGAACTTACCGACTTCGGCGTCACTTCTATTTTCAGGCTGCAAAGACAAATAAAATGAATCAGGGTATACAACAACACACCGTTTTAAAGGTAAAGCATAATGAACTTTTGTGTTTCAAGCAGATAAGCCAAGCAACTCTAATATTTCCAGAAAATGCAAGAAATACAAGATCGCTTTGCAACAAAAGTGATTTTTGAAGAACACCGTGGTTTGAAAAGCTAGCGAGTGATCAGAACAGAACGTCGTGTTGAGATCTAAGAATCAGACACAGTTAAAAAAAACGTAAAGATTTCACGTACATGTTTACTTTGTAGGTTTCTTGCCACTTGTGGTTTGTTCAAAACAAACTTCATCTTCAGGCTTTCGCCGTCATGAGAAGAATGCGTCTCCTCCTAGTTGAATATATAAAATACAACTGCATGTAAGTAGTACAAAGCGAAAAAAAGTTTGAGCAGAGTTGGAGATTGTATGTGGAACTACCCGTAAAATTGACCCATCAGGAATTAACGACTGGTGTTCATTTTTAGAATACTGTGAGAACAAAAGCAAATTTCACGATTTTTTAAGCAAATTCTAACACATTGTACAGACAAATACGAAAATCAAACGATAGCATGTGGTTTTTCCTATCTCATTGGACCAGGAGCAAAAAATTACCTTACAGACGCAATAACCGCGTTATCGTAAGGTGTCCTTCACGATGTTTGTTCATTTATGTGCTTAATGGGTGCTTAGTCACGGTGATTAACTTAAGATTGACCGGTTTTCAGGAATCAGACGGTATGCCCAGTGATACGCAGTCAAAAAAGCCAAGGAAACATGGGCGTCGGAAGGAGGGCCAAGGCCCCCCTGGATTTTGAATATTTCAGCAAAAAAAGTTGTTTTCATAGTTTCGAGTGGGCAAAAACAAATTTCACCTCTTTTGGCCCCCTTAGAAAAATCCCCTGGTGTCCCCCCCTGGAAAAAATCTTTCAGACTCCCATGCTAGGAAACACCAGTATAATGGAACATTAAAATTCACGCACAGCTGGCAAACACTTTAATAAATGCAGTTATTTCAGGACCAATAAACTCTCGATTTGATGAGAAAAGTTTTAAAATGTTGATACCCATTAATGGTTCCTAAATGAACTATACCTGTCACTATAATCGGAGCTTACTTGGGACGTAAAATACAACGGGCAAACCTTTCCTTGTTCGCATAAATCCGTGTTGTTGCAAAACGTGCACTCGGAAAAAGCTAAAGATCGCGATGTAAAGCAAACTTGCACGAAACGCAATACTAAAGCTGTACGTTTGAAAAGTGAAAGCTTACATCAGGTGATATATTGCTGCAAATTTGGCGAGAATCATTTCATTATCCGCGAGTCACACGACAAGTTTAAAACGCTGCCGACCTTGCCAACGACAACTTTATTGCAAGAAAAACTATTTAACACGTTTCAAAAACATTTATATATCGAAGTGCTTTTCACATGAAGGACGTTCGCAGATGACTCGCGCAAAACCAGTCGAACGTTTGCTCGTTGGGTATCAATCATAAACAAAGTTGAAGCTTTGAAACAGTGGTTCCCACACTGGGAGTAAATTACCCGCCAGGGGTAATATGCGATTCTTTAGAGGGTAATGCGGAACCAAAACCACACTGTTGTTATATATCAGTGGTTCCCAACCTTTTTTGATGCATTCCTCCCTTTGCTCATTTTGGAACTTTTTATTCCTCCCCTATTACACAATTTTTTCATTCCTCCCCCATTAAACGAGTCTGCAGGAATATTTGATCTGCCAATATATTGTTTCTCACCTGACTTTTACCCGTCACAGTGTGGCTTATTGTTCGGGTTCGTGGACTAGTATTAACTGC
>JGI24158J21664_10006865_pt1 | contig 15050 bp, 9 predicted proteins | sample Ectturendosymbi3_FD_21664 | JGI IMG/M metagenome (IMG submission 21664) | reverse complement strand
TGCTGCTGCTGCTATGCCCAGAAATATTGAAAGCCCCAAACATCGAAAGTCGTATTAAGCCTAAACCTTTTACAAAACTAAACATCAAAAGCAGCATTCATTCAAAGACACATTGAAACGTAAACATTTAAAGCCCCAGTTGGCATCCCTTTCCTTTCCGTGATTATAGTTGCAGCAATGAGGCTGTGGTAAAACGCGTGATGCTTGAGACTCAGGTGACACTTTTCGCGATTTACGCGACATCGCACAGGTAGACCATGACAAAACAGGCGGGACTAGACCAGATTGTTGCGGTAGACCGTCAACTAAAACGGCAACCTTTTTGTTTTCATTGTTGCTATCTCAGACCCCAGGGCTACGTCACAAAATTTAGCATTCAAAAAATGAGACGCATGTTTACATAAAAGAAATTTGATACATAAACACTGAAGGAAAGATAAGATACCTATTAATTCTTATCGGTAATAAAATCATTTTAGAATGTAGTAGAACCATGCTCAACTTGGCGTTTAATGCTGTAATATCATGATCTTCCCTTTGAACAAGTAGACTACTATTGTTGGTTACACCAAATCGCGCTTATGCACAGTTCGACAGTGTGCCAAACAAAAATTTATCATTTTGCGAGCACTTGCAGCTGTGGGCAAAAACAAAAAAGGTATCGTACGTCTGAGGTTAATCTGTAGCTAACACAGCGTAACGTAACAATAATTAAGGTATCCCGGGTTATCAGTTAATCACCAAACAAACCGGGTGAAAATAAGTCACTGCCATTGTTTACGTGAGGAACCACATTTAATCACCACGCGGCAAGATCCACGACGTGGGTGGTAAAACATTTTGGTTTACTGTAATCTTTTTTGACTTTCTACCTATAAGAAGATATTTAAGTGGAGTAAATATAGACCACTGGCTGGCACTCAAATTAAAAATCGTCGCACTAAGTAATCGGAATTAATTTGTTTTCCACATGACGAACAGGAAATTTTAAATAACTTCCAGCACGTCCCCAATTTGATCTTTATCGCTAAAATAATAGCCCTTCTCCAGATATTCTTTAATTTTGGGGTTTTTGCCCAGCTAACGCAGTTGGTGCGCATACACTTGCACGAAAGTTATCCGGCGCCGTTAACGAATAGGTTACCCGTTCCTTTTGTATTATAAATGTCGTTCTGCTTGACAATAGAAGGTGTGAAAATTCGGCCTTGGCTTTCCTGCGCTAGTGTCTACGGGTCCGACCCAAGCATCGGTGTTTAATAAAGTGTGGTTCCGAGTCGACTCCAGCTCGGTGACCACCTTTTTGGCCAAAAACAGGTGTGCGTTTTTAATTCACTTGTGCCTGTGTGATGTAGAGTCAACGTGCTCTCTCGTGCGTGCGCGTTGTAAAAGAGCCTTTCACTGTTCATCTGGGAACGGAAACCATTCGTTCACTTATTTCGTGCACTTCTTGCGCTTGGCCCGAATCAACGCAGTATAAAGAACGGTTAGGAATTCGTAATGGATGCACCTGCCAGTTATTGTGTTGACGTAGAACCTCTGTCTATTATGATTTTTGGGTGATTCCGAAGCGCCGTTTATCTCGGGTGACAGTCAGGGCCGACTTACTGAAACTACGTCCATGCGGTGCGCCAAAAATCGCGGCGCCGTTAAATGCAGTTGCGAGGACAGGGATTGAATTGCGCCCTGGTCCGAAGTGACGGATATTCTCATTGAAAAGTTTTAAGCGATTCAAAATAGCAACAGAGCCAGTTGCCCCCAAGAACGTGTTCAGCGTTACTATAGCAGCACAATGAGCTTTATGTTGTGCGGAAACCGTAGAAAATTCGCAGTGATCACATATGCTGTCCAACGCTTTTTTGTTTGTTTGTTTCACCGTAATTGCGTCTCTTGTTTTAAACAATTTTCAGCTCGTCACCAAGCTTGTAGAGTGCAGCCATACCTACTGTAGCTGCTATTTTAAGTTAAAATCGAAAAGTGTCTGCGCCGATAAAATCTCGTTGTGCTCATAATGGGAAACAGTTCTCCGAAACCTGAGAAGCACCACACTATATACCGAACTCCATCGAAAAGGTGGAAAAAGAAACAAAAACCTAGAGACTACTACAAAAGTGAGTACTGCGAATGGTTCGGTCATGTATCGGCTCTTCTCCACCTTATGAAATTGAAAGAGGGATCTAGACTGCTGGCCAACATTGGTTGACTAAAACTGGCGTATTTATATGAATGTGACCACCGGCCAACTCTTCACTTTGTCTTAACGTTGACGTGGCTCACGGTATTGCGGGGCAACATATGTCAGTGCCTCATCAGTTCATTTACAGATTATTTCTTGTGTGCCTAACCTCTTTCGTTTCGCAGCAAAACAACACTCGTGTAATTGTCGTTGGCTTTTGGTGAATATGCTTATCTCTGGCAGTCTGGCGCGACAGTTTGTATTGATTCGATCGCTACTCTGTGTAAGCACGTGGGATTGCGACATGAAGTCGCTTTGGTACTGTCGGTCGTCGTTTACTATTTTTAAAGAAAGCTTGGTTTTACGAAACGGATTATTTTCTTCATTTTCACACAGGATGTGTTCGTTCACATGGCGCTTGTTTGGCAAGTTTGAATCCGGCAATTTGCAACGCATATAAATTTTTGTCGGACTTTGGATTTTCACGTGAAATTGATCGTCACTTCAAGAAAGGATATTGTGGAGTACGCCGTCCTAAGATGCTTGCACATCCAGTGATACATATATATTTATGTCTTTCGTTGTGCCTACTTGCCATGTGCGCGCTTCTTAAGCACTGTGTCTTAGAGTGCGATATGCGAGAATGTCTTGACCATAGTAGTGATCCATTACTATGGTCCAGTGCCACTTAATCTCTAAGCGTGCTCCCTCCAGAACACTTGTGGGACAGACGTTGTCCACTTCGTTGCTGCCCGTATTGACAGGTGCACCAAATCTCTCACCATGCGGCGAGTACTGCTTTGCACGAGTTTACTGGTGGAAGTTCAGTCATTTTAATTTGAGCGAACCGTACCATTAGTTTTGCAGTGAATATTGGCAAAGTTCTTTGTGATGAATCACAATCTAAAGCGAAACAAGAAACGTATCCCTACAGTGGTGGTCTTTTTATTTTCTCTCTGCAATAGGGTTGAGTCAGTCACCCCTAACCCGTCTTTTGCTATACTTACGCTGTTCAACAAATTGGGGACCGTTGCCGCACTTTCAGTTTGTTGGGGTATGACAGGTTTGTCTGTTGCTTTGAAGAATTTGCACACATCTGTATTGATTCGTATGTTTGTCACATAAAGTTCGCAGGCAGCCGCCAGCTTCAGTGCCGCGTTATCACCCGTGGCGATTGACTTTTAATTACATGTTCTATCTGCAGCTTTGTCGAACCTTGAAGCCGAGCAGAAGATACCTGTATACTTACATTATCGTTCGAGCGACGCAATAGAAGAGGATTTGTTCGTCACCGACACCCGCACACCTTGTTTAATTCACCTTCATAAGCTTGCCCGAAATGTACGTTTATTGTACCGATTTTTTTGTTTGTTTTTTCACATTAATCAAAGTTTTTCATCGCTGGGGCAGAATATCTGAACAAGCGGCTGCTTGAAAACTTGTATGTGTAAGTCAGTTCCTAAGCCCACTTCACACATGAGCCCTTCCACATGCGCGCTACTTCGCATTTATTCCTCTTTGCCCTTAGCTATCGGCAAAATGTTCAGTGGAAAACAAAAATTTCAATTGGTATTTCGCATTTTTCCTTGCCAGAGCATGGTAAGTTATAACTATAGGTGCCATGTATCGCTGACAGTATGCCTGTAGCGGTCTGGGAAATGTTTTTTCTCCTATTGCCCTTTTCCGCACTCAGTTCGATCCGCGCAACAGCCGCTCTATTATTTCTGCCCTCTACCAAATAGCACTACTTCGGCAGGTAAGTTCATCCATCCCGCGAGTTCAGGAGGGGACGTTTGCCTTTGCTTTTAACTCTTTAAGCAGTGCTGCTACTGCGTCGGTAGATGTCTTTTAAGTTGCCGTAAATGTATGGTTGCAGTGTATATGAGTACCAGAGTTACTTTAATTCGGTGGTAGATGTCGTGTGAGCGGATTAAACATGTGGAAATGTTTTCACACTTTGTTATCGGTTTGCATGATTGTGTTGCCGCTTCAGGTTCTTGTGTTTGCTCTTGCTTTTCGTAAAGCTCCTTTGTCCTGTAAGTAAAGCAGCGCCAACGTTTCAGTGATATACGTGCATGCGTTCGTAGAGTGCAGCACCCCCATCTGACCTTTGTTTTCGCAAATGTAAAGCTATTTAATAATTGATACTTGAAACGTGCATGAGAACAACCCTATTTCAAGAGTATGAGCTTGTTCCATGGTCTTTGTCATTAATATTTCACATTGAACCTGAAATGGACTGGTCTGCGTAGGCAAGGTCAGAGCAATACGTAACGACTTGTCGCTAGTTTTTGATTGCCGTGACTATTTTTTAGTATCCGTGAGAATAACCTTCATTTCAAAATAACACTAAACCATTTCCACATATTTCATCTAAAGCTCATGTCGATATGTGATATCGCTTGTCCGGAGGTGCTTTTCCGTTTTACTTCCTCGCGTCCATTCTGCCTGCATCGAATCACTACGGATCGTTCTCTGCTGTTTGCCGTGATCTAGTTTTTTGAAAGTTGACTGCACGTGAGGGTGTTGTGCAGTGTTTCTTACCCGGTGTTGCTGATGCATAAGGTTGCTTCAGTGTGAGTAACCTTGCCGGTGGAATACGTTTGTTATATTTTACAAATGCTGACATTTCAGGGCAAGAATAGCACTATTTGTTCGTCTCTATTGATGTTTGAAATATATTGCAGTTAGAAACACGAAAAATTATTACCCGGTTGTGCTCATGCGCTTACACAGTTTTTGTTAAACGATGTCGAGGTTTTTATACTCATGAAAACAGATGTTAAATCTCACCTTTGCGTGATAAGTTTTTCATAGTTTTGCCCATGCCCACTGCTTGCACGGTTTGAAATGTTATGCAAACCTAACGCAAACAGTTGGAAATTAACCTTAGGTCTGTATCCCAAAAATTGTCTTGAGGTTTCACTGCTGTCTTATTACAAAATTAAGTATGCAAGTGCCCCTTCCTACTGATTTAAAAAACTTTTTCTATTACTGCAGATTGCATTAGAGCGTGAGAGCTCTCAATGTCTAAGAATTTCGAAAATAAGTTGTTATACGACATTTGTAGTGGTGGTGCAAACCGGTAGTGCAAATTTAGCTCTAACGTTGATGTAAATATGCTAACTGTCATGTTTAGCCAAAGGTAATCCGTTAGTATGCGTTGTGAATGGATAGTGTTTATTTTTCAAAGCGGCGAAATATTTGTTTTGTTGAAATTGCGCGTTTTGTCAGTTATGCGGTCATTTTTTACCTTATTTTGAAAATTATTCTGATAAGTTCATGTCGTCATGAGGTGTGTAATGGTCAATTTTCTTGAGCGCATCATTGATGTGTTGACATTGCAGGACTGGAATGGCATCTTACGGGGCTCTGAAGCATTTGCTAAGCCCACCAGGCCGAAATCCTTCGATCCTGAGATGTTGCTGGATGAACCCAGGTCGCCCAGGTCTGCCTACTCAAAATCAACGGTGAGGATGCCTTGCGTACTCCTCGAACTACATGATCTTTGATGTAGCGAAGTGATGCCTTCCGTTCACTACTTTTAATTTCATAAATCATGAACACTGGAACACTGTGCCCTGTTTTTAGGAGAAATAATCATGAAACTAAACTTTGCCATGCAGTTTGTCAATGAAAAGAAAAAAATCTGCCTTGTTAGCACATTTTTATGTCACTGTTCTCGCGCTGTTCGCACAATAAAAAGCATTTCCAAAGGCTCACTGTCAGTAAAGGACGTGTTCACAACCCCCATTTCCAGTTTCACAGCGTCTGCTTGTCGTAAACAACCTGCTTATTTGACGCCAGTGGTGCGTGACACCCTTCGCCTTCACTCGGCTTTTAAAAATGGTTTTAAATGTGAAGAGTGACGGCGGCGTAGCTAAAGACTCGTCGCAGTTTCAAGTGCTGAAGTAGTACGTTTAACTCCCAAGTTCTGCCTGTTCGCGACAATAGATTTGAGCTCTTGAATTATTGTGAGCAAACAAGCGCCGTTAATATTTGAACGCGGTGCTGCGCGTGGCTGTGCGTATCTTAACATTTGAGCAACCTCTGAAGTTGCCATCAGCCAAAGCACAAGTTTCCCTCCGAGACGAAAACAGCGATTCTCTCCTTTCATCAACGCCGCTCGTCATTCCGCTGCTCGCCACGCCGGAGCGTCTTCGCACTCTGGAGCGGTTGACTGGAGCGCGACTACAAACTCGTAATAGCATTTTATTGTTGCATTTGCTGCATTGCCAGACGAACATCGTTGCGTCCCCCGAACTCTACGACCTGTACAATCCGAAAGCGCTGCCTACACCGACGCAGAAGATGGAGCAGGACAGCTCTCCTCACGTTGGGGAAGTAGTCACAATAGGTAACAGTTAAAAGCGTGAATATCGCGTTGGGAATCTCCGCGTCTGTAAAAAGATGAATTCAATTTTCCTGGCAGCATCCCACCACTGCACAGGAAAAAATGTTTTTCGTCAGTTTCAAATTTCGTTTTTGACATGTTTTATTTGCAGTTTTACAGAAGTTCCTACATTGTAACTGAATATCGTTCATTTACAATTATAGTGAACAGTCTACTCCGCAATCACGCTGCTTTGTATATTAACACCCGTAAATGGTAAGACTGATCGTGGTTGCTGTCTGCAGAAGTCTCCGGCAATTTTATTTTCCAGTTACTAGGTTTTCGCCAGTGGCTTCTGAAGGATGTTCTAAACCGCCCATGCCACAGTGCCCACCGTTGCCCAACTTGCGTGCCCACCGTTGACGCACGCTTACGCCACTGGATAGCCTGGTATTGTTTTGCTCACGTGCACTGAACTTTTCTCCGCATTTTAATCCCGAACACGATAGCTGTTCGTCAGCGCGGGAGTTCATTGATTGATTTGCCCGCCTTTTTTGAATTCGTGTTTCCATCTCACCGGAAGAAGCGGCGAACTTTCGCTGAATAGTTCAGTAACACGATCAGGGTGCGTTGTTGGAAGTTAAGCTAAACCGTCTCGTTATAAAATTAGTGGCATGGCATTCGTAACTACAAGCCTGTCTGCCAGCTGTTGTTACTAATACAGGACGAGGCATTTTTCGCATTTGTTGCTTAGGAGAGAGTTACAAAGAATGTGGAGTTAATGCGAACTTTTAAATACTGGCATAGTTGCGCCAACATCAGCAATTAGTCATCAAATTGTCACTCTACAGGTCAGGCAGCTATATGCGACAATGCAAATAGCGCTTCGACCGTAAAGTAGAACATCCTTGATGTCTTCTCTGCAGCAACTTGAATGTTGCTGTCATCAGTTTGTGCGAATATCGTTTTTGTCGACTAGCAGGGTTACGTTAGCCCGGCGCGGACCCGACGTTTCTACGGTAGTTGCTGCAGTGATTGTTTGTTCATCGCTCCGCTCTACGCAGTCGGCAATCGCAGCGGTTTACGAGTCGACCAAGCAACCGTCTGCTTCAATTGGAACGTGAAGTTCTGTGCCAGTGAACGGCAGGAACGTCAGAACTGTCGAGTCATAAGTAACGAAATGAAATCACTGGCAGAGGCCGGGATCCCGGTCATTCCCTAGACTGCAAGTCGTTCGATCATTGCCGGCGAATACGAAAACACCGGAATTTTTCGCGTTACAGCGGCATAACGTATTTTTAAGTGTGATCTTTCGCGACGGACTTTATACTTAGACTTGTATGGCAGACACGTCTGGTGACCAATTCGATCGTCGTGTCCACCTCAGACGATCGCAACGATCGAGCGTAGCGCTGGTGCGAAAAAAGAGCCAGCAGAAGTTGCGAGACAAGCACAAAACACTTACTGGATTGCCCGGGTGCATCTCGCAGGAGCTAGGTAAGTCCTGCCCGTTGTGGTGTTGATTGCGATGAAGACTGCTGTGAATTTTTGATGTGTTGTCTTTTGCTTCTGGTGATACAGTTCGGCTTGCTTCCGCGAAATTTCTCAAGGTGTTAAGTATTGTTTGACTGCGCAGTTCGTCGCTGTTTGTGCACGCAAGCATGGTTGTGCGAGATGTGCCACTGCAATAGTGGCAAAGCTATCGTGGTGCTTTGTGTGTGTTGCTGGTGATTTGAAAGATATAATTTGAATAGCTGCACGCTTTTAATTTGCAAATAAATAATTTTCTTTTCCAGTAGATCACTATCAATTTAACCACAGATGGCGTGTATTTGAATTTGCGATATTTGTTACACGGTTTGTAGTAAAGTTTTATCACCATGGGAGTTCAGTTCTCACTTTTGCTGTCGGTTGCCATAACGCTGCACAGGGCCGTTTTGTCCTACGCAGGCCTGACCAGTCAGCGACCAGGCAGTGTACATTCCGATATCAACTCTAATTCCTCGTTTTTCGGTGATGGTTCAGTTACCAGTGGTATGTGCTGTGCATGACTATGCATGTGGCTTATTTCTTAGGCATAGTACATCGAAGAGCAATGCGCATGTTTCTTCACAAAATCATGGCTCCTGGTTCATTGTTCACAATTTAAGATTCATAGCAAAGTACAGTTTTGCTAGTTTGAAGATGGATACGCTCGGCGCTTTTTATCGCTGCTAATTTGTGGTTGAGTTCAATGTACTACTGCCTTTCTCGTGTTTTCACGTTTTGTCTTTCTTGACTGAAGCAGCAGAAAAGCTGCATGTGCGTTTGGTGCGCTTGTTATGTTTCTACTTAGTTTTTCTACTTACTTTTCCTGCACTCGCAATAATGTGTGTCATTGCATGGTGAGTCGTTCCAGGCAGATCCTACCAGGGTTGCGGAGTCGGAGGTAAAACATCCGACTCAGCTCCGACCTTTCCAAAATTTCCGACTCCTTAAAATAAAGGGCATCAAATTTGGCTGTTAAAGTCAATGGAAATCGTGGTGCACAACAAGAAATGTCTGTTTCAACAAAAGTTTCAAAAGAAATTGTACCATTTCAACAGGAATTCCCAATTTAGGAGTGTGATGTAAAAATGATCCAGTTGGACTTCCGGAGTCGGACAAAAAATCCGACTCCGACTCCAATGGTTGTTACGAATCTGACTCCACCCAAAAACCTCAGACTCCTTACGACTCCGCAACCCTGGATCCTACCGTAAATAAATCACTTTAAGATTAATATACTCGCAGTTGTTGAGCGCCGCGCCTCTTGTTACATCCAGACATGTCATCGCCGCGAGATGTGCAGAACGCTGAGATCCAGACTGACGCCGTCAAAATCTTCCCAGCCTCGCCAGTCAAACGCCGCTTGAGAAACAGACACACAGTAAGTCTAGCGATATGGAGAGCGTCATTATTTAGATGAGTTTCGACGTTTTGTTGACAATCTCCACTTTGGATGACGGTGTTTCCAGAACGTCTTGCATTAAAAGCGTTTCTTCCTCAGCGTGGCCTGTCACTCTGTTGGTGAGGCTCACCGCAGCTTCAAAGACAGTTTTTACCAGGGAAATTCTTCGATCAAAATTTTTCCACATTGCATCTCAATTTTGGTGCGAGTTATACAATAAGATTCCTAATCGTTCGCTTTCAGGTTGCTATCCCCAATGGCGAGTCTGATGCAAAGAGAAAAGGTGCTCACGTCTCTCTGCCAGACATCGCCGACCTGGACAAGCGTTCCGTTGACCAACCTTTCAAGCACACTNACGAAGTATTGCATTGCCTTTGAGTTTCATTGAATTTTNCATCTTACTACAATCTAACACAATGCTCTACTAGTTGACAAATAANGATCTAACTGATGTTCCCTCGAATCCCTTATTGGAGAGCTTTTATTGAAACAGAATTCGTTATCTCATATTTGCCACAAAGCTACCATTGTGCGCTATCATGATGTGCGATGGTGCAATGATCGTTGCATCGCTCAGTGGCGTAATTTTACGTCGGCATAATGAAGGAATTCAAATAAACACAGTCAATTAAGAAACGATATAAGGCTCCGTTGCGCTGCTATCACTGCATCGCAGGGTATTTGGCAATGAATGGACTTTCGCAACAAGTGGGTGGAACGCTACGCCTACGCTTAGTTTGTTTATTGCGCAATCATATGATTGGTAATATATGACGTTTTGCCTTTTTCATTTGCGGTGTTTCGTGCAATAAACCATCTGCTGCAACATGGATGACAAACGTCACGCGGTCATCGAAATCGAGTGGTGACCTGGCGTTGTGGTTGCTTTCATCGAAAATCGGACACGAGAGTATTTTTTGAAATTTTTGTAGGCGACCGCCAACCGCGCCATGCAGCACAATCATGTCGGCGACCTTGCCAAGACTGTTGACTCCAACGATGAACCTTACCGCGCAGACAAACATCTGCTGGTAAGTTGGGTTCATGTTGGACCCACCAACAGCATTGCATGTGTTCAGCTAAGAACCGTGTTCGGCATCATTTCTGTGAATATTCGAAGGGAGAAGACCGCATTTCGTCGGGTTTCTGGAGCGGCACTGAGAGCAACCGGCATTCGGGAACTTCGGAAATACTTCTTCAGTATCAGAACGTGACTCAAGCCCTGCATCAGGTTACTTAACATGAGAATCAGTGTTTTCATTTTATGGTGGAGACTATAAAATCTTTTACTTGCGTCTATGGATTTAACCCGTGGAATTGCTGTTGCTGTGGCAAAGCGCACCATTGGGCTTGCATGCGATTTCTGACTTCGTATTGATGTTTCGTAAACTTCCATTCCCTCTGATAGATATTTGTGTATTCATACTACGCGTGTACCTTTCAACATTCTGGGAAGCTTCTATAGTTNCGGCATAAGTNGCTCAAATTTGCAAAGTCTCGAACCCTGTTCGGATGAAGCTTCTTTTTTAAAAATATACAACAAGTTCTGCCGCATTACGAAAACATGTGTGAGAATAAACGCATACCTTTCGATTTAAGCTAGTCTTGTGTTTCTAAAGACGATAGGAAAGGACCAGATATGAGCGGACTGTATTATTTTACGATCCAGATCCACTCCTGAAATTTTAAAACCCAGTCCAAGCATAATTTTTAAAAATTTTATTTGAAAAAATTGTCAATTTTATGTTAAGTCCAAGTCCAAATGAAATCCGAAAAATTAACAAAATATAGGTTTTTAACCAAAGAAGTTCCGTAATTCTTTTCCATTGACTCAGTCCCAATCCGTTCCTGATCCTAAATTGTTGAAGCGATTTACAGTTCGGATCTAGTCACATGTTCAATTTTGTTCCAAACTTTTCAAGGGGGGCCCAATTTGATCACGGGAAGGCGCCTGCGGGCCAGTATTTCTTTCCGACATTTTTCAAGATTAGCAGAGTCCGGGCATTTCGCTTAAGATTTGAAGTTAGAGGCTTCTTTGCGACATGTACAACACAATCTGAAACTAAAGCCGCGGGCCACACTTGTGGCACCCCACAACAGAGCGTATTGTTGGGTTCGAAGTTTCCGTGACGTATATCTTGAAATTTGTTGATTCTTTTGTTATAAACAGTGCACTTTGTTTACGCTTCCGCAGGTTACCGCTACTCATCCTGTTTCCGGGTACAACTCGCTGAGTCGCAACCACGAGCCCGCTCCTCCCATGTCCGCTTCAACATCGTCCATCAACAGCAAGCTGAGCCTGGACAACTCACCGTGTTCTTCTCTTCTGTCACTTTCCAAGACTGCTGCCAGCAACTATTCCAACCCTGACAGGACCTCGACTCCCGATTATTCGATGCTCGCGTCCCGTTCCGCAATGGCCACACCCCGTCAGTTGCACTTCAGCACCCCCGCCGGAGCGTACGCGTTCATGAATCCGGAGCACGTGGCCGAACCTTACCGCTTTTCGAAGCGAGCTGAGTCGCCCAAGAACCTGTTGATCCTCGGCAATCGTCGCGCCAAAGACGGCCGCCTGCTCAGAGACGGGATGGGGAGCTTGGACAGTTCTCTTTATTCGCAGGATCAGGACAGCTACCTGGCCTATGCGGACCCGGAGATCAATTCGCTGGCCCCGTCGAGTCACGTCTACGGTCGTTCGGTCGACACCCCGGACGTGTTTTCCGCTGCTTCGCCGTCCGTTCAGAGCGCGGGCGACGTATTTACTGCGCGTTCGCAATCCACGCCGCGACGAGATGTGGATAGTCGTCGTTTTTTTGGGAACGACTTCGGTCCAGCGGGAACTCAGAACGGTCAGATCGATTCTGCAGGAGACGGGTCAGCCCGCGGAGCTCCGCTTGATTTTCAGACAGAGTTGAAGCAGCAGCTTTTGAAGCGAAAAAGCAGCGCGCCCTCGATCAAGCCGAAGCGGTTTCCCTCCCCAGACAAGCCGTCCCCACCGCGTCGCGGTTGCAGTTTGAAGTCGCCGCGACAAGAGGCGAAGGAAATTTTGGCCTACATGGAACCTCTGAACACGCTTAACAAGAAAGCGCTGCTGAACGGGGAACGACCTGCATCGAACGCGAACTCGTGTGAAGATGTTGCTGATTCTCGCTCGGAAAAAAGTCTTTCCGATAGCCATGACCCTCGTAGTACGAAGCCATCCCTGCCCGTTGTAAACGATCCTAAGCCGTACATCGTCCAGTCTTCCGTTGCTGAAATGCCTTCGCCTTACCAGCTTGATTCTTCAACGCCGCTGTCTAGCTTGAGTAAAGCCTTTATGAAGCGTAGTGAGGTGCTGGAAAAAACATCCAGTACCCTCGTTAGTGTTCACAGCCCTATCATGACAGATGCATCTCCCCAAACCGTATCGTCGTCTGGAAAGCCTTACCCGTCTAGTCCCCGTTTAGATGAACCAGTGTTTGGTAGTACTGAAAATAACGGGTCGACTTCACTGACGAATGCAACTCCGCCAGCCTCGCAGTCATCGTCCACAAAGCCTGTCCCGAGGCCGAGGTCCACTTCACCCTCGGAGTTCAACAAAAGACCCCTTTCGTTTGTCGCCACAGAGAAGAAGCAAACGCCGGTCGCTGAGTCGGGCGCCCGGAGCGAACCATCAAGTCCTGTTAAAAGTAAGAGCCATGCAGCGCTTCCGAAAAAGACCGTCGCCTTACACCAAGCGGCGGGAAGAACTGAAGAGAGCAGACCGACGGCTAACGCACCGGCCACCACAGCTGGCGAGGATATTCGCTTGCCTTCGGGCTCTGTGAAGAAAGCGTCGCTTGTTCTGGCGAAAGTTCCGCCACCTGTGGCTCGAAAACCGTCGCGGAAATCCCCGACCCGAGTGACAGAGTTAGACCGGGCCAGGTCGCTGTCTCCTGTCGGTAGAAAGGTTCCGAATGTGACTCGTCAACCTCATGCTGACCCACCATCGCCTTCTCTTGTGGAGCAGACTGCTGCTCCTGCGGATGTCTCGAAGCCATTAAAACTTTCTGCCCCCCTTATGCACATGGCTTCAGAAGGGGAAAAAGACACGGTCGTTGGAGGAGCTTCTGTTACCAGTCCAAGGTCTCCGACGAAGCCGCCAACGCCTGTTAAGCCGAAAAGCTTCAAACTTAATCCAAAGCCTGGGCTGAAACCAAAGCCTGCTGTTGCATCAAAACCTAGCGTGCCGAGGAAGGATCGGGCGGAGAACCCACAGCCTTCAAGTCAGGCCAGCAAGCAGGTAACGGCTCGAATCGCTGCTGACAGAGCGGCTTTCTTAGGTACTCCGGTTGTCAGTGCATCGTCTGACGTTGCACTTCCTTCAAGCAAGGACAGCAGATCTTCTCCTCAAAACTTGACGTCCGGTGACAGCGTCCGACCAACTGTTAACGATGCGGCAGCGTCGGAATCCGCAAAAAATGCGGGGCCCGCCACCCCTCAGGGTGATTCTGGCGAGCGAGACCCGTCCGAAAATACGTCACGTCCTTTCGCAGTTTCGTCAAAGGTCTCGAATGTCGTGGTTGCGTCTGACGCGTCAGGTTGCCAAGTAACCGGGGATGGTAACAGTGGCATTGCTCCGTCAGGAGATCTCGTGCCTAAGCTGAGCGAAATAACCCACAGCGGCGATGAGGCCAAGGACGTGACTCGTGGAGCTGTGAATGGAGAGCAAGACGTGAGTGTCAAACAGAAAGCAACTTCTTTGCTGAACGAAGATAAGAACGAGTTGAGAGCCATCGGTGCCCATAGTGACGCGGAACCGAAAGGAGAGGAAGATGTTAAGACGAACACAGAAAATGGCGACGTCAATTGCGACGGGTCAGAATCGAGTCGAGACGGATACCTCCCTGGCGTCGCCAGTCCCGTTAGTACGATCGCTGAGAACCATGAGAGTTCGCCGGCCAATGGTTGGACGGCTGAAAGTCTGGAGGAGGTTTCTTTGAGCACGCCGAACAGCAAGAGCGACCTGCGAGCGTCGTTGCAAAGGTAATGGTTGCAGTCTTGTTTCATCGTGCAAAACAATGTAGGCCCCTGTTGGTGTTTTTTTCCTGCACGTACTATCGTCGGAAGACGCAGTGTGAAGCAATTCGAAATGTTATGTGTTTTATTTGTCGTATCAGTAATGCGTGGTAAACCTGTTAGATTGTTAACTCATATGATTCCGGTCACGTTATGACGCTGAAAGATAACGCTGATCATATTTCAAAAGCCGTCGTTAAAACGACTCACTCCCACACTGACATTGCTTAGCGATATTAAACCCCTGACAAATCCTCCCCTGTCTCCCACAAAATATCCTCAGCTCAACCCTTAAAATCCACGTTAAGAATAGGTTTCTGGGCCGTTTTTCAACGTTACTGCTGTTTAACCCAGAAATACGTGTAGTTAGTTGATGAATCTTGAATGAAATTCTCAGCGACTGGATTTTGATATGTTTGTATTTCCAGTTCTGAAAGCTCTTGTCGTTCCTGCAGAGAAGATCTGTGACAACATTGCAGCGTATTATTTTTAATGTGGCATTTTTTGTTGTAAATGCGAACTATACAGGAGACAGGTGTAAAAAATCAAACAAACGCTACTTTCAGCAGGACATGAAA
>JGI24158J21664_10006864_pt1 | contig 15051 bp, 12 predicted proteins | sample Ectturendosymbi3_FD_21664 | JGI IMG/M metagenome (IMG submission 21664) | reverse complement strand
TCTTGAACAGCCTTAGGATCTTGCCAGGCACATCAATGCATGCCAGAATTGCCCATAACGAGGCGTGGTCGACGGAGTCGAACGCAGCTTTCAGATCTACTACATTTACCATAAATCGTACTTATAGTTGTCATTTATGAGGTCAATAGATTGGTAATATTTAAAACTAAACTGATCGAAACATGAGAAACTTTCCAACTGCGACATATCGAAAAAGGTCTTTCCTTGTACTTATCCAAAATTCAAGGAGCTGACCACAGTCGTGAAGTTAGCAGTGCGATGCAGTTTTACCGAAATTTTAAAGACTTTTTTCTGCAGCTGTTTAACATTACCGAGTTCTACGAACTGATGATGAAGATGAAATCTCATTTTGTGTGCAATACATCAGATTGACAGCGCCAATTTATCCTTTCTTCGACACCTTGTGGATAAAAAAAGAGCTACATATGTTTTGAATCCCTAAGCCACGTATCGCAGCACAGCTAGCCCGTTTCAAGCTGCCTGTAGCGCTTACGTTCAAGGATTTATCGGTTACACGTGGAGTTGGATAGTAAAACCAGTGATGTACAGTAGCGTTAAAAATAAAAGTGAATCTATGAAAAAATCATGTAGAAAACTTTGTGCTGGTGTAGAACGAAACCCCCAAGTCTTGCAAAGTTGCATGACAAAAATAACCAAACACGGATTATTTACATGAAATTGTTTTAGCATTTCGACTAAAAAGTTGTTTTCTTCATCGTCAGCACAGACCAAATGAAGCGTGAATGCTTACGTCACAGAGTGCGCAGGTGGCAGAAAGTAACACCTTGTTATTGCGGCGAAGAATTCATCCAATGCACCAAACGAAAGGCGAGACAGTTGTTCAAGTTCAAGACTCTGCAGCAGTGTTTCTTAACCTTTCTTCTACCACGCCTCCATTAAGTAATTGCCCTTTGTTTCAAGCACCCCCTGACTTTAAATCAGAGTCTGCAAAAGCAAGTGCATTCATTGGTAGATTTATTTATCAAACTTTCCTGGTTGTAGGCCGCGTAAGGGCTCGCGCCCCCCCTGAAATTTATCGACGCTCCCCGATGAAGAACCACTGCTCTGGAGCGAAAAAGACACACCTCACCACACGAAGAAGCATCCACTTGTTGAATTTTGGTCAACTAGAAATTCCGACCCCATTGACGGTTGCCAAAAAGCTGAACGCTAATCAATCGCTCATGCTCCAAGTTGGTGGTCACTTGGGACTAACGACGCCTCGTGTCGTGTCTATAAATCTTTGAACTCGTGTCTATAAATCTTTGAACAANAATCTTTTTAATTTCGCTGTTNATCATCAAAAGTTGTCGGTTGACGTCTGTGGNGCGGGCGTTTCTCCGTGAAGTTGAAGTTTTTCTCTCTTCCATACTGGCGAATGATTGGGTTGATCTACCACATCCGCCCTTACATTTCGCTTTTCTTGAGTGCTCTGAGGGCGAAGTTACGCAACGACTCATTCCGAGGCGTTACAGAACAACATAAGATGCTTTTATCGCAAGTCGGTTATACAGCTGTGAGCATAGTTTCTTGGCGTTTTTTCACAACATTTCACTATTTACCAATACTGCGCCTTGAAACTATTTTTAAGGGCAACGCAGTCAGATCAAAGCTTTCGAAATTCAATGTTTTGTCCGAATTTTGTGACTTTTGCCAAATACCTTTCGGATTTGAAGCTTAAACATTCGCGTTTATTGTCGGACTTGCCTGCACCAAGAAGGAAATACCCTTTCAAAGACCGTGTTGCGATCGGAAAGCCTGAGCGGCAAGTGCGCAAAGCTTCGCACTGTGGCAGCAAGCATCAATAGAGTTCATGCGACGCAATCACTCTATTGTTGCTCGTTCGTGTCGCATATATATGGGTGTTATACTTTGCGCACATCCCGTTCGTGGTGAATCACACATTCAACGCATTGTCAACCGAGAGGTTGCAACAACCGATTATATAACTTGCATCTGTTTAGAGATTGGGGTCTGGAACGGATGACAGAAGAAAACAAAGAAAAAATGAATAAGGATGTTCAAATGACATCACAGCCTCCGAAAACCGGCGTCCTATTAAATCATCTGCAAAGAGTTAATAGTCCTTACTTACCATGGGTGAGCCATCTTTTCCTTCACAACTTAAACAATCTTTTTTTGTGGTGAATGTCACGTAAAGTTGAGTTGGACGCGTGCTCTACAACTTCCGTAAATGCCTTTTTGGCCACTTTTTGCTTTGGTTCAATAACGAAAAAAATGTAAAATCTCCCCTCAGAGCGCCATTCTCCAATTAAACTTGCACTGCTCGCCCACAACACGCACCCGTCGGCGATTGGATGAACTTCGCGAACACGCAATGGCCAGGTTAGAAGCCGCCACGGAACCTCCTTCACCACCAGTAAGTCTTTCATCGCTTTCGAGGCATTTATTTTCTTCCTCCACGGGCCGGGTCACAAGGCTTAATTTTGGGGAAAAGTTAAAGAAAAATCTGCGCAGTAGGGCAAAAACCAAGCAGGAAAATTGGATGGCTTAATACTGGCATTGGCCAATCACAAAGTTTGACAAAACCGATTCGTGTTTGCGCCAGCGCAAGGCTACTTTTTGTTATGCAGTTGTGACTTTGCAAATGAACGAACAAACGTTCGTAGTCCCTTTTTTTGTATTTCAAACGATCCCCAGGTTTGCTTTGGACATCTTTTTGAGCAGGTTTCCGACGTCGTGCCTGCTTTGACGGAACACTGTCCGAACGGCGACACCAACTGGGCGCTCTCCCGCGACATCCCGCCGGAAGGCTACCAGCAGCAACAGCCTCAAGACGATACAGAGTCCCAGCAGGTTGAATAACAAACAAGCGTAGTTTTACATGTTTGGAACGCTTCATTACTTTGCCAGGTTTCCTTGAGATCAACATACCCTCACACGCTGCCATTAAACAGCAGTTGTTGTTAATTAGTTCTTGCCATATAGCAGTGGTTCCCAACAAAGGCGTAGCCAGGGGGGGCCATGGTCCCCCACCAAATTTTTAGAACATTTGGTCATTTTGTGCTATGAGATGCGGTATCCCAAACAAACTAGTGTTGTTCGACTAAAATCAAATAGTTTGCCCCCCCCAAAATTTTTTGGGCCTCTCCAAATTTTAGTCTGGCAACGCTGCTGGTTCCCAAACTGCGGTACGCTTAACATTAGTGGTATAGGAAGGCCTTTAAGGTGCGAATAGACCTACTTTCTGTTTTTCGTCACAAAATATATATGTATTCCAGCTTCGGTTTTTGCTTATCGGTTTCTGTTAATGAATACTGTACCTTAATTTTTGTGCACGTCCCTTGTTGGTATTTGAAAATGGCCATTATAATTTTTGCAGCCATTGTTTTCATGTCGCATTTATGTCAATTCCGGCTTTCCAAACTTTCGATCGAATGATATTTGGTAGATTGATTTTTCTTGGAGCAAGGCGGTACGTGTTGACAGTACGGGACCCACAAACGGTACGCAATTAGAAAAAGTTTAATAATCACAGCCTTATTGGGTGCTTTGGAGAAAATCTACTGTACAGTGTTGATGGTAGGATGTGTGAGGGGATCAAAATGGTGCATGACCTGCGCGTAACTAAAAGTTTCTAAAATCGGGCAACATTTTCAAGGATTTTTCGTTATATTAAAAATATTCTAACAAACGTTTTCGATCCATGGGAGAAATATTAATGCTGCAGTTCCCAAAACAATGCGGTGGACAGAATAGTGGTTCAACCTGAGCAGAAAAATGGGTGGTCGCCCTTTTGTTTTCAGTGAAAATAAGGTCAGGCTGAAAAGTTGAAAACTGTACAGAACTGGTGTATAAAAACAGAACGCTGAACGAAAACGCAAAAACGTTGCGCAAGATGCCTTTGATACCTCAAACAATTTGGCTCCTGCATGACTATGACTACAACTCTAAAAAGACCCTGTTTGGTTTTTGAATATGACAAACAATTCCAGCTCTGCAAGATCTCAATTTGAAGCACTGCTTTGTTGCACGACGAAAAAACAAAGTCGACATCTTGTTTGTTCTTCTCGAAATTTCGATTTCATCTGTGGACATAGTAGACCATATGGAAAACGTCATGCAGTTCTTGTTGTTTTCTTTTAAAAAAATTATTTTTCAATGTTATTACAGGTCTGCAGGTTTCTGCTCAGGAAACCTTAAAATGCTACACCAGTCAGGAAAAGAGGGGTATGATGTCACCCATAATTTGATTACGTTTTCCTGGGACACATAGCATCTGGTATTTCCGAACTAAACTGTTTTTGACTTCCCGATGTCCGTTTTTAATCATTTTCACAAAAAAATCGGAAATACGCATCGAAACATACATATCATACAAATTCTATGCACTGTACCCCCAAAAATGAAATTTTTTAGAGGTGAAAATTTTTGTTTGTGCGTAGAAAATGTCATGCGCCATTTAGATCCGTTTTTTCTTCATATCAAGTCATGGTGTAGGAAGACTCTTCACCTACAAGGTTTCGGTGGTCAAATTTGGCCAAACACGTTTTGCGCTTAAAATCACATTGAAATGTTAAGGTAGCGAGGTGCACAAAATTTGTTGCACATCAGGTAACCCTGGTTAGTATACGACCCCAATTTTATATACAGACTTTCAGGGATATTTGTGTAAAATAACTCTGGCACCACTCCGCCTGACAGGCGTCTCTTCCCCTGGACAGGGTGCAACTGGGAATAATGCGAAGCGAGGCGAGAGCTTAGCTGTGAAGACCGTTTCGTAACTTTTTCAAGTTAAACTCACAAGTCTAATTGTTGGATGACTTGTTCCCAGCTGAAAAAACGCAGTGCGGAAAAGTATAACTTCTGAAAAATCTCTGAAAAAGCAGTACCGCTTATACTTAATGAGAACGCGGTTTGGGGGATTTTTTTGTATCTTAATTATTGTTTTTAGTTACAAGATCTCCCGTCGCCAAGAGAATCTGAATCTGGACAGTCGAGATTGGGTCGAATAAGAAGAAGGCTTCGGTCCTACTTCCGAACGTCGGGCGACGAAGCGTCAGAGGTATTATATTGTTCTCAGTTTTGTTCACCTTCCGGCACACTTCCTTTCAGGTTCAGTGGAGCTGGGAAGATTCATTTTTAATTGCCGGTTCATTTTTTTACGTTTATTGCTTTCATCTACAACAATCGCAGTCTTACCTGCGAGGGAGGGCGATGCTACAGGGACGATGTTGGCGAAAAATTATTGACAAACGTATTGACAAAATTCAAACGTAGGTGAAACACGCAATTAAAAATTGGAAATTGCAATTTTTTACCACCGCTTTCTAAAATCCAACCGGAAACACAGCGAAGAGCAAACTTTGCGCGAACACCTGGACAAGCTCTTTTTGCCTCTCAAAATATATTTCTCCCGCTAGGAGTTGGTTTGGATTGCAAATGAAATGGGGTCTGTATTTGTAATGTTTGGTGTCTCTTATTGCAGCAAAATCCTGTCCACGGCTTGGTCGCAAAGCGTTCTTACCGCAGCTCCTTTAAATGAAGAAAAAAACGTGTGTAATGGACAGCGATTGGAAATGTTTTTCTGCCTATGGAGTGAAAGATGCTATGTTTCAACAATCAACGTATTTTTTCTCCTTGTTTCGTTTAAGAGCGAAACCATGGTGAAAACGGCGTCAAATTAAGAAGCTTAGGCTAAGTCGAATTTCATATTACTGAAACAAGACAACGAGCGTGGAGCTTATATGGTATCCGCTCAGCAATAGCCACGTGCATTTTTTTAAAGCTTGCTATGGTGAGTTGAAACAAAAACAATTCAAATTAACGGGCTTGGCCATGTGACACTTTTTTTTGTCCTATCGCAACCCATGGCAACTTGCAACTGTTCCATCCCATTGAAATCCCACGAAACTAATAACACGAAGTACGTTANGTCATACGCACGTCCAACCTGTACGCAGACTCGTGGCTATAAAGGCACCCGTAAGCAGNAACTGAAAACTGGGTGACATTCGTTTTAGTTTTCACCGAAAAAAGGTCCAACAACCTTAATTTCTGGGGCCTGGGCCTTCAGGGGGCCTTGCATCACTCCGCCATGGCACTAAACCTCTACATGACTAATACTCGCTGCACAGTGAGCAAATACCAATGGCGTTCAACTGAGAATATTTCTGCTGCATGACCTTAAAATTACTTACTATGGGACATGTAGCAACTTTCAGGTCCACTGTCCCATCTCATGGGAAAAATCCCATGTAATTAACATAGGAATCCGATTCGCATGGACAAGCTTGTAAATTTATGATTTGACGTAAGCTGTTGACTTTTTTCACAGGATAACCTTTTACTCCTGAGCAACGTTTTTTTTTTGAAACGCCAAAGGTGTTTCGAAAAATTAAGTTTGTTGGTCTAAATGATCAGAAATGTGCTTTTATCGAACGAGCGCAACTTCATTTCTTTACTCTCATTTATTCACCTGTTATATCTTTTTTCTGAAACGTATGGTTTGCAAGATAACTTCAAATCTCATTTCTGAAAACTTGCGTGTTATGAAAAAGTTATCGTAACAAAACCAGGGTGTTTAATACCTTGCGTTCATATAGGACGGCTTTATAACCAGAGGCTTCCATACCGCTTATGGGCATGGGAACCACATTCAGGAATGTGGAACTCGATCTTATTTCTTCTGTTTTATAAAATATATGATGGTGTTATCCAGGAGTGTAGTGGGGCGGGAACGCGTGGGAACGGCGTTCCCACACCTTTTTCACGTTTTGCTTTAAAATGAACTTGAAGTTGTTTCAAAATGGCTATTTTTGTTATGCGTTCCCACACTTTTTTTGTCAGCACCACGTCCCTGGTGTTATCAATGCGTATGATTTTGTTTTGTGTTTTTTTCCAAAATATCTATATCTAGAGCAAAGTGACTTGATGCGATTAAAATATTTGAAAGTCATACGGCCAACCAATATAGTGTTTGTGGTGTCGATCGGATTCGTCAAAAAATAAAAATCCGTAACCGGGNTCAGAAATAGAGTTGTGTTTTAAGNGTGCATTGTCTAAAACTACCTCACTGGCCACTTTCGAGAAATAAAGGATGATAAAAACATTTNAAAAAATAAAGCAAGCAACACCCAGTTCCGTCAGCTCACTGCTTTTAAACTTCAGTAACGCGGAGACTATTTCTATTTCCATTACGCCGCATGCTACAACTCTCATGAGTGATGTGATACTAAGAAAAAACTCAAAAGGCAACGCTTCATTAGATATACTGTGTACGCAGCATGCTTCTCTGGGAAGTCCAATGTCTCGTGAGATATCCTTAAACGCTGCCAAATCAGAAATTTCGATCTGCAATTTCGAAGATAGTTTGTCGAGGTTGTCCATGACAGCCCGGGATTCCTGCACACCGACGGTAAGTCGCTGTGACCTTTGAACCCAAATAGATTTTGTTTTTTCTTTCTGTAAAATCAAACTCTGCGCCACAAATTAAATTGACGCGTGAAAAACGTGCTTGTCTTTCCACAGCCCATGTTTAAGGTATGCTTTGATTTGATGTCCTCAATGCCAGTGACTAAATCAAGCGTCTCCACGTACTTGAAAAGTTTTACACGAAAAAAATCAATTGCACCAAAATCATTTTTTGCTTTCTGATGCAAAGTTATCTTCTTCCTGTGGCCAAAGCAGTCACTTACTTACTGTTTTGTTTAGAGTTACTGCCAAAGTCGTGCAAGAAGGGTTAATATTCGTTTAGCTTTCACCTTCTTATTAAACCTATTTAGCCTGAAAAGATGGTGTTTTTGATGAATGAAACAGCTGATAATAAGCCGAGCACTCACGAAGCTAGCGTAAAAAACAAACTCGTTAAACTAAGCTGATTTTCTCCCTTTTCATGGCTATGAATTTTTCAACTGCTTACAAACGTACGTAATTAAGCCTTTTTTAAACAAACTCGTGCTGTGCCAGACATACTTCTAACTCACAAAACCATTCACCAAAGTTTCGGAGTGAATTTTAGCATTTTATTCGTCCAAAAGTCACAAGCACTTTTCCAATATTTTGTGCTGTTGTTTTACAGGAGAGCAGATCGAGTAGGGTACAGCATTTGTTACCATAAGGGTGCGCTAAAGAACTATTTCTAGAACGTGAGAGAGCAAAACGTGACTTCAGCTTTGCATGGAGACCCTGAAATAGGCGCAAGTTGCTTCAAGCACTCGTTGACGCCACCGGTTTGGTGCGCACGTTTGCAGACGACTTCTAATTTCATCCGTTAAGGTGTCCTGAAACTTTTTTCCGAGTAATCATTTCCGTAAAACACTTGTACCGTTAAATCTTCTCTACGTCTTCTCAATCAAATTTTGCCTCCAATGAAAGGATCCATCAAAGTCATCTGGCGCACAGAAGGTTTCGTTGGTGGACATGGGTGTTGTAATGGGGGAGACCGAGGTCTCTCTGGATTTTAAAATTTGATACTTTTCTAAAGTTTTTAACAAAAAAATATTATTCTGTTAGTTGTGGCCGCTTTTGGCCCCTCCTGAAAAATCTTTTGGCCACCCCTGGAAACATTCACTTTTGTACCCCCACTGGAAAAATCGTTCCCACGCCCATGCTCGCCCCGCACTGTCACGGTTTTCCATTCTTCGTCAGATTCTATTCATCCAAGCTTGTGTTGAGTGCCGTAGCCAGCCCAAAATTTTTTCACGGGGGTCAAACTATTTGATTCTCGGCCAATGACATTATTTTGTTTGGGATACCACCTCTCAAAGCACAAATGACTATATACGCTAAAAATTTGGTCGGGGCCATTGCCCCTGCCCCCCCCTGGCTGCGTGTTGCGATCTCGCTCAACGCGCGGAACAAACTCAGACAAAGATGTGCAAGAAAACGCTATTACACTTCTGTGTCGTCACAGCCGTCACCGTGGTCAGGATTTTGCTGTAGAATTGCCTTGTTTATCAAAACCAAGGGTCCACATGTCAAAATTGCAACTATAGCCGCAGGAAAACGTTTTGTAGGAGAGCAAAAGTAATTGTAATGACTAGGGCAAGTTTTTGTTGCAGTAACAAAGCGAGAAAGTTGCATTTATTTTCAGCGAAAGTTGCATTTATGCGCTGTAAGTTGCATTTAATACGTTTTATTATGTGATTTCATCTTCACCATCTAAAACGAAATCGACTGTACTTGTACCATTTGCCTTTGCAAACAATTTTGATTCTGTTGTTCACCCATGCATTTCTCCCATCTTGCCTACGCACTTCCACCTGAAATTCAAGCAGGGGTTTGAATAATTTGGCCTTCAGGTTGATTTTAATTGAAGATACTCTAATAACCGTCATAATTGTTCATGTCAAGAGATAAACAAGCTTTGTGTCATTGAAAAGTAGGATATTTGTTGCAAAAAAGGGTGTTGCTACCGTGCTATACTGAGATGTAGGCACTGTTGTAGATGTTTTGCTTGCTTTTTGTAAGAAAAAAGCATGGCTATAAACGTACGGCCTTCCTTTGTATGCACCAACTTGGAGAAATAGATCAAAAATTACTCTCTACCAAAAGTTGACTTGAGGCTGATGTGAGACAACAGAGAAAAGTACAGTGTCTGAAATACCTCAGGTTTCGCAACTGGATATAAACTTGCAAGAAATCGACGACAACACGGCAGGAGCATACTGTGGTGCTGCTCATGCTTCTAATCCCTACAAAAATGTTCGTCACGCTTGGCCTTTGTCCGGAAAAGTGAGTTCTTTTGTTTTTCAGAGAGCTGCCGAGGGTCCTCGTATCCTCCATTCGATCATGCCGAAGGTGGGAGAGCCTTTCTGTTGCTTCTGCGTGTAGCTTCACGATTTTGAACCCTGGCTGCCTTCGTTTACTTTGTCCACTTAGTGTTGAAACTGGTCTGTGATGGTCAAAAGGAAGTGGGAAGATTCAGAACAACATTTAAAAACAGCAAATTAGCTCCTTCGATAGTACAATAACCACGATTTCACCTATAGCCAAATTGCAATGTAATAAACTAATGTTAGAGGTATACCAGGCATGACTATAAATAGTCGTAGGCAACCGGCCCGAGAAGCTTAGGAAGCTCCATTGTTTCAGCAACCTTTCAAAAAATTATGTTTGTTGTTGATCGTACTTGTACACCGGCTCCCAACGTCTTAAAGGAGGAACCACATACCAAAAGCGTAGCATTGCTTTGAAAGTTTGTGAAGTATCCAAAAACCTTTATTTTTTGAGGATGTAGCCTACATTTCCGCTGTAAATTCTTCTTAATCAAATGACAATCACCACCTCATTTCGTGAAAAGTCTCGAATTTGTCGTTGCAGGGATTACACACAGGAGAGGACTTAGATTTTCGATTGTCGCATCGGGATAGGATCTCGATTAAGATAAAGTAGCACTGTGCATTTGGATCGAATTTAGAATTTTTTTTATCTTCTATGAGGTCGAGTCTCCATTGTCGACGCTCAACTCAAGTCATATGCGAACACAAAAATTTGAAATGTTGGAGCCAATCAGGATCACAAATCTTGTTTGAGTCAAGTCATGTAACTTTTCCAGTCAGTGGTTTGTCGCTTTTTCAAAATTTACCAAATTTCCAAAGGATATTTTAGCGGGTTGAGTCTAAGAAAACCTGTTCTTGGATAACTCAACAAATATCAATCAGTTTCGAGTCGTTTCGCGAAGGCGTGACGCCGCTCAAGCCCCTCAAGCAAAGATGTGATTCCACATCATGATTATACTAAATTAACGCAGCCAAGCGAAGTCAGATAAGGTCGTGGCCCGGGTGGAGTCAACTGAAGTCAGTAATTCAAGTCACGCACACTTTTTTGGAGATAGATGAAACAAAGCGTGTGAAATGCAGTAAGTTTTTTGGAAGGGCTAGACCAGTGGTTCTTCACGTTTTTCTATCACGTCTCCCGTAAGTAATTGTCCGTTTTTTCAAGTCTCCTGACTTTAAATATGCTACAAAAACAAGCGNATTTNTTGGTAAATTCATTGATCAAACTTCCCATGTTGTAGGGCGCGCATAAGGGCTCGCGCTTCTATGGAAATTTACTGACGACCCTCTGGGGGGCGCTCCCCCCCTGGTTAAGAACCACTGGGCTGGACTGTTTTCAATAGCTGTGGTAACAACCATCAAAATGCAATTGACTCGTTTCGTTTTCAAAAGCGACAGCATCTTACCCAGAAAATCGAGACAGGTCATCTACAGTGAGTGCTGGAGCATCACAGGACGTAGAAAACAGAGAAAGTTGCAAGTTGTAGCGGATGAACATTATTAGACTACGAATCCTCTTTCAAAGATTACCGAATTTCACGTCCACACCAAAACGCAAATTAAGCTCTTATTTCTTTCGCTCTTTAAGCCTATTACAGATGCTTCAAAGTGCTGCAGAATTGACTTAAATTTTTACTTTCTTCTCTTCAGACAAAGTTCCGCAGGAAGTGTTCGAGCTTTGTTCGGCGTCGGTTTTTATGCTGCTGTTCTGCTGAATAGCGGTGGAAAAAAGGTACAAATATTTGATCGACTAACTACGAGTTGCAACACACACATAGTTTGCATTCATGCTGTGTCCGCTGCTTCGTCATGTTGCCTTAGTTAACAGCCAACCGACTATTTGCATTGGTAAGGCAACAGGGAAAGGTCACGGTTAGTAGAACATTTGTCGGGTTTGCTTCAGCTTATATCGGTACAGTCCCGTCGCCACGGGGGTCTTTGGTGGGCTCAGCCCCCCAAATTGAAATATGAAACACTGTGAATAGTGAAGTTTTTGTCAAACCTTGTCAATTACCCCCTGCACAAACGTAAAAACCCCTATTGAAGACTTTCTGACGACGGTTCTGGCTCGGTACGCGCAGCTACACGGATCGGAAAAAGTAAGGCAACTGCCTCTTAACCGTTTTTGAGGTTTTGGTGTGTTTTCATCATTTGATGTTTATCGTATAACAAAGTTTTTTCTGCAGTGACATGGTTTTGCTTGACTCGACCAGGGATTAGCACGTCTAGCGCTGAACTCCGCATGAAGCCAGAACTTAATTCTTTTAATTGCGTTGCAATTTTCTCTTACTTCTTGTTTGTTTGATTGTAACAAAAAATAAAACTTACATTCTCTATTCTAAGCACCCTTAATTACTTTACTACAAAACTAAAACAGATGTTCTCAATCCAAAAGTACCGAATTTTTTAAATTCCTGATTTATCAGTTGCCAAATTTGTGTACTCTTTCCTAATTCTGAACTGTCTGAACGCTTGGACAATTACATTTGCAAGATGGTATCAGTTCACAATTAGAAAACAAGGCTTGCTTCTTCGCAAAAATGCCATTCACCCAGAATAAAAACATCTCTGGGTCGGCTTTTTTCTCTGAAATTTCTGAAAGTTTGCAGTCTCCTTTAACTTTCTTTATTTGGAAAACAATACAAAAATATCTTGTTCTCTTGCCAACCCACCCTTTTATTCTTCGCTCACACGTTTCCTCTGGGTTTTTCTGCAATTTTGTACATGAAGTACCTTCTCTTGTATTTGTAGTAGCCCACATTTTGCTCTTCCAAGTGCTCACCCCCGTTCCTGCACGTAGGCGCGCTTTTCACCCCTCTGTGTTTTTTGTTTTTTTTTATCATGTGCTTTGTTGCTAATTTCTGCCTGATGTTTAGATTATTTCATTTTGTCACTTCAGTTTTCCCTTTCGCTTGAAACGCCTTCAATTTAGTATTAATTTAAACGCCGTAATCGGGCTGGCTGAGTAGTTGGCCTATCAGGTCTTTCGCCAGCCTTTGTGTCAAAAATAGGTAGTTCACGTCAATTTGCAGAATCTCTAAGTCATACTAGTTGTTTTTCGTATTATTTATTGTTACTCGCAATAGCATCCAATTAATCCTTCTGTCCTTTGATGTTTGTTTTTTTTAAACGCATTTCTGTTATTTCGTAGTTTGAGTCACAAAAAAGGATGAAAGAACCCACTTACTTGCTTGGCTTTACACTTTACAAAATCTAACTTTTTCATCCATTTTAGGGAAATGCAAGCCTTTTGTTTATATCCAAAAAGATTGTTGCACAACTAGCGTCGTAGCCGCTTCTCGAACGTGAGTCAATAAACGTAAGTGCTGATCACGTTTCAGCAGATACGAGAAACTCCCGACAGACGTTTCTGTCTGATTTAGACTTCAGAGATGCAGTTGAATGGCAAGCTGTTTTTGTGTACATTGTCATTATTTTTTTGACTGTGCAGGTCTTCTGCTGCAGCATTCCTGAAAAGCGGATTCCGTTTGCTTCATCAAGATTTGCTCATTCGTTTCAGAGCTGTGCTAAAATGTTTCGCCATCTTCTGAGGAATTGACAAGCCCACTTGATTCATTTGCTATTTTAATTTATTGCAACAAGTGTTCCTGCTTTTTGTGGCAAAATACACTGGTTCTTCGCGGGTAAAACCATGCTCATCTTGAAACTTAGCAACACTGTGGCCATAGGCGTCGGAGGGATTTTTTCCAGGGGGGCCACCAGCCAGGAGATTTTTCCAAAATTTTTCCAGGGGTGGGCCAAAAGTGGTGAAATTTGTTTTTTCCACTCGAAACTAATAAAACAGCCTTTTTCTTAGAATTCCAAAATCCAGGGATGCCTTGCCCACCTTCTGACTCCCATGATTGTGGCGTGAATACGCTAACAGAAAATTAATTCAGACGGTTGTCATGACAGATGTGAAGCCTGATGAACTGTGCTTTTTCATAACATTTTGGAATAGCACTGCTTTAGGTAAAAAACTCGTAACCTTCATGATGTTTCAAATACAAATACGTTCTTATCCAGGGCCGGCCTTAACAAGTGCGGGGCCCGATTGGAAGCCCTTTTGCGGGACACCATTCAGCGGCATGTGCAGAAATGTTTGAGGAGGGTGATCAAGTAATAATGATAGAAATCATGAGTGATGAGAAAATAGCGAGGCCCGAAGGGGTAATGCCAATACAGGTGTCTGGAGGTATGCCACCCAGTTTCACCTCTCCAACAGAGACTTTCTATGACCGTTCCATGGACATCTCCGTAACAATTGCAGCGGGCACTGGTTTCTCCCCACAGCTTGGTTCCTGAGATTGCAGCGCAAATCATTTAATCGCACCTCGTGCGCGATACGCCCATTATACGAGCCTCGACACGCTCTAGAGAGGATCAGCCTGCGGTCTAGTGGTAAGTGCGTTCGGTGCTGGTGGGTCGGGCGTTCGACTCTCGCCGGGTCTTATCGAGACCTTGTGAACTGATACTGTAGCCTTACCAGGCGCACGGTGTGCAAAAGAACTGCAGCTAACACACCCAGAACACAAAAACCAACCTAGCCAAATGATATCGGACATTGTACAAAACTCAGTCATGGCTCTACAAGACCACTGCAGTTATAAAACGCCACCAGCCATATACCATACAAATTAATAAAACGCGCTGGAAAGGTGAGAGCCAGCATTATCGTTCGATTTCGAGACGTCTCGAGTTTCTGTTCGCATCTACTGTTTCAAACCTGTTTGAGTTTGTCCGAGTCTGCAAAAAATAAAGATGCTCTTTTACGTACAACTCAGTCTCACTGTGGAAAAGGATCATAACCACTAGACCGCAGAGGACAGGCACGGATTTACCATTAGGCTAAAAAGGCTTAAGCCTAGGGCCCCCGACTTTGGAGGGCTCCAAAATGTCCGGAGTAAGGACGATTTCCAGCATTTTTGTAAGCAATTATACTTTATTTTGTTTTGGTTCAACTCGTGTTTTTTTTTACTATGCCGCTAACAAAAGATCTGTATAGAATAGGGGCCTCCAAACTTTTTCATCCGAGGCCCACATACGTTATTACACAACAGTGCTAGGGTCGGACACCTTACGTTATGTAATTGTTTCGGGATATGTCGCATTCTTCCTAATCAAAAAGTTTTCGTCAATTAATTTTTCATTATTTATTTGGCCCATGGGCGTAGTTTGGCGACCCGTGATGTAGAAGAATGAGCGCAAAGAATTGAAGTGAATGACGATGAGCGTTCTCTTTTTGTGGCGTTGAGACTTGGTTATTGTTACGTACAACGTGTGGAAAAAC
>JGI24158J21664_10006863_pt1 | contig 15052 bp, 10 predicted proteins | sample Ectturendosymbi3_FD_21664 | JGI IMG/M metagenome (IMG submission 21664) | reverse complement strand
TTTACAGTCAATTTATGTTGAAATGTTAAATAGTGGTAGGAAACGTCATGTTCCTGAAGGTCCATTTTCGCTGGCGTCTTTGTCCACATTCAAGCGTTTCTGAAAAGTCGTGGCTGAAGTTTGGTGTGCAGTGAAACTTAGTGGTAAAATGATAAGCAATACTCATTCTTCTACTTCTTTACTTTGTCACAGGGCAGATTCTTTAACGAATGATATTTTTCCCATGCGTTTAAAGGAAACTCCAAGTGACTTTTAGTTGTAAAGAATCGGAGGAGCTCAGCGGCTTCGCAGTTCACGCATAGAGTAGAGTAGAGCGTATCAGTTGCATTTGCTCTTCGGAGGATTTTTGGTGAATTTCGTGCGTTTCATGTCTAAAGTGAATAGTGTTTCAACCACTTTACTTGGATCGGATGCGACCAACACTAGGCCGCCACCCATTTTCAGCGAAACGCTCAGAAACTCGGAAAGCAACTGAGCAGGAGTCAAAATTCTACTCCAGAGCCATTAGAAGCTGGTGTGGTACGCTGTCGGTCAATGCGGACCGACTTGTTACAGAGGTTATTAACATTGGTTTACCGCTCAGTCATCGGCTTCAGGTTGATAGCTACGAACGGCTGCTCTCCCAGTTCCTGCTGCATCATCGTTCGAAGTACAGTCAAGTCAAGGTCATCGCTCCCCACGAGCACATGGCCGAAGCTGAAGCCAGAAACCTGGCAGTGTAAGACTTTTGTTGTGGAGTTGCAAAATACCTGTTGCTCACCTTTGTGTGCGATCAGGCTTCAATGATCGCAAAGTAATGTTTTGCAGTAGTATCCTCCTTGAAACCTCAGATTCCACCCTGCCTGTAACGTCGCCCCATCACCTTCTCCCTTGCGTACTCTACCAATGTTCGTCGAAATGTGTTTTTGTTTACTGTCGCATTTTCATACCTTTCAAGGTGTTGATGTAACCGACCTTCTTTGCAAAGTCGCCACAGTCGCGTACTTATTAATACCGAGTCGGTATATTGGAGTTTCATATGTTGAAATACCGTCGAAGGTTTTGAAGTGATAAAATAGGTTGGTCCTCTGTTTGATGGGTTGGGCAACACGGAAGAAAGCGCTGTGCACTGTTTTTTCGGTCATAGACCGGAATGTTTTTGAAATGACCGAAAAAATTAAGTCATTTCGGTCAGAATGAGTGAAAATAAAGGCTAATGAACTCTGCTACGGTGAGTTTTAATACAACTGTGAGACAAATGACCGAAATGTCTCAGAGACCAAAATGCTCAGCAAAAAATGACCGAAATGTGTCAGGGGAAAAAACAGGCTGTGCGGCTAACGTCGCTCATCTTGATAACATTGCTCCAAGGAAACCACGAGTTTGGGTCGGACTGTGTGGTAGAAATGCGACTGACATCGCATCCGTTTCGGGGCTTAGTACGAAAAATATTGGCGTCCAAGGTCTATGCTGTATTTTTTTACAGCCCGAAGTATAGCTAGGTGCTATATGCTTAGCTGTTGAATGCCGTTTAGGCCAACAGTTGTATTGTTGTGTGCCCTCAATACTGTTGATGTACAGAGAGAATTGTATTGCATCTGACTGTCAATATCAGTTCACGGTCAATGCCGATGTACAACTCACAAACGTTAGTGTTCTCCGACATCTCATATCGAAAAACAAACAGGTGAGGTCAAGCAGTCGATGTGGTGGTGGCACGCATGAAGTGGAGAACAGACTGCGACCAACTGTCGTTTTTGCAGTTCGTTGCTCCGCTTGTGAAGCGGCACGGCAAGTTATGGAGCAACTTCTGGGGCGCTCTCAACATCGACGGTTTCTACGCAAGATCCGAAGATTATCTGCAAATTGTCAACAGAGATAGAAGGTATGTGTAATTGTGCTGTAGTATTTCTTCAAGTAACATAGTTTTTAGGGAGGATGTTTGCCCCCGTTAAGAAAAGCTTTTGTTCGTCTTAATTAGAAACGTTCTACTGAAAAATGACGATGTTAGATCAACAAAAACAAGTTTCATACCAAACAATGGAGCTCGACGTACGATGACCACGTTTCAGAACGAAGTAACTCACATCCCGTTTTTTGCTCCAGTTTCCTGATGTTCGCTGGTTGAAGAAACGTCATGTCGTAGATTCAGTGTTTACATCTACTTTGTAAGTTAACAGTAATAGCCGTGTTAGAGCGTCAAACCGCGAGCTAGACAGAGGAAGTTGGCCGAGTCGTGAGGTGCGACGCGTCTCGTCGACTATAATGGTTGAGTGGGCGCGTGACGCGTCCTGTTTCTTGTGTTTCGAACTTCGCCACTGACGGAAGCGCCGGTTGTGGTCTGTCCGCAAGAGCACGCGATTCCGGTTGAATTAACACTCAATGATGCGAGAAACGACCGCAAAAAGAGTTGCTGCAGTCTTTGCCGCACCATCCGCCAGTCTGGATACGAGTTGCCTTGCGCCATCTGGTTTGTAGTTGCGCGAGCAAATGTCTCGTGATAAATTGCCCGGCTGCTGAGCCGCGTAGTTCTGCCACGCGTTCAAACTATTGGCATAGAGCTATGCTATAGTTCGGATATTGTCGTTTTCAGAGGCATCTGGAATGTTCCCTTCGTCAGCTCCGTGTACCTCACGAAAGGCGAAACCCTGCGCCGCTTGAAAAAAAAGATCTCGCATCTGTATTATTACAATGAATTGGATCCGGACATGTCTTACTGTGCACACCTTAGAAACGAGGTTCGCGTCTTGTAGAGTGCCTGAGTTTTGAAATTTAGGTGGTAATTATGGAAAGTGATCGTTTGATGATACTCTGGCTTCAGCTTGTACGGTGCAAATACACCACTCGTTCCCGTTTTCATTTTTTCGGTGCTTATCGGCTGTTGCGTTACAAGGGTTTGTAGGCACTAGCGAAAACGTTACAATCACGCGTAGCTTTTTCACAGGCTTGCTTTGCACAAGCAGTGCACACGTGTTGAATGACATTTCGCAAAAATTATTGAAATTCACGAAAATGAGAGCTTTCGGTAATAGTTTTGACGTAAGAGGCCGGGTTGAACTACTGTTGTCTGATAAGGCACAGAGTCAGTGGAAAAGCGTGCCAGTTTAAAACCCTTTTTTATCAAGTAGAAGCTGCCAATTCTGAAAGTTACAGCGTTTCTGCGACATAATTTCATGTAAATGCATCTTGTTACATCACGAACGAAGTTTGTAATGGTACTAGTGACTTACAAGCGCAGAAAAGCACAACATAATTTTGGCAAACTATAAATAGCATTCGATTTTTTTCGGTTGCTATTGCCTGAAAAGAGTCAAAATCTCAGCGCTCCACGTTGCATCGACTCGATTCAAGGACCCGTAAATCCCCCCCCCCGCCCGTACCCCCACTGCTGTGCTCAAGCACATCCCGAGTTTGTTTTTTCATTGTATGTCAAAACTTCGTAACAGGGTGTCTTTATGTACATCACGAATGAATTCGAGTTCGGTCGATTGCTCGTAACCGGTGGCGTGCGGACGGACAAGATTCACCCTGACATGTGGCAGATCAAAGAGAATCCGAAGGTACTGGCTCTCAACTAGTATAGGCTTGCGCTTGTTTTTCTTTTGATTAATGTCTGTTCTGGTTAAGGAGTATTTAAGAGTAGCGGTTTCGAAAATTGCGATTGTGTTTTAAGACTTGCACTCGGAAATGTTGCTTGTACTTTCCTGTTAAATTTTGTGTGTTTGAAACTGAAGTCGAATGGTTGCTTTATTGTAGTCGAACATTTCTATTCATAGCGGAAGTGACCGTCTGTAGAGTGTCTCTCTCTGACCAGGTGCTAACTCTTTATGAATGACTGGGAATAACAAGAATAGCATAGCGAGATAAAACCTAAACGACTGAGAGTTAAAAAAATAATAGAGCTGAACCTAAACAAAAGGTCGTAGGAAGTACTTTATACTTCGTTTAGAAACATGAAGATGCCGCAACTGTGCTACCTGTTCACATTTGTGCAAACTGTGCTACCTGTTCACATTTATTCAGAATTTAAGCCGACGCCCGTACCGACATGCAAATGAGGTGTGGCGTTGCTACCGCATCCAACTGTTTGTTTGTGGACGTGAACAATTATTTGAACAATGCGTATCTTTAGGCGAGGTTTCGCATCGACAGCAAGTTCCGTCTTTTTTCATCAATCGTCACAGGTTGTCATGCATTGTCAGACACATTTTTTCGATAATCATGTCCCTGGCACGTGAACCGTTTGCTGCCTTCGTCGACATCAAGTTGCGCGTTTAAATTCATTGCTGATATCGTTGTTCTTGATGTTTTTTGTAATTGGTTGGCGATAATCGGCGATTATCGTCCAGGACATGTCGAACGGGCGAAAACCTCTTTTTAAACACATTATATGCAAAGCTGTGCTCAGCCGGTATTACGCAGTTAGTTTCTCAACCGCTTTTGTGAACAAAAGAAACTTGGTCGACAACAGCGATAACGCTGAAGATTTGCGGTTGTTAACGGATGAAAGTGACTTGTGGTTACCAGTGACCCAAGCGGCGTCCGCGCCAAAAACGTTACGACGTGGCCGCGTGCAGACAGTCACGTGCGCAGTTGTCTTCGCTTCGGCGGAGACGTCGCGCAGGTGGCGATATTACTGTGTAGAAAAACGGCGATGAATATGGTTTGGGTGCACTCTGCCCGTAAAGCTGGTTATTGATGAAACGCAAGAAGGGCTGGAACCAGTTAAATTGCCGCTGTGGTTTCATTCTACCTGTCACATATTCTGTGCACAGTGCTGACCGCGAAGCGTTTATTTTTACGGCAAGTTGTCAGCGTAATTCGTGCTGTTTGCACTTTGACATGCTCAGCCTTGTCCGAATAGAATTTTACTCATTGTCTGTTGAGCATACAGTTGCGTTACGTAGGTCACGGCGAAGATTCTTTGTCTTGCTGGCGTTTTATCCTGTGATATTCGGACTTTATTTCATCGTGTAAATTTCTTCATGCCGGTGTTTTTCATTTAAACTCTCAAGGTTGCGCAATTGTAACATTTTCAAGAATCTGCTACACATGAATTTGTTGATACAGCGTTTGAAGCTATTAAAAATGAGATGCAAACCTATGCGCATGGCTTAGAGATGTCACATACACTATGTTCGACATTTATCAAGCGACTGTCGCAAAAAGTATGATGGAAAACTAGAAAAAAAGTTCAAATGCAGACCACTGTGCTGTCCTAACCGTACAACGGATTCGTATAAATGTAACCATTCGACGGAGTCTTATAATTGTGATCTCCGTCCAGTATCCCTAATATTTTCGAGTGATATCAGATCTTATTATAAATATTTTTTGTGTGACATCTGGTTGATGTCAAATTATTTGGCTTTTAGACGCTTAGTTATGCGCTCCATTACCTGTACTTTTAATTTTTCCAGGACTGGGAAGATAAATACATACATCCGGGATTTTGGAACGCAACATTGCCGCACACTGACGTGCACCAGCCGTGCCCTGACGTCTTCATGTTCCCACTCCTTACTCATGAGATGTGTGACACACTCGTCGACGTCATGGAATCACACGGCAAATGGTCGAACGGAAGGAACGAAGTTAGTATTTTAGTTAAGTTTTCAAGCAGTTGTATCGGTCAAGTGCAGTTTTCAAGCAGTTGTATCGGTCAAGTGCACCCAGCAGTTGTGCCCGAGCAAACTGAGCCCCCTTTCCATTGCACTCGTGGTCAACGAGTCTAGCTTGCTATGCACGACTAGTCGCCCGATATTTTTCGATGCTCTGGAACAAAGAAGTGAAGAAGACGCGCATTATGACGGTTTAAGGACTGCCATGAAATTTCAATCGTTTCTGAAGCAGTTCTGTGATTAGTGAGTGTTCTTATCATTTTCCAGTGCTTTTCCTCCTGAGAATAAGTGGCCGTAGTTTGAGCAAAGCGAAGTATTGCGATATTCTCTTTCCGTTGCGAATGTAACCCCAAAACACTGTCGGTTGGATGAAACGACGGACCTTGCATTTGCATGTTTCCACTGAGCACTCTCAATTTCTGGCGGTTTACTTCGCTTTTAATCAGGACACGAATCTAAAGATGTGTGTTGCACCTCCGTTATACGAACTGAAACTTAAATCAGGGTTCTCATGCACGCGGGCCGCATGTGGCCCCCGAAGGCGTTTTGTGCGGCCCGCGATGCTTTTTGGGAATTTCAAATAATTAACTTTAACGTTGTTTAGTTTATTCACCGTTGTTTAAAAGTGCTCGACCAGCTAGTGAACAAGTTCCTTTTAATGAGCGTTGAAACGGTTAGAAATTATTTGCCTATAACTCACGATACCTTTCGCAGGAAATAAGATGCAAAAGCTGTTTCTAGTAAAGTTCAGGTACTGCCATTTTGGGGTTAGCGTCATAATGCGGCCTTGGGGTTACTCTATAAGTCCTCATTTGGCCCTCGGAGCAATTTGAGTTTGAGACCCTGCTGTAAATGAATGTGTTGTGGCAAACCATGCGACAGGTGCTCCAGCTGCCAAATGTAACGAATACTGTTTTCTCGTCTGAACCTGGACAAGCGACGAGGATGAATTTAAAATATGACTGGTGGTGAATTCGGAGAAGCATCTACTCATAAAGCTGCAAGTTTGTTCTTAACAACTTCTTCGCTAGAGTCGGTATTTCAAACCTATGCGCATGTTCGTTTGCTTAGCTTGTTAACGTTTTCGATTATCATTCGCGCTGACGTTGGCAAATCAGAAAGCAGCTGTTAGCGGTGAGTATTGCTCAAACTACTTCACTCATTTAGGTGCTTTTCTGTGTTTCGTGCGAAAACTCATTGAAAACTTGTCAATCGCACTTTCACGTGTTGCCAGGACAACAGATTGGCTGGAGGGTACGAGAACGTTCCTACGATTGATATCCACATGAACCAGATTGGATACGAGAAGGAATGGTTGCACTTAATGAGCACTTATCCCGCCAAGATGGTGTACAAAATGTATCCAGGTTATGATACGAAGGTTCGTGAAATATACTAACGTTCGCAATTTTTTTGTTGTATGTACATAGCTCTAGTAAAATCGTCACAAGGCGTTTACTCAACTTTTGATAATTCTACCCAAATTTCAGTAAGACTTACTTCGATGTTTAACAAATTCTGCGCGATTTCACACTGATTTTCGCACTATTTCTATTGATTTTCACCTCCTGGAGAGTAGCTTTTCCCCACTTCCTGCGGCTATGCCTTTCATTCACTGACAGACACTGAACCATTGCAGATCTAAAAGCATTTGGTTTCACAAAGCGCTTGTTTTGGTCTCTGCTTGCCCGTGCGCTGCTGCAACCCTACGCCTTTCGTTTTAACCAAATACGAATTAAAATGTTTCCCACAACGTCATCCTTGCATCTCGAACAACTAAGTAACTTACGGAACGCTAAAAGAAATCACTATTACAAGTGTAACTGATGTTAAACAAAAATACCGACGAATGGTTGTTGTGCGGAAATACAAGTGTGCCTTGTTGTTTAAACTGCTGTTAAGTTTTTGTGATTCTTCGTCCGTGCGGTTGAACCGTTGTGAACGTGTCTGGAGTTACTTTTGTTCCCACAACAGCCTCTTTTCAAATAATTTTGTGTGCACTAATGTCGATAGTGTTTGACTTCTAGAGCCTTCGCCGTCGCGCACTTTCTAGCGAAGTAACGCAATTGCATAAAATTCGGGCACTTATATTTAGGGAACTCTTGTCGGCTGTATGTTTCCAAAAATATCTCTGACCATGGAGATCAGTTGGGCAATATAGGGCAATATATATGTGCTAATGTACAACACAAGATTGAAATAAATATTGCAAGTACTCATTATCGAAACACAGATTTGTGACCAGATAAGTGAGCATTTACAAACGTAAATAAAAACGATTGTTCCATTTGAAATTAATATGCAATTAAACACGTTCGAGCAGCATAAGCAAGTATAATAAGCAGTATAAGCAATACTCGTAAGTGCAGCCATTGCACATCTGTAGCCATAATTTACTGCAGACTTATAAGATACAAGTCTTAGTCTTGTTTACACGAGCCTATCATAAGTCTAAAAAACAGTATAGTTTATTTACTGTGACTATTCAGTTCCCACGGTCCTGTATTGCCCGGACCACAGTGCACTTACCACTTAACCAGAGCGACATATTCCACCAGAGAGCATTGTTCATTACGACCAGCGTCATTGTAAAAGTTAGTGACGTTGTTTACAGCAGAACACTACACAATTACTTTGAACGAGTTATGGCCTGTTTGATAAGATAAAAAATTTTCGGCCGTTAGCGGGCGCACAAAACCTACTGTTGAGGCCAGTGGCCCATCCTTACGGACAATGGAACGCATTTGTTGTGAACTGTTAATTGACTACGTTTCCATGTACGGCCAAAGATATGTCTCCCCAGCTGACGCAAGTCGGCGGTTTGTGCGTTTGCTGCAGTGGCTCATCACCGAGTGCGCTGGGTATTACTGAGAAGCGTGGATGTTTTGCTTTATTCTACACCAGGGGTCACCAACATAGTGCCTGCGGGCACCAGGTCGCCCGTACGGACCATGTGGGTCGCCCACGGGCCTGTTCTGACAACAGCATGAACATGATCAGTGTCTTCACATTGACGAATATCTTTGGTTTTTATTATTAATGATAACATAATATGAAGATAAATTGCGCAAATTTTTATTTCTGAAGTGTGTGTATCAAACTGGCAGCCCTTCGCATGAATCTGTACCAAGAAGTAGCTCTCAGTTTCAAAAAGGTGGGTGACCCCTGTTCTACACGTCTTTGATGAAATACGTCAACCTGCATATGAAATTAATCGAACGTGACAGGTGTATGCCATACAAGGGATGTGGGGAGCAGCTTTTCGTAAAGTCCAGAAACCTTTGGGTGGGTCAAAGGGGTTTTGGATGCTATAAAAGTAAAGTGACAATACAAGTGATAATGCTTTAGGATGCATTGGACTATTGAGGTTAAGCATAATGTTTGTTGTTATGGCTTATTTCCACGTACAGAATCTTGTCCATGATGCAAGTATTCAGTGGTAACCGCATACTAAGCTGGTTTGCACAATAATGCTGCACAAGATTACCACTTTTTCGACTTGTGAATGCATGCTAACTTGCAATCGTACTGTAGTTTCGCCAATGGACGTCAACTCTGCGCTGGTAACTTCTCGCACATCTTCAAACCGCACAGTCTCAGACCCACCGGAGAAACCAGCAACTTGCCGCATTTAAGTCACGTGACCCACCGTCTCAGCCGGCGCCCGTTCACCTCGATTAATAGGCCGACTATTGACCCAATAATTCTGCTGATTCACCAAGTCACTGGACCGTCTCGTCTGCTCAGAAGGGACCATGGAAACGCAGTGATTTTGAGCTTTCCTGCTGGGCAGTAACCGTTCACGCAGCATAAGCATGAATTGCTGGACTTCGTTAGAAAAGCCATAATGCGCTTTTGAAAGAAAAGTTAAATTGAAAGCAATAAATTCTAGAGTCGGAATAAAACTCACCAGCTTGTTTTGTGTCTCAAGCAGCCGCAAGCCCGAGATAGGCTTTCGTCACGTCGCGCATCCGAGTGAATTGGATTCACTGATTAAAGTATCTATGTTCGCAGGAGAACCTCGATATAGCCGTTAACAGCTTTTCCAGCGGCAGATGCAATCTCCACTGACCATGATAGCAAGTCACTTTACAAGCAACTACGCAACACTTAGTTCACCAACCAACCTAGAGGAATGCGCTCATTTAATGAAACAATTGCAGTTAGTGAATCAGAACTCGCAGTCATCGGCTAGTTGAACGTTCGGTGTGCAAGGTCCACGCTTCAAAACGCCCCTTTGAAGGAAAATTGCTCGTTTCAAGCAAAGAACTACGAAACAGTTGGTGTTTGCTGGTTGTTCGCAGTGCCACAGTAGACTGTATCTCTTTGCTCTTCGTAAAACGGTATTAACCTAACGCGGAAGATTTTTCAACCCCAGGTTTAAGAACTCCTAAATTCTACACAGAAGAACTCATTAATGAAAAGCAAAAGGTTAAGCCGTATTAGAATATAATAATGCAAGAACCACTGTTTTAAACGAAATTTAGTTTAATTTTCGACTAATATTATATTTTTAAAACATTGGTTATTATGTTTTTATTTCTTGTACGGCTGTGCAAGACTTCTAAGTCTCACTTTGCTAAACCGAATGATTTTTTTAAAGCGAAATAATATTGTATGGCTGTGAAAAACCTATAAGACGTTACTCGGGTCACTCCTGCGCAATTTCTGTATAGTTTTGTTGTCCAGTGACGTTCGACCTTCAACTTGTTACTGTTGCAACCTCTCCGGTGGTGTTGCGTTGACTGTGTGATTCACCACGAACGGGATGTGCGCGAAGAACAAAAATATATATGCGTGGCGCGAACAAGCAATAATAGAGTGATCTCGTCGGGTGATCTCTACTGCTACTTGCTGCCACGGTGCGAAGCTTTGCGCATATGCCGCTCGGGATTTCCGATCGCAACATTACTTTCTAAACAGACAACAGAGACACCAAGTAGCGATGGGGGAAACACACCAATATTTATTACTTAGTATTTCTTGCGTTTGCATTACTTGTCACTTGATTTCCTAAGTAAAGAAATACTGTGCTTTGACCTTGCAGAAACAATTGAAAGGTTCTACTGCACCTTTTCTACTTTTAAATTTAGACCGTAGTTCTTTACCGTGTAGTTTCGGTTTGGTCCAGAAAACTATCTTCTTTGCCATTAAAGACAATCGGAAATATTTTCCACTGTCATTTGATATTCACAACAAGTGTTGCGGAGTCGGAGGTAAAATGTCCGACTTTCCGAAATTTCCGACTTCTTAACGTGAATGAAGTTTGGCTGTCAACAAATTTTTAGCCACCAGCAGTCAATGGAAATCGTGGTGCACAGCAAGAATTCTCTGTTTCAATAATAATTTCAAATGTAATTGTACCATTTGAACAGGCACGAGTTAGGATTCCTAACTTAGGAGTGCGATGTAAAAAATGATTCAATTGGACTTCCGGAGTCGGATAAAAAATCCGACTCCTGGTGTTCTTGCGGCTCCGACACCGAAACCCTGATATTAGGTAATATTGTGTATGTTTTAGAACCGCTGCTGTATTTATCGTATCGAATAATTTGACGATGCCATCTGCTGGTGGTGCATATAACGCTCGACTTGAACCCTATGGCCTGGTGCCAATAGTTTTAACCCAAGCTTTCCCAATATGGAGAAGCTTGCCGCCTTTAGGCGCCCGTCCGCGTGCAACAGTAGTGAGTTGTTCGTCGTTTTCGTTCGCAGGCTCACTCCATCATGATGTTCGTGGTGCGCTACAAGCCTGACGAGCAACCCTTCTTGCGGCCTCATCATGACTCGGCGACCTGGACGATGAACATTGCGCTCAACACTCACGGTGTAGATTACGAGGTATGGGCGCGATAGCAATTCAATGCCGACGTCACGGGTCCCCGAATTCGTGCGAATGAAACATGCGCTGGGCTTATTTTTCAGGGTGGCGGATGCCGTTTTTTGAGGTACAACTGCTCGGTATTGAGCATTCCAAAAGGCCACGCCCTGATCCATCCCGGAAGACTGACGCATTACCACGAAGGCCTTCGCACCACCAAAGGAACAAGATACATTTCCGTGTCTTTCATGGACCCTTGAACATATTTCTTCGGCGCCCCGCATGCAATGCTTAACTGTTCGAAAGGCGCGAACGAGCTGCTTGATATGATAGTAGGATGCCTGTGGATCACCACCGCTGTGCTTTGTACGTCCTACGAACGTCGCTGAATTTATTGACGCGTGTTGAGCTGTAAACCTTATGCTTTGTTTGTTTGAAGCGAGAGGTTTGCTGTTAAACGTTATTCTTTAATTGTTTGGAACGATTCGAATAGACATTCGTTAGCACAAGCCCCTATATCGAAACAGACAGCATAGACCTACTCGTGCGTGTTGTGAATTGTTCCTTTCGAGTCGCTGGTCGCCGCAACAATGCTCCCTGTTGCTGCCCCCTGTGCGTTCAGCGCGTCAAGATGTTTGCGGCTTTTGTACATAAAAACTTCTATTTTCAAATGAAATCTGGACGTAGCTCAACTTAACGTTTGATCTTTTGTGGAGAATTATCGCATCAAGTGGCAGGAAAATTCGAGGTGTTTTGGACGTACTCGTGCATTGATATTTCGAAGCATTCGAGATGCTGACAATTTTTGACATATTTTTTAAAATCTTTTTACATCCTTCGCAGTTCAGCAACACACCCCCGCAGACTATTTGGACGGCGATCGAGCCACGCATTTAAATGAGCGCTTTTTCAGCGTAAACTTTTCCACGTATATTGCATTTGTACAGAAACGTACAGTCTCGTGCACAATAAGTATTTATCACAGCAGTGCTTTCACAGTTCGTATTCACTCTATGACTCACTCACTCAACATATGCATGTCGCGAGCCACCTTGTGGTTACTTTTCGACTTACGTCAAGACAAGTGTCTGTTTTTATTGATGGAACAAGGGGCGATGGATTGTCATTGTCTCTGAAAGGGTGAGAAACACTGTTCTATGCGTTTCCTTTTGAACCCACATGTTAAGCAAAGAGAAATTGTAGCGTTTACTTTGAGAAGCACGGATTTTGTTCGTTGATCAAATGATGCATGCAGTATGGTGCTGTCGCAGTGTTTTTGCCATAGTTCTCGATCTGCTTGTGGAAGGAGTAGTTGCAGCCATGACTTTTATCCCTCGTTTTTCTGATCTTCGTTCGCTCACCAACAGAGCTAGTGCTGTATTGTGAGCCTAGCGAAGTAACAATCTGTGGCATGTTTTGTCTGAAAATACTGCTTTTCCCAGTTGTATAAAGCCTTGTGCCTTGCATTCTGCTTGTTTCAGAATAGTCGACAAAAACTGGCACCATGTTCATTTGTAAACACATACATAACTTTGTATTCCTAAATCATTACCGCTTCAGTATTACTTCTGTAAAATTATTGTAATTAAATATCATTTCAATGAAATCACTTCTGCGTGTAACGTGTATCATGCGTTCTCACTTCTTCCTAATACATCCTCCTGTTAGTGTGTGTTTGTGCAGCAACGTTTGCAGAAAACCGTTTGATACCGAACACTGCTTTTTCGTAAAAGTCTTTGTAATGAATGCATTGCTTTTATATGCACGCATTGCTTGTGGTGCGGTTCGGCAGCTGGTGCAGCACAGGAGTGACACGTCCGTGAGAAAAGGACGAGAGCAACGTGGGAAATCGGTGAGGTCGCTCCACGCCCTTTGCGCAGTTGGAAAATTGCAGCGTCACGAACATTGCTCTGCACGTTTGCGATTGACTGCTTGAGGAGGACTGCCCGCACGAAGCTTGAAACTGCACTCGTTGCAAGTCGCAGAAAGCTTCAAAAGCACGTTTGCACTGACGCAATGACTTCCAATTCGAAATGTGCTTTCAGGTAGTCCACGCAGAACGAACCCGTTCCGGTGACTCGAAGNCCGNTTCTAGAAGACATTTCGTGAAAAGCCGGCCAAGCTTTCTTCGGCTGTACGTCAGTCAGTCGTGAATTTGTGTATCACCTGCACTGTCAGTGCGATCGAATTCACTGGTGCTTTTCGATTTCTCTCGCGCACACTTGTCAACAGAGGCCGGCGTCATGTTACCACAAATTTTTCCACCCAGGGCAAGCGCCCGGTTACACGGCGTATCGCTTTCCGAGTAGCTGCACGCGCGGCATGCTCCCATTGCGAGGTCATCAGGCAGTTTGCAAAAATCTTCGAGTGCAAAGCAAATGTCGCAAGGTTAACGATGTAATCGGTTATTGGGGCGTTTATATTATGCTGTGATGATGAGCCGCCAGGAAACGCATGCAGAGTCGTCCCAGGTCAGCGTTTTTTAGAAATATTCTTTCCAGGATACGTAGTGTGTAAAGCTGGTAAAGTCAAATGACGAAAGAAAACCAACTGACTTGATGGTACATGGTCGTTGCTCCTAGAAGTTCATAGTATTTAGTTTAAGCCAGTGCCAGTAATTCCATGTAAAAGGTAGCCAACATGTTTCTACCGGTAACAAGCCCGTTCAGAGCAAGCACGTAGTCGATCTGTCTCAGTGACTTGCTTTCAACTTGACCAAAGATTTCCAAGCCTGGTCAAGAAGTTTTAGGCTAAATCTTTTCTCTCGTAAGTCTACAAATTTTTGCGGCTCATCGTCAAGTTAAAACGGCTCAGTACTTGCTGAACTCTCTGAAATGTGGGAGATGGGAGTTGCTTTTCTTGACTCAGTGAAATTTCACTATCAGTGTAGTTTTCACGCAACAGATGGTAAAGTATAGTGTGATTGAGTAGATGTTGAATAAACGCATGCGCGGTGAAGTTAAACGCAATTTTAATCTGTTCGCATCTGCAACGTTTAATCACACTCAAAATCTTCGTCTCAAACTTTGTTGTAGGCAACAATTTGTTTAACGCCATACCAAACGGTTGAGGCTCGCCAGTATTGATGAACATGGAAACCACAGTGTGCTGCAGTCACACAAGCAACTGAGGTACTTTTTATCCGCGCCCAAAAAGCTTTTGAAAATGTGAGTAACGTACCGTAACCGGTGAAAAGCTGCTACTGCTGCTGCTTGTCTGCAGGTAGACGACTCTTTCACATTTGAAAACAATACCCAAAATTTTGTGATAATTGCACAGCTAAGTGCACAAAAGCTTTTTCTGCTCTAGAATCGCTTTGTGTAGCACAAGGTCTCCAAAATACGGCGCGCGGGTCAAAGCCATNATTGTCAATATGTAATTAAAAAATTATACATTTACGAAAAATTTGTTGATTTAGTAGATGTAACATACCCAGAAACAGTCACATTACGTAAGATATCCTCGAACTGTTGTGTAACAGCTTATGTGGCCCACTGACAAAGAAGTCTAGAGACACATGCAGCTGGCTCGTAAAACTGTGTCTTAAATCGCCTAGTGAGTGAGCAATAAGCCGAACAGTTGTAAGTGTATTGTTTTTTGCGACAAAAGGATGGTTCACACAGTCAATAGA
>JGI24158J21664_10006862_pt1 | contig 15052 bp, 10 predicted proteins | sample Ectturendosymbi3_FD_21664 | JGI IMG/M metagenome (IMG submission 21664) | reverse complement strand
CAGATCACAGTAGGCCTACAGCTAGCCTTAGTCCAGGTAGGCTACGCAGCAAACTTAGCAATCTTACTGATCTTGTCTTAGCAATCTTAGCCATCTTAGCATTAATGATCTTGTGGTATTTACATGTGTTCCAGAAAACAACGTCCTTTAATATGTATAGGCTATTGTAAGAGCCCTATCTTGCCACACCAGGAACATATTCATGCTGACAAACTTGGCGTGTCCAATTAGCAGATTAGAAGGATTGGGATTAGGCCTACACTACAGTACAGAGATTACACCACAGACAGGCTCGGAGTCATGGCACAGAAGGCTGAAAAGATGCTTCTGAATGAAGATAATAAATGGATGAGTATGCAACGTGCAACTTTTTCCAAAAGTCTAAACCCTCGAAATATCGATAAAAGCGTTTCGGATATCCGGGTCCGTATCCGGTTCCCGTTTGAAAGCAGTTTTATGATATCCGTATCCAGTTGCAAACTCACTATCCTTCCGGATATCCAACAGGCAAACCGGATAGTGATCATCTCTGTTAGCCAGCCCAAAATTTTTTTGGGGGACCAAAATGTTTGATTTTAGGCGAGCAACAGTATTTTCTTTGGGATACCGTCTCTCAAAGCGCAAAATGACTACTTATTCCAAAAATTTGGAGGGACATGGCCCCCTAAGACACGTTGTTGCATACTGTGTGAAAAGAAGCATGAGTGAATCTGTAGCAATGCTTCCACACTGCTACAGATTTGCATCCACACGTTTGAAAAATCCGTTGTATTGTGAAATTGTGAGTGCGACCATTGTGCCTGAGTGAATAACTTAATCAAGATACGCTAATGTAGGCTTCTTTTCACACAGTATAAAACTACTGGCTTGTTAGAAATACCTCTATGAAAGGCTTGTAGGAATAAGTCTTAATCGTTAAGGCTTAGTTCTGATTTCTGAGCGAGTACTACTGTAAGTGCAAACCTATATTGGCTGTGGCGAGTTTTCCTAAATCATCTACTCAGTTTTTACGCCTGCGTAGTGCTCTAATTTTTTAAGTTCTACTTTTAGTAAATTGTCCGATAGTCGTGTCAAGATACAGTTCCATTTCTCATTGTTTGAAACAGGTTTGCGAGAGTGTCTAACTTTCATGGTTTTTCACCGCTAATATTGATCTGGTCGTTGTTTGTTCTTAAATCATGACTTATTTGCAGGAAGTGCTCTCAAAAAATGGATATTAGGAAGCTTATGAAAAGAAAAAGCAGTTCTGATAGGCGAAGTGTAGAAAACAATTCGGACAAAATATTTCAGAAGTGAGTTCTGTTCAACCAGTAAAGACTAATGAGAAAACTGCAAACATATCTGTTGATAGTTCAAGTCCATTCCAGACTCAGTTGTATGAATATGCGCCAATTCAGAAAAATCTGTAACGGACGACAGAAAGTACACCTTTGTAGCAAATTCGTAGGCCTATACAGCTCCATTTGAAAAAAATTTCAAAATAGATGCGAATAGAGCGCATGCTTTCATGGGGCATTTTCTTTGTGGTGTAGAAACAGTAAAGCGTTTTGTAAACATCCGTTTGCATTGTAACGTCAGCAACCTGTAAAAGATAAGTAAAATATCGATGTTGCACGTCCCTGGAAAACTTATGCGGACGCCCATGGTTACTTTCACCCTTTCAACAAGCTTTTTACTACAGAACTGAAGATTAAACAAATCTACACATTGTTCTGTTTATTTACATTTTTTATTCTTGGTTCTTGAATGTTCAATGCAATCAATAGTTCAAAAAAGAACAATTTAAAAACTATTCAAGAATTTCAAGGTCCCCGGAAAATATTCAAGGACAACATGCAATGTTCCCTCTAATTTTTTGTAGTCTTTAGGCGCAGAAATTTTGGTGTGTGCGCACTTTTTTTGATACGTCATAATGTGTCTGTGTGCAGTAAATTTATGCGTTGATACATCATGATGTGTCTGTTCGCAGTTAAGTTATGCGTGTGCGCAGTCTCTGAAAGCTGTGTGCGCTCGCACAGCGCACAGCTTAGAGGGAGCACTGACAACATGATATTTTTCAAGAATCAAGGACATAACGAGTTTTGATAGCAAGTTCAAGGACAATTCTTGGCGCTCAAGGACGTCTGCCAACCTTAGTTGGTCACCGTTAAATAACTGATGTAGAACGAAAATTTGTAAAATCATGAGACATTTAAAGAGATCGGATTAAAAAGTTGGATGAAGATGAACAACGCTGCAAGAAACGATAAAGATCATAATACTATTCAGTCCTGTCGCCACGGAGGGGCTTTGGTGGGCTTAGCCCCCCAAAATTGAAATATGAAACACTATAGATAAATAGAGCTTTTCATTCAAGCCCCCTTGAACAAACGTTCAAGACCCCTTGCAAAAACGTAAAGCCCCCTATTGAAGATTTTCTGGCGACGGTTCTGATACTATTTGGACATTAAAAATCAAGAGTAGGCCAGTGTTTCTTAACTGGAGGTAAATTTCATCTTCCAAGGGGGTAAATTTACTGAAACATAAATTGCAGCCAATGTAAATTTTTATAAATCATTCTAAACTGTAAGAGTTTGTTAATTTCGTATTTTCAATAAATGAACACCATTCAATGTATTTGGGGCAAATTTGGTATTCTTGTTTAATAAAAGGGTAAGATATGTAAAAAAGGTTGCTAACCACTGGTCTAGGCCTAGGCTAGTCGTCTACCCGCCTGCGACCTTTTAGTGATAGGCCTACATGTGGTTTTGCAATCTGTTATTAAAAAGCTGAGGGAGTCTGTAGGCTACAGATGAACAATACGTCCATTTTGTTGTTAACTTGCCATCTTATCCAAACCAAGGTTTCGTTGTTTTGTCGTGGCTTGTGTGTGATTGATGGCGATTGTATTGCCAGCATTCTGTAATGTAGCCTAGGCTTAGGCTACCTACGACGTTTCACCTGTGTTAATATACGTGTAGTATTGTATAGTACTATTATACACTAATGATACGCAGAACCAAAACAAGGAATGTTTTGGCAGCCATCGATTGTGTCTCGCTTAGAATTATATCATTGGCTTGAGCATTTCTATGTGACTGTAGAGCAGGAATATCTAGTGCTCCGAGTTCTAGATATCCTGCTGTAGAGTTATCTAAAGTTCATCCAATGTTGAGGTATGAGGCGAGTGGTGGTCAAATATGCACTGCAATTAATATTTGAAGTCATGGTATTGCAGATATTAATTTGTCAGTGCACTGTTAACGTTAAGGTGCCCAATTGCTAGTGAGTGAACTGAAGTTACACCAACTATGAAAAATCTGTCTTATGTTACTGTAGTCCACTGAAAGTTGTTTGTTTCAAGCAAATAAAGAGTTGCCTTTCTACAGAAACACGTTACGTGATTTAATACATGACAGTGCCTCTTTTGCCTCATGAAGTGAAAGCCATGCTGGGACTATTTTGCCTTTAGTTGCACACAGTGGCGCAGCCAGCCCAGAAATTTAAGGGGCCCAAAATGTTTGGCTTTAGGCGAATAACACTATTTTGTTTGGAAAAAAACTCTCAAAGCACAAAATGACTATATTTTCTATAAATTTGGGAGGGGCTATGGACCCTCCCCCCTGGCTACGCCTTTGGTTGCACATGATTAGTTGAAGTGGTTACGTGGTAAGTATATACGTTGATACAACGGTTTAGGGCAGGGTTTCCCCACCTATTTCTGACCATGTAACCCTTCAGCATTTTGACCGGTGAACTTGTGCTTCTGAAATTTCTTGCAATAAAAAGGCTGAGTAAAATAACAAAAATTCACTGAATTTTTATTAGTAATTTTGGTGTTTTAGAACTACAAAGGCAGACTTCGTTTTTATGTTTTAAAGTTATTTTTTTTCAGCAGTACAATAAACGTACCCCTTCACATAGGCAAATGTACCCCTGGGATATATGTGCCACAGGTTGAGAACCACTGGTTTTTAGTCTGTAGTATAAGTGTACAGGGTTTGTGGTTAGGATTTAGCCTACAGTTCACACAATGCAGACAAGCTGCTAACAGCTTGCCAGCACTGAAACCATGACAAAATTCATCCATGCATCCCCAATTGAACCATTGCAGACGACGTTCCAAAGTTGTCATGTGACTACTTAAACTAATCATGTTCATCCAAGGTAGAATAACTCCACCAATAGCCTATGAAATTAGCATATTGCCTTACATTAAGCAGATCTCTCAAACAATATGCATATACGTTACTATAAGTTTTGCAATTTTTGTGGAGCCAAGGCGGAGTCGGATTTGAATTTTTTCATGATGTACGGAGGAGGAGCGGATGCGGAGCAAAACTTTTTGAAGTCGGAACGGACGCGGAGTCAAAAAAATGAGACTCCATCCACCTCTGGGACAGACGTGATAAATTAGCACTGAGAACCATCTTCATCAAAAATGTCAAAATTAAGATTATCAAAATAAGGACAGGTTGTCAGTGTGTAGGCTATTTACAGGCCTAGCTACTACGGCAAAAATCTAAACTGGGCCACACAAAACCTTCGACTGGGCCGCGGGTTGGAGATGGCTGGTCTAGCCTAGACTAATAAATTTTGGCCACCCAAATTATGGTCTGGCTACGCCACTGCTGTTGAGTAGTAGTGTTGCAACCTCTCCGGTGGTGTTGCGTTGATTGTGTGATTCACCACGAACGGGATGTGCGCGAAGAACAAAAATATATGTGGCGCGAACAAGCAATGATAGAGTGATCTCTATTGTTGCTTGCTGCCACGGTGCGAAGTTTTGCGCACATGCCGCTCAGGATTTACGATCGCAACAAAACGGTGCTGTGACCAGGATGTGGAGGTCGTGCGGAGTTCAGCCTTCACACAAAGAACGTGCGATCGGTATGGTTCGTCGTAAAAAGGAGGGGATGTTGTTGCAAACTCTCCGGTGGTGTTGCGTTGATTGTGTGATTCACCACGAACGGGATGTGCGCGAAGAGCAAAAATATATGTGGCGCGAACAAGCAACGATAGAGTGATCTCTATTGTTGCTTGCTGCCACGGTGCGAAGCTTTGCGCACATGCCGCTCGGGATTTCTGATCGCAACAATAGCTTATGAGACTCCTTGTCTGGATTGTAAGTTCTTCCGGGATGAGGAACTCAAACTTTTGAAGCAGCACATTTGCAAGTGACGAAAACAACTACTTGCTCAATCTTAGCCCGATATGCTGCTGCTACTTACGGCAATGGATTGTTTTCAGCAGTTTCGCATATCCGAGACCAGGCTGATCATTTTTTGAGTGATTAACAAATTGTAATGTTGAGGTCGGACAAACAGGGATAACATTTTTACGAAAATAGCGTGACGTCATTAACGGACGGCTCTTACATCATCACCAGATTGTTTGTTGCGTCACGTGCAAAGATGCTGTGTAATGGGATTTTGTTTGTCTATCGATGTACTCCTTAATTTTGACATGTAGGCTACTCTGCAACAAATTTTTAACTAGCAGACTCTGCGGACAACAAGCATAAGTTTGAGATGCGGAGCAAAATAACATCTTTCACAGCGATAACCACAATTAAAGTTTCTTCAAGTCGTGATGGTGCAACCGCTCATCAGAGGTGTGCGGACTCTTGGAGTCCGGATCCAATCCTGTTTTGCAAATGTTCGATCCCAATCCGTTCCGGTAACGACATGACACAAGCAATCTGACTCCTGTTTGACTCCACATAAACATAAGTCACGCAAACACCATTATCGTTTCTTCAACAAACACAAAATCCAAATACAGCCCGGCATGGGGTTATAGCAAAGACAACCTCACTCATAATCCTGTTGGAGGAAGCAGGAGTCTTAATCCAAAATCCAGTCCATGCACACCTCTTCGTCTACCGCTCATTTCAGAAAAGCCGGACTTAACGCAAATCTTTTATTTACGAGCTACACGGGAAGGAGACGAACAAAAACACGATACTTAATCCGACTTTACAAACCAAACCAGTAATAATCCACGTCGGGCAGACCAGACAAAATCGAGAAATACCAGCAGTTGAAGAAGTTATAGCATCGCCTACTGGCGAATCGATATTTAGCAATTTTTCAAATCGAATATGCAGATATGTGCCCCCATGAAAGGAACGGGGGCGCGTGTTGAAAGGACTTCTGTAACCAGGGATCAAAACTCGATTATCACAGCCACGAGGTTGTGCTGGGTGTAAATGTTATGTTATACCAGGGAAAACGTTTTCAGGCCTTCAGTGACACTTTACAAGAACTACTGTCACAGGATAATGGTTTGTTGTTTCATATGACTTTGCCAATGTTCATAAAGCAGTGCGTAAGGTTGTTCAAAGCTGCCTCAACGGCATACTTCACTAAAAATCATAAAGAACTTAAGACCGGCTTCAACCAAGGGCGGATCCAGGGGGGGGGGCGATCGCCCCACCTAAAACCCATGAAAGCAGCTTTATTCACCATGGTTTTGTACAATTCGGAAAAAATCATTCGCGATATTAGACCCTTTTTCTGTCCATTTCTTTGTCACAGCGGTGTTTTAAAGTGCTGCACACTTCACCTCTCTTAAAGTATGAACCCATCGTGAGACTTGATTACCAAATATTACTGAAATCGCCTCCCTGAGCTTACTGGCTAGATCCGCCCCTGGCTTAACGTTGGCCTCAGGGGTGTAGCCAGAGAAGTTTCGGAAGTCAAAGTTGTAGTGATCACAGCCTGGTTGTCCAGGGATCGCCATAATGTCGAATTACAACGCTGCCTCTGTACGGTTATGATTTTTCGTATGTTAAGCAAATGATAAATATAAAAAATACGGTACTTTGCAACAAAACACAAACAAGGGAACTCTTGATTTATATCTCCCTGTAATTTGAAAAGAAGTCTTTGACCGTTTTTGTATATTTGGAGTTATCAACAAAGAGGAGCTCAGTATCAAGTGAAACAATGGCCTCCGTTATTACCGAGTAAAAGATCTTTTGCTGCATTATTACCGAACAAAAGATTTGTTAACGTCAATGCATTATGCAGAGCGTTGACATACGTATTTCCGTTGAAACAGCTTCGGAAAAACAGCTCATTTAGGCGCTTTCTGTCGATTTCCCTTATTTGAAAACACCATATTCGAAAAAAAAACAATTTTCCAGAAAAGAAGGCGCTAATTTCGCACAAAACTTCCATTGACACGCAAAAGTTCGCGCATTTCTTATACATTTGAGAATACCCGTGCCAAGAAAGACGTAGCCATCAAGAAGTTGGTGTGCAGAGCGACAGTACTCTTCGATGCTTAGCGCGTAATGTGTTTACTGACAACACACGCGTTGCAGCGGGGGGGTGGGGGGAACTCGCCGAAACAAAATGGTGAAGCTGCCGAGAGCAAGCAGAGAAGCGGAACTGATAAAAGAGCGAAAACAGGGTATCAGCACGACAAGGACACAACGCGGTAAGACATCGGACGGTAGACCGGTAGTGACAAAGTGTTGTAAGTTGCACGACTCAGCCGTCGGCGTCTGCGCGTCATTATGAACAATAGCGGTGCTGACAGCGGCAAGTGCAAATGGTGCCCGCCTGATCAATGTCGAAACCAATGAAAGTCCATTCAGTTTCCAAGTCTTTTTCATCTCCACGCTGGCATGGAATCACGCTGGCAGTTGGGGGAGGCCAAACTCGTCCACGGCAACTCCCCCTTCCTGTTTGAAAGCAAAGAGTTTCATCATACCGCGAATTTGAGCGTCATGCCAGTAACCGTGACAACGGTGCAGAACCATCCTTGATTATTTTGCTGCTTTAATTGCTCGGGTTTTGGGACGGGGAAATATATTCATAGGGGGCAATATTTTTGTTTTTATTATATGTTTAAAACAAAATTTTCTCGGCCCAATAAAATTTCAAGGGACACGAAAAAAATTGGGGGGCACTTCCCCGAATGCCCCCCCGTGACTTCGGGCCTGCTTGCTCGTCGTGTTCCTGCACTTGTTTTACCCTGTGGTTCTCAACCCTTTTTTGCCCGTGACCCACCTAATCAACTCCAAAATTTTGATTGCCCAGCATGTGGTTACACATAAAACTTATGATTCGAGAAGTGAGCTCCGTTTCTTCTCATGCTAACTCATGTTTACCAACCTGAAGAAAATCCAACAAGATTAATAAAATTTTTAACAAGATTAATAAAATTCGAAAATTTTGACCTAGGCCTGGTCAGTCGAACTCGATGCCCCCCTTAAAAATCAATTTTCACCCCATGTTGGGAACCATTGGTTTAAATTTAAACCATCTGATGGCACGTTTTTGTTTTCACTGTTTTCAACCCCCGTTTCGTTCATCAACTTATAACGTCCACGGCGCAAGCAAGCGGAGATAGGCGCCCCACGCCATTCGTGACACTCCGAAAGGAGTGCAGAAAAGCGAGTTTAACTAAACTGAACTGGTTGAGGTCAGGGGCATAACGCGGTCAGATGGCGCCCGGGGCAAGACGCAAGTTTGGCGCCCCCATGTTCGAACCTGAGGTCTTCCGGATGCAAATGTACTGTATTGAAGATAGTACTTGTGACATTGTCATTTGGCGCCAGGGCAATTGTTCCCCCTCGTTACGCCCCTGGTTGAGGTGTCTGCAAGAAAATTTTACAGGATATTTTTGCCTGAGACACCGATTCTACGCCTATTAAGAAGACCCTCAGAATAAGGAGGTGTCCTCATGCGCAGAGGGGGGAAATGCGGTGAAACGTCGCTTCTAACTTTATTCCAAGAAACACCACGCTACATCCTTTTTGAAGCGACAGCAAAGTACCTGTACTTTTGCTATGAGTTTCGTAGTTAAGCACGTCTATTCATTTATTTGCCAAACGCCCCTACCCCCACTTATTGACCCTGCACCCTTTTTCACCACAGCGTTTGCATGAAAATTGAAATGAAGGCAACCAAACAGTGAGTCAGGAGGAGACCAGCACATGTTTACCATATTTCAGTCGTTCTTTTAATTAGCGGCGATAAACCAACGACATGCATTGGGATGAACTGCAGATAAGAGTTGTTGTAGGCACAAGATTACTGTGGTAACTGCATATTATGCCAAGCAACAATCATAAGGAGGATATCCGCGGGGGAAGGAACTCACCTGACTGGCCGGCACAGATTCCCCCCCAATCTCGGCCGAAGGTGCATTTGGGGCGGCGACGGCGTCATCGAGGAACTCGTCTTCAAAAATGTCATCACCCAGGGCATCAAGCTCTGAACAATACGACCAACTTTCAAACAACAATCTTTTGTTCGTTTCTCTCTGGTCTTAACTACACGAAGCTTGCAGTTGTTGATTTTTTCTCGTTACTTTCATGCTCTACACCAGGGGTGCCCAACCTTTCTCTGGCCATGTAACCCTCCAGCATTTAGCAGATGAGCATGTACCCCTAGAATTTCTTATGACAAAATATTTTATCATGACCAATCACAGATATATTAAACAATAAGCATGTACAGGTTTTTGAAAATAATATTTACTGGTATATGGAAATATCTGGAAATGAATAATACATAGATGTATTTTTTCCTTCTATTGCTAATCTTGAATGAAGCCCTTTAGATAGCAATTGCACCACAGGTTGGGAACCTCTGCTCTATACAGTCAAAATCGGCACAAACAGTATGTTAGTGCCAAAGCTGAGTAGTGGCAGCGTAGAGACGGAGTACTAACACACCCATGAACTTTCGTCCACTAGTAGAAATTTAGTTGATCTGAGTACGAGGCCTACGCTCCTGGCAAGAAAGAAAAAATATAAACGATATCAGAAAGTACCAAGGCAAGTGCCGCACATATTAAGTAAAAAAAGCAAATTCTCAACGAAAAGCTGGACGTACCGGCTTCGAGATCCCCCTCGTCAAGCTCTGGCATCCCGTAACTCCTGCCCAACGTCTCCTGAACCTCGTCCGCCATTTCTAACATGTCCTCCATGTCATCTTGAAGATCCTTCACAAGCGGAAGAAAAAATGTTAGAAAGCACGAAAGAGAGTTTCGCAAACAAGCAAGAAAACAACTGCCACAAGCGCCACGAAGCAATCAATTGAGATTATTGAAAAGAGAAATGAAAGCCAGGAAACGTTGTGCTTGCTTGTCACAAAAATAGTTCGGGAGGTAAGTGCTACGATTACAATGGTTTTTGTGGTATGGCGACTATGAAAATAGTAGACCAGCGGTTCTCAGTGGGGGGTGCTCCAAGCCTGGAATTCCGGGGGTGCGAAATTCTTTGCCAGATTGACAGACAATTTTCCATTACCGATGCAATAAGTGGTTAATTTGCAAAATGTGTAGGCAATAGGAAAAAGTAAGAAGTGCGGCAAAAAAATGTTTTTCGTGGAGGAAAGAAACGATGACTTTTTTGCTCTTCGCTTACTTTTAGCAAAACTTTGGCAGGAAAAAAGAACTTTCAAATAAGTTTGTTCCGGTAGCAAAATTCACACGTCCTAGGAGAGCAAAATGTCGCCGAAACGAAATATTTTTTAAGCCCTGAAAGCTTACAAAAACGACGATGTTTCTGACCGACATAAAAAAAGCTAACCCGCATGCAAATATTAAATAGTACCCTTTATCATGCTCTAGCAGGAAGGTCTACATTGGTCTACAACACAAACAACAAGTTCTTGATTCTCCATCTACAGTTACTATGACAATCACATGAAAGATCATGCAGACCTCAATCTGGTTGATATCAATCTTTTTGTATTCTTTCTTCATTTGCTTGAGGCCAGTCTTCATGGCTGTCACTGTCGTTTGCGTATCTTTGACGGTCTGGATAGCGTAATTTGTTTGTTCCAGATTGAAACTCTGCTGCATCATATTCCCTCTCTGTGCTTCATACCTGCACATATACAGCACTGATGCAACCATTTTCAAAATGATTATCATGCACAGGGGTCAATTCACATACAGTGATTAATGAGCATGGTAGAGCAAATAAGATTGCATATGGTTCAAAAATGGGGGAGGTTCAAACAGAAACAACTTAATAACTGCTATATCAATGTAATTCATCATGTTAAAAATCTTTCATTTCGTTAGCTTTATCTAATTATAGATTCCATCTCCTTTTGTTTCAAACAACACACTGTTACCATGACAATATTTTTAAAATGGTGCAATCAACAGAAATGACAAAAACATTGGATGTATCAAAATCCTGCAGATGGCCACTTAAAAATGTTGCGTGGGTGTTTATCTTGCAAAACATTAAAATTAGTTGCTACCACTTCAAAAAGATTGCGTTACTCTGTCGATTGTGGTCAATTACGGTACTGCAAGGCAGGCCCGTAGTGAGGTTTTAAGGTTTAAGGGGGGGAGCAAAATACATTTTAGGGGGGAACAATTTCAGTTAATATCATATGTTTACATCAAATTTTTATAGGCGCAACCCCAAATGCACCCTCCCGTGGCTACGGGCCTACTTCAAGGTTGTTAGCAACTACTGTACTGTGAAACAGTACCAAACATCAGACTATTACCAGTCAAGTGGCACAGTATGTTGAACATGCGGTGCTGAAGCTGGTAGGCAGGATTAAATTCACAGTCAGGTTATATAGTCAAATAGGGTAAAAAAACAAAAAATTTAAGTTTCTATTATCTCTCAAACAAGCTAAGGTATTTTCTTGGTCTTTTGATAGAGGGTAACCCAATGTCAAAGTATATTGTCAGACTGAATTTTTTTGCTTATCTTTTCTTTTCTCAAAGAAAAAGTATAATTAAAAAACAGGTTTTTTACCCAGGCGAAAGGGCAAAAAAAGCCTTTTTTACGTAAAAAAAGCTACAGCTTTTTAATCCATAGTTGGCTGTGTTCTGTACATTGAAAGTAATCTACACTTTTGCACAAGTACTTCATCATGCAACAGTCCTTACGGTGGCACCTCTACGACCTTAAAAATAGGGTTATGGGACAAGAAGACTTAACCATAATGTAAACTTGCAATGATTTACAGCGTGCTTTAATGTAAAAACAGTAGGTTACAATGATCACATCAGTTCAAGCAGGTCATCAGTATTCTTTTCCAAACTTGCAGAGGTTGGCAACCATGCTCTCACTTAAAAATTACACAAGCCATTCCTCTGCCTGCATTGGCAAGTACTGGCTGGTCTGGACCTAAACACAATACTTATATAATGCAGAGAAAAGAATATTTATATCTTTCACAGTGGGCCAATCCCAAAACAAATGACTTGTATTAGTTGTACTCTCAATTTTAGTGCAAGAAGTTTATTTCCAAACTTGTTGGTGTTTCATCATCAACATCCTCAAAGAAGACTTTAAAAAGTTGTTCCCAGTAGTAAGCTTAAGGCTTGGTCAAAAAAACAGCATAACATTTTGCCATATTTACTCTTCACTGATCTTTATGTCTTCAGCTTTTCTCTTATATGTAGTACTTAGGAAAGTTTAACTGATTATTTAATGGTACGTTGGTAACTGGTTCAACAAACAAGCTCCTTATCAGATATGACTTTCTTTTTTAACATGCCTTTCTTCTTTTTCTCACTTTGTACTTTTTAAAAAACTTTTTGCTTGTAATGACTTATCTGTGCAAAAGTATTGTCCTTTTTTGGAGGGTGAAATTTTGAGCTGGCCTGCCTCTAGACTTGAACATAGACTCAAGAGATGTTTTACTGTCTTGAGGTACATGTGTCAAAAATATTTTGTACCTGGTAGAGAAAATCTTTATAATATTTTCATCTGACTAAATGCATCTGGCTTCATCAATTGCTGAATGCAAATAAATAATATTTTTTCAGACCTGGCCCTTCTTAAAGGTAAGACTGCTGTAGTGTGATTCAAGCACAAAAGAGTGTTTTGAACCTACCATTATATTCCTCCACAACACTATTGTGATGCAGTTTAAAAAAATGCAATTCTGATGCAGCTTCATGACCACTGTTTTATTACTTTCTGGACTTGAACCTGGGTTCTGAAACTGAGGGACGTGAAAGGTTTGCAAGTGAGGCACGGGCGTAGTAGCAACACTGTTGAAAACAGGATAATAGCAAATAAACCATTTTTCTGCTTTTTTGTGTTTGATTTTGAAGTTAGCTGAGACGCAAGTATCCAAGACTAACGCCAAAGGATGTGTGCTGAAAATAGTTTGAGAACCTCTGTTCTAGACACAAAACAAGGTAATTGCCAATTGCTTGTGAGCTTGTAATCAAATACATTTACAATACAGCTGAAATGCCAAAAAATATATGAAGGTTCTTGTTTTTTGCAGAGCAGTACTATAGAGTAATTTACTTTGTCTGTTTTACAGTAAGATCATACAAGAAATGCAAACATGGGGTAAAAAATTCTTGTCTGAGGAAAAAAGCAACTAGTTTATTTTTTGCCCAAGTCAATACATCTGTCTGTGGCAGTGGTTCTCAAACAGGTGCCAGCTGGCTCACCAAGGTAGGAAAAAAGATAAGTAATTTAAAAATTTTCACACTACCTACTGTCTGTAGGTAGTGTGAAAATTTTTCAATTATATACTTATCTTTTTGGTGATTGTTGTTGGGGAGGAATTGACAGTGTTTGGATTTGTACAGGGAGAATAAGCAAAAGACTTCTGAGAACCACTGGTTTGGGGTAAAACCGATCAAGCCTGTACAACTCAAAATGTAAAGTTGTCAAATTTGTTATTGGTATGCGTATGCAGAGATATGCATTACCAAAGCAGTTGCTAACTTTGACATGTTTATGCTAATTACTTCCAAAGCAGGCATAAAAGCTCAGAAAGTTGGTTTGAAACTTTTGGTCCTATCTAATATCAACATGATTTTCAAGCAGACCTTCTAATTCTATATAAGGACTTCACCTGGAACAAACATGTTACAAACAATGTTTTAATGAATGCCTATGTAGCACTGATTCATTTGAATTTTTTTTTCTTTTTAATAATTTTTAAGGGGTAGTTAGTTACTTTTCAACCCAACAATGAGGAAAATTTTTACCCTACTTGACTACATTGAAGACTTGAAAAACAGTACTCCTGGTCTCTCCTGCCTCATGCTTGGCAGTACAAGAAAGGTACAAGTGAAAACTTCATTGACAATGTTGCTAGTAGCTTGTCACCAATACAACATTCATTACAACAACAGCTTTGTTGTCATCCATGCAGAGAAAAGATGAGTGGTAGCGTAACATTTGTGTTATGTTAGCAAATACTCAAATTCACAAGAAGTTTTACTGATCAAAAGTTGGGCTTTTATCAATAACGCACAAAGGTTGGCTTCTACTTATGGTTTTTTAACCCTTATTTTTGCATGAAACCTACATATGGCCCATCTCTTGTGGGTAATTGTTGTTGCTAGACATGTGTGTGGAATATCACTGAGTGAGTACGAGGTAATTTATGCAGCATTCTTCATGTTTCACCATGACAGAAGTATGGGGCGTTTGAATGCGCATGATATTCTAAATGATCATTACCATTCAGGAAAACATGGCAGTGATGAATGTGTGCTTAATATAGGATGATACATAGTTGCAGTCCACAGCAAATACACAGTGAAATGGTTATGTCTAATGCAGTGGTTCTCTACATTTCGAGAGCCGGCGTACGATATATTCGTACCTAGATTTTTGCTTAAAACCAGCAGTTTTCACTTGCCTTAGCAACGCCATAGCTCCTCTGCCGATTGTGCTAGAGAGCTGTTCAAGGGCTCAAACGGATCGCCCAGTCATCTAGTCTGCACTCGAAAAAAAATTGTTTGGTTAGGGGTTGTGGATTTTTTGTGAGTGACATCATAAGTGAAGTAGTTTGGGTCATCTTGGCTCATGTTACCTGGCCTAGGGCTCAGCGGCTAACCCAAAGTAATTCGCTGAAATTTTTACTAAAAACTAGGCTCAAGTCTGAGTCTTTTGAGCCTTTGATCGACTTTCTAGTGTTTCTGGTTCAAAAGTTATGATCTAAAATAAAGAAATTAGCTAATTAGTCAAATATTTTTACTAACTTACATCACAATTATTGAACCCGAAACCCCAGCAGGTCATCCAAAGTATCGAAAGACTCGGATTGTAGCCTAGTTTCCAGTAAAAACTTCAGCGAAATACTACCACCTAACGGTT
>JGI24158J21664_10006861_pt1 | contig 15053 bp, 9 predicted proteins | sample Ectturendosymbi3_FD_21664 | JGI IMG/M metagenome (IMG submission 21664) | reverse complement strand
CTCAGAGGCACTTTTGATCAGTGCTCTCCTGCAGTAAAAAACACTTTATTTCATGCCTATTGCATGCCAATGTATGCTTGCCAATTGTGGAGCAAATGCACGCTGACCAGTATGAAGTGCTTACGTGCTACATATAACAGTGCCTATCGAATTATGTATTACATACCCAGAAATGTTAGTGCTTGCCCACACCAGGTTACCCATTGTGTCAGGACATTTGATGCTGTGCTAAGAAACAACTTGTATCGATTTTTTATACGATGCACATCTTCATCCAACTTTTTTATTTGATCACTTCAAATGTCTGATGCTTTTTACTAACCTTCATTTTTCCTCAATTATCCAACGCTCCTGTATGGTGGAGACTGAATGCAGTAGTTGTTCATGAGTTGTTTCAGTATTTACGTCTCATGAGTATTGCTTCTGTGTAGTAAAAATATGTGGACACTGTGTACACACCAAGCATAAAAAACAGTAAGAAGTGCTGGGAAAGTGTTTTGCTCCTCTCAAGGTTGGACACGTACTAACACTGGTTGTGTAATGCCCTATTGTATGGTTATCCATTTTCTGGGCTCTTGCAAATGACGATACAGCTGTGGTGAGGATAAACTGCTTTGCTCAGGACTCCCAGTGTTGGTCATGTGCAAACACCGTTTCTGTAATGTGCGCTGATGTATAGCTAACCACTTTATGTGCTCTTGTGTCTGTGATATGGACCATGAATCCGTAATAAAATATCATTATTATTATCTTGTCATTTAATTCACTTGGTGCATAAACTTTGACACAGCACTACTGTTTGAAATGTGTGTCTTCTGATTTTGCATCACTCTATAGCTCAGTGATCCCTAAAGTTTAATGCCTCAATACCCCAAAGTCAAATTTTTGTCAATCTGGATGCCCCTTTTCAGCAAAAGTTTACTGACAAAGTCAATGGTATCAAATCAAAGTCAATCTGGATGGAAGCAAGTCCAAGTTTCTAGAGAATGAGGATTTGAGTCTGGATTTGGACTTTGCATCCCAACACTGTTGAATACCCCCAACACCTTATCTTCATGTCCCCTGGGGGCATTCCCTTGGAGTATTAAGGCACCACTTTAAGAACCCCTGCATAGCTGGGTTGCCATTCCTATACAACATGACTTTAATAACAAATTCTCCTACTTTAGTTTTAAGTTGTTCCTTAACTTACAACACAACTGTGCTGCAAATTTTTATAAAGCAAAGTCTGTGTTTTATGATTATTGTAGAAAATCCTACATTAGTTGGTGCTCATATTTGCATGTACAAAAATTATTTTGTACCACCTTACTGCTGCAAGATGCTTATTGGTCAAAGTATATAGATTCATTATAGCTTTTAATCACTGCAAAAAATCTTGAGAAATTACTTGGTTGAAATACGCTAGGCTCTCTATGACTTTTTGTATGAGCTTCATAAGAATTTGGGCTTCGAATTAGATGCCATTGTTGAGAGAAATTTTTGAAATGTTGGTTTTATTCTTTTTGATTAGTGATTTGCTTTAGGAGGTCATTGTACCTCTCTTGGTCTTCTTTGAGGTCTCCACAGCACTGCACAAATTAAGCTAACATAAGATTTCCAAAATCTTTGTTTGAATAGAGCATGGGTTCCCAACCTTTCTCTTACCATGTACCCCATCAGCATTCTGACAGATGAATATGTACCCCTTAAACATTTTGTCAGTTGAACATATACCCCTAAATCTTCTTATGACAAAATATTTTATGATTATTCACAGATATAACCATTGATGATTCTTGAAAATAATATTGACTGATATGTGTATGAACATGTATAAAAATTATGGAAATAAACAACATGTAAATATATTTTTATTTCATATTGCCAACCTTGAATGTCCCCTTCGAATAGGCAACTGTACACCAGGTTGGGAACCCCTAGAATTGAACATCTGAAAAAATGTAAAGCTTAGTGAAAACAAATGTGATAAGAATTGATGCAGCAGACACTGAAGAACCAATACAAAAACAATCTTAACGTCCACACATCCACACACAAAAACAATCTTAACGTAACGTCCAGTTCCAGTTATTGAATAAAAACTTTAATGATATGCAATCTTGTTCACTTAAATGAATCAATCATTCAAGTAATTTTTGGTAAATATTTTGTGGACATCAATGGTCTTATCTAGAATATCTTGCCATCAAAAGCTCCTGGATTGTTACTTATTTTTGAAAAATGATTTTTGCATAAAGCATTTTAATTGCTTATAATTTTCAATTAACACACACTGCTTAATGTTTCATTTAATATAATTGTTTTTTTATATAGTTCAAGTAAATACAGCTCTTGCTTTTTGCTATCTGAGCTGCTGATCTGGGTTTGAACCTGGCTTGTGACCAGCAAGCTTTAAACTTATACCACACCGAGCAGATATCATTTTGAAGGAATAAAATAATTAAGAAGCAGATAATAAGGGATGGACATCACCATTTACTGACCATAGCTCAGGGACACACTGTACAAAAGAAAATCAAACTAAATTTTGCGCTGTGATAATAGCTTCTACAAACAAGCTTCATCTGTCAAAATATATTGCTGGTAACTGCATTATCAATTGATGTGTTAAATAAAATTCCAATGGGTGGTAGCTGAACATATTAGCTTGTTTGAGCAGCAACATTCTGCTGACTTTAACAACAAATGAATTTTACTTATTTTTTATTTTCCAGGCAGATTGTTCTCTGTGATTTTGCCCTCAAAACAAGTGTTAACATCATCCAACAGTGCTGTGAGGTAAGACATATTTGTAGTGTTGTTTTGCAATCAAGTACCTTCTTGGTTTAATTTGATATAATAAGTTCAAAAGTTTGAAACAAGCTGTTGCAAAACCTACAAAAGATCAATGTTTATTTTCCTTGTTGTTGCATTACATGTAACATGGACAGTAGTAGGCAAACCTTGTGTCAGTACAAAGTATTGTCTTGGCATTGTTAAAATATGGAAGGTTATCGCTTGGTACTACAGCAATGCAGTTTTGGTTTGAAAGCATTGGGTATAATTTTCAAATGAGTTGTAGAATACTGATAATTTTGCTTGTTTGACTGGTGGACAAAAAATTATTATATGCGACAAATTATACTCATGCTTAATGCCATAAAATACTTGCCTTCCAGCATTAGTTCTTTGTTTGAGTCGTAATTATTTTTTTAAATCTTTCCAAGTGTTTGGTTGTTAGCTGTAACTACAATTCAATTCACTATACTTTCAAGCAAACTCAACTAGACTTGATTTTGCATGAACTTGTGATTCTGCATTCAAGCACTTGTTATAAACTTCAGTTGTTTTAAAATGTTAAGAGCATCAGCAATGCATGGGAATGAAGTACTGTATCATGTATCAATAAAGTGTGAAGGTTTGATTGCTAATATTGATTGTGGTGGCATAACCAGCTGGCCATTTTGCCTGGAGCCAGAGCTGGAGCTCAGATCAAAAATAAAAAGGAGCCAGAGGTCAGTTATCTATTTAGGACAGGAGCTGGAGCTTTGGCTATTTGCGAGGTAGCTTGAACTCTTGTGTTCCTTCCTTGATAACAATGGTTTTGCCAAGTTTATGGTAAGCTAGACTTTTCCGTAAACAGCGCTCTTAATAGTGCAACTAAGTGGGATTGTTACAAGTTACAACACCAGACTGCAACAATGAATCTGCGAGTCTTTTTTAAGACTGTGGCATCTAGCTGGGCAGGCATGGTGTTTCCTGTAGAAGTAAGAAAAACGTTAATTCTCACAACATCTTTTTTTCTAGTCGGAATGATCAAACTGGGTCTGTAGAGTATAGCGATCCAAAAAGAACTAAGCTATAAACAGTAGGTATATAATATCCATAGCTTTAGTAGCTGTGCAATCATGCTGTTAGCAGCGAGAATGATTCAGATATGATACCAATGCAGACCTACGCGTGTAGTGCACAGCACGCCATTGCTAAGTAGGATTTTTTTAGAAGCTATTAGGCTTACTAGCAAGGTTTGCTAGATTGTTAGCAAGCCCATTAGGAACCATTACCGCATTTTTTGGACCATAAGGTGCACTTAAAATCCTTCAATTTTCTCAAAAATCAAAAGTTCGCCTTGTGGTGCGGTGCACCTAATGTATGAATATTTGGTTGTGCTTTCTCATCTAGAACCAATTTTATGTGACAAACGGTGCTATCAATTTTATTGCTAGTTACACTTTTTTGTGAACACACCATCTAGCTACTTAATAAACCAACAACAATTGCAATGAGCAGCGCATGTGGTTCCGTGAGTAGCTAGCACATACGTATGTTGGAGCACAGATCGTATTACTCTGCGAAGCTACTGCTCACAGAGCTATATGTATTGCTTCTTAGAGGCTCCTGACTACATTGGCACACACCAAATCAAACACGCGCACAGCTTTAATTTATTTTGTTTGTGTCTAGCGGATTAGGCATGTGTTACAGATTAAAAACTCCCTCAATGTAATCCGCTATTTTTGCGCCCTATAATTCGATGCGCCTTATGTATGAAAAAAGAACAGCTAGCATTCAAAAATCGAATGTGCGCCTTATGGCCCATAAACTACGGTACGTTTACTAACAGCAGCTTAACATGAAAGTGATTACTAATCGGTAGCGAATCATCATTGCCTTGCGTGGTAGTCCATTTAGCTTTACAGGTTAAATTGTATTTTGCCATTCATCACTGCTTATTATGAGTGTAAAAGATAAGAGATCAGAACTCTTCAGCTATTTTAAAAAAGCCAAAGGTGAATTTTTTGCTGGAAGCCATATTATTTCTTCGAACAAAGGGATTTTCAACACACTTTGGCATTTGCGCCAATGCAAATGTGTGCACATTAGCATGGGTGGCGGAACCTTTTTCAAAGTGGGGGAGGCACAAGTGCACGTCAAAAAAACTATTGAAAATTTTTGTGGTTTGAATTAGCAACTGTGACGTCACAATTATTGTAATATGACGTCATTAATTGCACCATGTGAAAGTCAAAGTTACACTATTTTAGACAAAATTACACCACTATGAAAACGAATCGGTGAACCACCTGAAATTCAAATAGGTTGTTACAGGGGGGACTCCAGGTCAACAACGTCAATCGGGCTCATCGCACGATTTATACTGACTGACTGCAACAGATCGACGCTTGCGTCACTGAAAACATCAATGCGGCAAAGCAAGCCGAGCATGGTGACCAGATTGTGCACGGTGTACTGTATTCTGCTAAACGTTTACGAAATCCTGCCAAATAAAAAATAATATATTACAAATAATATTGCCAAAATACTGCCGAAATTCTGCAAAATTTTTAACGATTTACTTTGACAATGGACACAATACTGAGTGTGCTACTTAAATTTATTCGGGCAAATTACGAAATTTGAAACTGGGGAGCAACGTTCCCCAGAAAAAAGTGGGAGGGCCTAGACCCATGCGGCCCCCCGGTTTTGCCACCTATGCACGATAGAAAGAATACATGAGAAAGGTAATCGACTATGTGTTTTGCGTTCTGCATGGCTTTCTCGGGCAGAGCTGTTAGCTGGAATCGCCAAGACCGCAACAGGCAAAGCATGCAACGAGTGCAGAACTGTGTCTAAATGCTCGGACACAAATGTAGTTTTCCAGACAGCCGTTTTCTTGATTCTATTCGTAAGAAATATTGAAAGGTCAGCACAGGCATTGACGGCAAAACCAGCGACTGCCTTTTCAGAAATTGTTTATATTACCGTTATCTTGAGTTACGTTTCTGCGAGCAACTGTTCTCTGAATCGTCTGAACCTGTGATTGTTGGTTTTTCGCTGGTTTTCTTGTGGTATGAGCGTTGATTGTGAAAGACTACCAAGTTAACCTACGCAAATGAATGTCATATATTCTTTCGGTTTAGTGCAGCAGTTATATGTCATTTTCCAGTCAACTTGAGGCACACCAAGACAATTGAAAATATTAATACGTAAAAACGAACAGAAGCTGAAGCCGGAGCCATATTATGAAAAGAGAGAGCACCGGAGCTGGAACCGGAGCCATGTTAATTAAAAGCAGGGCTCGGGAGCTGGAGTCGGTGCAGTGTCATTTTTTACGACGGTTCCGCAGCCCTCGGCAGTGGACATAATTGTAGAATGTCTTCGCTTTGCAGAGGACTTCAATTTTACGAAACAGAAATTTAGTTTAAAGCGAGCCTTCTCAGTTTAGCCTTGTGACAGCTGCAGCGCAATATGATGTTAATGCTTATGTTCAGATATGTTTTTGAGAATGGAAAACCTGATGAGTTGTTGTTCCCAAATATTTTGGAATGGATGGAATGGGAATTCGCCTGTCTCAGGGCATTGGTTGCTAGTATGATTTCATCTGGAAAACCTCTAGATAAAGTTCAGGAGCTTTGTAAAGTGTTGAAAGACCTTGATTCACTTTTAAATCAAAGAAGCTGCATAACTGAGGTGTGTGATTTTTTGGTATTTGGAATTTCTTTGTAAATTGCACATAAAAAGTTTTTTGTTATATTATCGTCGTTGTAAATGCATTCCTTCGTTGGAACTTGCATAATATTAGGTGGATTCAGTATTTTTCAAGTTATTGCGTTGATTACAAAATTAGTTATTGTGTCGATTACGAAATTACACAGTGTCAAACGGATTTTGTGTCTGTTTTTGAGAATCTTGATCTGAAAGTCTTGTTAGGTTGACTTACTTGTGAAGCAGTGAGATAACCGTTTATTTTGTTGTAGTAAAGTTCAATGAAAGCGGCTTACCTGGAAGTGTTGTACCGAAAATGATTTTAAAGTTTTACTAACTTTTCAGAGTCAAATAATTTCATGCGTCCTGTTGTGCACCTTGTCGCCTGTTGTCAGGAGCACCAAAGATTTTCAGGCAAAATATCCTCACGTGTTCCACTGGTTTGAATCTTTTTCAAGTCAACCCAGTTTCAGCCGCGCGTGGAGAGCACTTTTCGGTGACAAAGAAGCCTCATTCACAACTGAGGTAACGGGCTTGCTGGTTCTAAAACTTTCCGAGTTTTCAGGAGACTGGTTGTGTTTGATGGCAGGTTGTTCGGCGTCATCGAACACGCAGTCGTTAAAAATTGCCAAGTTACGAATGACATTTTGATATTACTATGAACCGAAGTACCGGTGGATCAGGCTAGCCAACACAGTCGTTTTTAGCTTTGAAAGAAATGTTCTCATTGTTGTATGTGTCGAAGTTTGCCTAAATCCGGCCTCTCTGTACCGTATGAATTTGAAGTTTTATCCATCACAAAAATCTGTAATGTAATGGTTTACGCCATTTTTTCTTAGAGCTTGTTGAAGTCATGCGTGACGAAGTGATTGGTTGAATTTTAGGATATTTTAGTTGTGAGTTTCCCCACTTTGCAACTGTTTAGGTCAAAGTAACAGTGGTAGAATTTTTTTAAAATACTCGCAACCAATAAAAAATGAGCCCACAACGTTTAAGAAATGCGAAGAGCAGTCTCTTCTGCTGATTTGTGGAACATATGAGAAAATTTCCTAGCACGGTAAAAGCGGGAAACATTCAAATCTTGTTGGATTTGCTTGCCTCGCAGAACCACCTTAAATCCGTCATCATACCTCTTCCTGTTTCTTCAACAGAATCAACAACCACGTCTGACAAAAAGGTATCGGTTGCATGGGTTATTTTTCGTATGCTGTCAAGTAAGGATGTTCAGTTTTCCCCGGGATCTCCTCCCAAACATTGTGTCGGAAAGTTTTGTGTGTTTTCTTTGGGGGGTTCGGGAAGAAGACAAATTTAAGAGTGTTTGTCAACAGTTCAAGTTCATGCACGTAACGATCGATGCGAGTTACTTTATTCTTGTGAAAACTTCGCATTTTTGCAAAAAGCAATCGTTTGATAATAAAAAATTTACCTATTTTAAGCTGCACTTCAGGAACGACAGTTCAATGGCTTTCATGAGTAAACAGCTCAGTGGTTTTCAATGAGCCGATATATATCGTCAACATTGTGTGAGACATGAGTAGTTAAATCGGCCGATTAATATCGATATGCCGATGCATCGATCGAGCTGTAGCGGCACGCGGAGCTTTTGTGCCTGATGTTAACAGATATATGTCAGAAGCTTTGCTATTAAGCGCCAGGCACTCGGAATAAATGCCATTCCACCAACAAGCCCTGCGTTACTCTGTAGTACGTCGCTATAAGACTTGAATTGTTCAGACTCGCTATAATTGCCGTGACTTGCTATGCACACTCGCACTGTTCTCGTGCAACACTGGGTGCATGACGTCATGCTGCTTTATTGCAGGACAATGACAAAGTGACTCAAGACGAATTGGACGCTTGCAAAGTGGCATGGAAAGCGGGGGAGTTACCGAAACCGAAAGCACGGACTCATCCAATGTAAGGATGCAATGTAGTGCATTTGAAAAAAAATTTTTTTCAGGGCCGTGTATCAACTTAGCAATGAACAAAACGTTCCGTGTTATGAAGTGTTGGATGAATTAAATTTTTGTCACTAGATTCTGTTTGACTGAACCCGTGCTTGGTTTGCATAAACATAGTTCTTGAGGAACCACAATCGTTGAAGTGTGTTTTCTGATCGTGTTGCCGCTGCTTTACCGGTAATTTTAGTTCAAACCGTACTTTATTATTACTTGTTGCAAGTAAATTGATGCAGCGCTGCATTCACAGCGGAGCGTAAAAAAGCACTTGATCTTATATATTGGAAATGGTTTGGCGAACCCATCAACTGTCGCTTATTATTACGTTTGTAGCATTTTCAAAACATGGATCATTTGATGCTTCCTGCAAGTACTGCTGTACTACCTCAGCACAAGTTTCAATCTTTACTTTTTTGAACTTAATTCGGACGCGTACTTTTGATCTTAGTCGCACCTTTCGTTTTTCTTTCAAAACTTTTTTTTGCAATTAGCCGCCGCCGCGAATTGTAGGAGCTCATTGTTCTGCTACGACTGTGACTGTGGCGCAGTCTGACGTTGGTCGTTGACGTAACCAGGTCGTTAGTGGTTACCAGGTATATGCTGAAGCAGGAAGTTGCGGAAAGACTGAACATGGCCGGAAATAATTGTCACTAATTTAGTCCCAAATCACCAACGGTGGAAGAAGCACCCCTTACACAATAGCCATATGATATGTACATCAACAAAACTACATACGCGCATAAATTCCGTTCTTCTGTTTCTTAGTCGCGTGGTTACCCTGATGTCTCCAGCGTTTTTCGTTGTTCTCTTTTCTTTACTCGACTTGGGCGTTGTTCTTGACGTCATCTTCCGACTCGTAAAGACAGTAGCAAACTTTATGACATGGCTGATGACATCCGTCCGCGGCCAATATTTATAAGCAACCTGTACATTTAGATTGCCAGTCAATGGCGAGAAGAACGTGTTGATCACCAGCGCCCTGCCTTACGTCAACAACGTACCTCACTTGGGAAACATCATCGGTTGCGTGTTGAGCGCTGACGTCTTCTCCAGGTAAGATGCGTCTGCTGGTTTATGTGATCGAGGAAAGTTCTTTGTTTGATCTGTCCAGTTATGCGTTTTATCACCACCGCGCTGTATTGGGAACATTCCAACCTTACGTTTTATGGAAGCAAACTGGATTGGTACTGAACGATAAAATCCGAATTAAGTTGCCGGAGTATCGTCGTAGAATTTGGCGTTTCCGTAACCGTCGTTCTCCAAATCGTTTCGGTTTATTATGAAATTCAAAGTGCCACCGCGCTCTCCCGACTATTCAATGGAGATGCGTTCCACTTCTGCCCGAGACAACCTGACGTCTGTCGCTACTTTCAGGTACTGCCGACTGAGGCAATGGAACACTTTGTACGTTTGCGGCACGGATGAGTACGGCACGGCCACTGAGACCAAAGCCGCACAGGAGGGCGTCACTCCCCAGGAGGTGGGGCGATGTTTGAATCTTGAAGCTTATCTTACTCCTGTGTGGTTGTGTTAAAGCAGCAGTAAATTTCAACTTCTTCCTAAATCCTTTTGACACGCATACTTTTGACCACACCTACCGCGAACCCTCGTGAGGAGTCGACCTGTAAGTTCGCTGGCTGGGAATCTTGAAATGTAGAATTGACTGAATAGCAACCTAGCTTAGAATAATTAATAGCCCAAGGCTGCGACTTTTCGAGGATTCAGCCGACTTGGCTTTGCTTCCATGACTTGACGATTGTTCGGGCATTCTACATGTTCAAGTAATTAGTTTCCGCAAAAGCGATGAAGTCGAATCTATTTTTCTTGTTAAGAAAAGGCAAGAATTATTAAAATCGATTTTCATGTAACATTCCCACTGAGTATGAGTACACTATATTTCAATCATGCAACCTGCAAGCAATAACGTACAGGTGAAAAGCTGAAGAGTTAAAACAGGAGCAGTGAAAGCAAACAAAGTCGAGACTGAAATGTATCAAAACACAAGCTGCGGCAACCAATAACTGGAAAATAAGCTGTTTTCTTAGAAAAGTGGATCATGCAGCGAAATGGCAAAAAATCATGTGAACAATCATGTGAACAATCATGTGAAAAAATCATGTGAACAATCATGTGAAAAAATCATGTGAACGAGTGGACGAAAATCATTTCACACGGGCTAGGATCAAGTTTCGAAGGTTAATTTGTGCGTTTACAGTAGTTTGGTAAGCTACTTATCTTCATGGGCACTGGCTTGTTGTGAAAAAGTAGCAGTCTAAGCTTCGTAGACAGGTGGTTTATTTCGAAATGACATGAAACTCTGTATTGTTTAACCTCGTCACACGCACACGCAACAGAATAGAGCTTGAGCGCAAATACCACCAAGAAGGAGCGCACAGATACATAAGAGAGCATACATATGTAGTGGTGATGAAAAACAAACGCATTGGATGACGGTGAAGCAGTTGCTATGATGTTTAGCACCGCTGCATATACTGTAGTGTTGTGATGATTTCCAAAGAGATTGATTGATAAAAAGCATGAGGGAGTGGGAGGATACAAAACACCAGGAATCATTTAGACTGCAGACCTCCCTAGGGCGAAGCTACGTATAGCGTAACGGTAACAGTTTACAGGAGTAAGTAAAAGTCCGTTGCTCTGAGTATAAGACTTATTACGCACAATGCCTTTCTATGGTTTGTGGAAGCAAAATGAGATGCAACTAGTTTTAAACCCCCAACTAAAATGGGTTTAACTTCATCACGTACAACTTTAAGTTTTCGTGTATATTGTAAATATTGGTGATAGCTCGAGATGGAAACGCGCCACGGCAGTTATGGATTGGTGCATCGCTGTGTCGCAAAGTTTAAGCAGGCTGAGAAATGCATATTCAGTCGATGTTGGAGCTCAGGAAATTTGTGTGTGTCTGTTCGGTAAAAACACGATTTGATTGCAATGCATTTGTAGATCAAAAGCATTTCACCATATTATACGATAGTGCAGAAAATACGATCGGTTGGTAGTGAATGCAACAAAACAATTAAGTAACAGACAGCAATACCTCATTGAATTGCTTGCGTAGTAACAGCGGTATAGAATCAGTGCACTTGATTAACGCATACAAACAAAAAAAAATACCAGCAGTGGTCCTCGTACCCGAGTAAAACCTTTTTTTTGTATTCCTCTGCAAAACGTGCCAAACACAGTTGATTTTTTTGCTTCTAAAGAAGATTGTGACCAGATTTCATTGCACCTCAGCATTTTCGAGCCTGAGTTTGAACCGTGCCTTCAGCAACGCAAGTTGTCGAGTTTTCGTTTGTTTCGTATTGTGCGCATGGACGTCGGTTGTGGGCTTGAAATAATTGTTAAATGTAGCCTTTGACCAATTAATACCGTCCTGTGCGCTGTTGCGATCATGGAGTTGCGCATTTGTGCCTTGCTCAATAAATTCTTACATTTTTCAGATTTGCACCAAGTACAACAAGATCCACCAACAGGTTTACTCGTGGTTCCAGATCGACTTCGACTTCTTCGGCAGGACGACAACTCCGAAGCAAACAGAGTAAGTAACGATATCTTGAAGATAGAGCGCTTCGTGCGCCGGGTTGTAACGAACGTTAAACATTGTGGGTAACCAAATTCGCGTTCGGCACGAGGTGATGCAAACATTCTAGTGCTCCAAAAAAATGAATGAAGCCTATGTGAAGTACGTGCATCCCGCTAAAGCAGTGGTTCTCGGCCTTTCAAACGTCGCGTCACCTTACGAAAACTCGCACACTTCGAGTTGAAATATGTTTAAGAATGTTTTGCTTTCAAAGCGGTTGTCAATGCGATGGCTGTGTCTGCTTACGAGAGCACATTAAACTGACGCGAGGCTCCAATGACATCAAACAAACTCGTGTTTCATCGTCGATATTAAGAAGTCTCTTTTTTGCTTCTTTCAGTCAGTGCTGGAATTGCATTTCATGCAATGAAGATGCAAATGTTACGATAATTTTGACAACTTTCGAGTTGGTCATCAGATAAGGTTCAGCAAAAACTCATCTGTGTTCTTTTGGCAATTGCTGATTGATAGAAACTTGTTTTTCTTTGGTGGATATTCTGGTAGCTCCGTTTTTTCTGAAGGGATTAATTTCGCATTTATAGTAATTGGCCGCGTTTCTGAATTAATGGCTTGGTACTTATTTTGTAGTTGTACAGTGTGTCGTTACATCTGTTTGTGTCCACCATCACAGGGTGTCACAAACAAGGCTCCAGCGACCACCGGAGGGTCCGTGACAGCTGCACAGGAGATCTGTGAATATATGATACATTTTTTCAAAATTAATTTTTGTGCAGAAAGAAGCAGCTGTATCTGTACCATTAATGTAGTTTTGTACAACAAAACATTATCATCCGGTGTTATTCATTTTTGAATTTTCGCTTTGTATTATCTTTACACGCTGCTTGGGTGGAAAAATCGATGCGACAAAAGATTGCGGTTCGAAAGAAAACAGATTTCGCAAATGGGGTCGGTGGTACAAAAAGTTTGGGCAACACTGCACTATCATGTTATTGCCACGACGTTTACTTCCCTCATGTAGTTCACGAGTTTAGCAAATCTTCCGGTACAAAAGTTTGCTTCCTCTGCTCCGTGTGATTGTCCGCGTATTTGTATTGTCAAGTTTTCTCCTAACACTTTTCAGGATATCTCAGGACATCTTCTGGCATCTTTATCGCAACAAGTACTTGATACAGCAAACCATGGAACAGCTGTACTGTGGAAAGTGCGCGAGGTTTCTGGCTGACAGGTTTGTTGCTGCCGGGAGTGGTTCACGAGACAACGCTTGTGTCGCATGAATCCGATGAACGGTTGATTTCGTGGCCTACAAGCAACCGAGTGTGAAATGGTGACACGTAAACGTTCGAACGTATTGCTTCATAGAAAATATTTTGGTTTCTGTTCAGTCTCGCGCGAGATGCCTGTCGTAATTTCCCGTAATGTCACACATGATAAGTAACTTTCCAAAACAACTTATTTTCATTAGAAGTGTCACAGTGTGGATTTTGTGATTTGATTGATAGCAATTGACTAAATACCCTGTAAGAAAACATTTTCTGTTGCTATCGCTTCGCAAAGCTGACCCATCGCTTCTTTTCACTGCGCAACACGTCATAAACGCACATATCGCTTAAATGCGTGTCACAATCGCGAAAACAATGCCCACTGCAGGTGCTTTCGGTCAAGACACCACTACGTGACTTTGCTATTGCAGCTCCTTAACACAAAAACCATAGATGTTTTTTCGTTCAGGTTCGTCGAAGGAACATGTCCTTTGTGCAACTTCGATGACGCACGCGGCGATCAATGCGATAAGTGCGGGAAGCTGATAAACGCCGTGGAACTCAAGGTGCGGCTTGTCTGGTGGTGTGGTGGTGCGAAAGTGTGGGGGGGGGTTCGATCGATTTGCGGTGGTGCGAAGGAGGAGGGGATTTCGGGCGATCACTTTGGTAGGTTCTTTGCAGATTAAAGAGTTCACGAAAGTTTGTTCAGAGGGAAAACCGAGTAAACTTGTTTGTCGATGTTCGTCTCCAAACATCAGGGCACCAAAGTAAAGGGGGTGGTGGACCCGACAGAGCGTTTGGACGTTATTTAAAGTTCAACGGAACGGTCGACACTTGGCGGTGGCGCGAAAAGAACAGACCGAATTAAAATTATCTTTTCTATTCATTAAAATNCTCTTTACAGTTAAAGGACCGATTGCTGTTTTCAGTCAACGTGGTTGTGTTTGTCGTAAAGTCGTAGATTTGATTTTCGACCTTNTTGTGACGTCACAATGATCGTCGCGAACTCCGACCTTCAGCAAAACTTCGAAGCAACCCATGAACCCAATGACGTACCGCCATTACATTCGGAAAGCCCAACCTGCGAAGGTGGAAAACTGAACCCAGTCATTAAACTTGTTTGTCCTGTAGCGTTTGTTTGCGTTACGCATTTGACCGCTCATGTTTCTTGGATTTGCGATGGTGGGTTGTGGGCAACTCCCGGAGTATTTCTCAGCCCAGGGCTGTCGAAAAAGATCTTACACGAACTTGCAGACGGCGTAGCTTCGTGTTACTGCTTTGTTGGGACAACTTGTCAAGTTGCTTTAATAGCGAGACGCAGCAACATCATGTTTGAGCGAAAAATAAAAAAACAGTCATTTTTAACAAAAGTTTAACGTCAATGTCTTGAACCTGCTTTACAATCAGGAAAACTACATCAACGTGGAGGATTGTGAGTGAATAATTGCGCTTGGCAATTTCCGAAGCAACATGACGTCAGGGCCATATTGAGATTGAGGCACAACGCCACGCGAAATAACGATTTGCATAGTTGTGGAATGGAACGGTGTGTTAGAGCAGCTGTTTTGCAAATGAGCTGAAGACAACAGGTTGCTCGTTCACACTGGCTTGAAACGCTGCCAAGCCAAATACCGAAGCACTCCTGAAAATCCCCCTGTACTTCTCCTGTGCGTCAAAGTCAGCATAAAACGGACGCGTGTTTTTCAGAATCCGAAATGCAAGATGTGCTCAACGACGCCCGAAGTTAGGAATTCGGAACATCTGTTCGTCGACCTGTCCTTGGTGAGTGCCAGACGGTTTAATTGT
>JGI24158J21664_10006860_pt1 | contig 15054 bp, 8 predicted proteins | sample Ectturendosymbi3_FD_21664 | JGI IMG/M metagenome (IMG submission 21664) | reverse complement strand
TATTTTTACATGTAGCCTACTCTCCAAGTGGTTGCTTTTCAATGTAAAAGCGAAAACGTTCAAATTGCGAGAGAAAACTAACGTGAATCTTGACCTGGCACGACTTCAGGGATCATCCACCATATTCTCTCAAAATATGTTTGTAATTACGATTTGTAATTAATTACAAGTCTTAAGAATAATTGCAATTATGATTGTAATTTGCGATTTTTAGCACAGAGTAATTGTAATGTAATTGAAAAATTTGGAGGAGTAATTATAATTGTAATTATAATTGAACAGATTTGATGTAATTGATCCAACTCTGGTTGGGTCACATGCTTGAAAAGGTTGAGAACGCCTGAGTTAGGCCTATATTCAATACAATGGCACATATAATAAGGAAAGTGCGTATACAATAATATGCATACAGTGTCAACAAACTTCACCAAAACGTTTGAAAACGTGAATATGACGTCATATTGTGAGTCACAAACAGGGCACACACAGTAGCCTCACAATAACCACCATACGCCACTGCACGTAACCGTAAAGCAACCCCAGAGCAGTGTTTTTCAACCTTTTTTGAGACAAGGAAGACTTTTGCATTACTCTCGTAATATATAAAAGATTAAAACTGGTGATGATAGTGGATAATTTATTTCCATAATGAATTTCTTGCCGAACAGCTGAATATCTTCCACTGAACACCGGTTGAAAATCACTGCTGTACAGTTTCCGATCTCTTTGAGAGTGGCAGTTTAAAACTTCAGACCTGGCCAATGGCCATGAGTGTTGGCAAGCCACAGGGAAGGATTTTTCCTGTAGGATCAAAGTTGCAGATTTCAGATTTCGAGAGCCAAATGAACGAAAAATGGACTGTAGTTGGTAAATTATCTTATGCGTTTGTTATGGTAGTTTTGAACACAGGCCCGTAACCAGCTTGGGACACCAGGTGGGGCGAAGAGTTTTCTGAGAGGAGCCCAAAATTTTTAAACTGTGTCCAATAGTTTCAAACAATGTCCAATACATTTTTCCAGGGGGGACGAACAAAATTTTAGGGGGCTTGGTCACGGGCCTGTCTGAACATATATACATATACATGCGTATCGTCTTCAATGTAGTTATACAATGAAACGTAAAGACGACATTCCTGAAAAGCTGATTTACTTTACCGTCTGGTGACAATGTGTTAGCTTTCGAGTCTAATCCGAAAAAAACAAATATAAAAGATACTAAGTTGAGACATGATTTACCGATTCTCAATATCTCTTCTGTCAAAAATCGTTACTTCATTTGTTGCGAAACCCCAAGTTAATTGTTAGTCAGCACACCAGGAGTTTTTCATCATAACAAACTACATTGCCATGGAAACACTCACTACAAACAGATCAGTGTCCTGCGCACTTCACGTGCGATGCACCAGTGTTTTGGATTAATTTATTGCAGGAGTTCCCAACCTTTCTTTGACCATGTACTCCTTCAGCATATCGACCATATGAGCATGTACCCCTAAAATTTCTTATGACAAAAAGGCTGAGGAAAATAACAAAATCCACTGAATTTTTAATAGAACTTTTAGATTTTTGGAACTATAAATGTGATATCCACTGATATGTATGTAAATATTTGGAAATAGCTCATATATAAATATATTTTTCCTTTTATTGCTAACTTTAAATGTACCACTTCATATAGGCAAATTTACCTCTAGGGGTGCATGTACCACAGGTTGAGAAGCCCTGATTTAGTGCATATGCATCTAACAGCGTTGTTGCACTTGGCAAGTATAGAGTGTAGCAAAGCCTGCTGCACCAAAAGCCCTTGGCCAAGAGAGGGAAGTTTGGCAATTTCACGACGTGAACACGCGCTCAACCTAGACTGCAGTCCAGAGGTACGTTAAAGAGGAGACGCATGACGACAACGAACAGACTTGCCCGACTTTCTAACTCTGATATTTCGACACGCAGTAACGTCAAAGCCTTTTTAATCAGCTTAAATGAACAGTTCAAGCCTATTTACAACACGGTCTCAAAATACCACTCCCAGCCACTGACGCAGGCGCTAAGGGTAAAGCACGGAACAAGGAGGTGGAACGATCAGCGAAGCGTTACGGAAACGATTATCAAAAATGGCTTGTCGAATCTCTATGAGAATAAAGTGACGATACAAGCCAAATAATCGACTAAACCTAAATGATCAAAAAAAGCACTGCACTAAAACCACTCTTTCTCACAAAGCAATTTCGGATCAGAATTGTCGCCAGAAAGTCTTCAATAGGGGGGCTTTACGTTTATGTAAGTGGGTTTGAAATTCTGAAAATTTGAACTCCACTGATTTATAGTGTTTCATATTTCAGTTTGTGGGGTTGGAACTTTGTTTGGGAAGCTAAGCCCACCAAAGCTCTCCCGTGGCAACGGGACTGTGTCGGATGTCCAATCACCAAAAGAGGGCCATCCGAGCCGCAGACGTTCGTAACATAGAGATGTAAGAAAAGAGTTTGCGGGATTTAGGAATATGTGAAAGTGTAAAGCGTAAAAACACCGTTTTAAATTTTTAGAATAAAACAATGAAGGAGCAGTATTTACAACGATGAAATCCAAAAAATGGAAACTTCTTACAGATTCACGGTTATTAAATGCACAAGAGCAGTAGTTCTCAACCAATGTCGCGGAAACCTTCAACTTTGAAGTTTTAGTGCGCATCGTATATAATTGTTGTTGTGCCGCACAATCTCTCTGCATCTTCTTTGCAACGTCAACATTTTACAAGGGGATTGTTTTATTTCTAAAATTACAGTTCCATGTTGTTCATGGAATTATTGTAGCAGCAGCACAAGACTGTCAATCTAATTAGGTATTTTCTTTTAAATCTTCATGTCTGCTTAGTTTACGCAGGCTAATATTTCTTCAGTCAAACTAAAAAAGGCATTTATTTGCTTTTCTGTTAAGACGTTTTTGTGTTGATTTTTTTCTTAAACTAGAATTAGATGTATTGCTTTGGGTTTTATCTCAGTGTCAGACAATAGTAGCACAAAGTCACAATGCGGTTTGTGATGCATGCGAAGGATTTTGCGTGCATGAAGATAAATATTTGGACTAGGCAAGGTGCTGTGTTCTATAACTATCTGCTACAGTGCACATCGCTGTATATCTGACTAAGCAACGATCAAATAATATTTCTGAACAGCGTAAAAACCGCTGAAAAAACAATGGGGTCTGCAATTGTTTTGGGGGCATTGAAGGGGGTCCACCATTAAAAAAACGTAGAGAACCACTGCATTAAAGAACAAAATATCTTTTACAAAATTATGTCGATCAGAAGCATTGACTCCATCAGATAAACAGGTTGCATTGAGGAGCACCGGTCGCGATTTCCACTATTAGATACTGTTGTTCCATCTGCTCAACGGATCTCATTAACGACTTGCTGCTCAGCAAGGGTGGTTAATTTCGCAGATATTGACTGGACCATAAAACGCTGTGTGTGTGATCAGTCCGGAGTAAAAGCAGATGTACAAGCTCGATTATATCTGGGTACAAAAAACAATATCAAGTTAATTTATGACGCACATCAGCTGTGCTGGCAAGACCTTGTAATTATGTTACTGCACCTTCCTCGCGTGGTGCTCTTGTAAAAAAACTGTGAGAATTCTCACATTCATTGGCACACTGCAAGATACAGGCCTCTGCGAAATCCAACTGGTTGCCGTAGAGCACCACGAAGTGCGAACGGGTGAGGTGAAAAAGCACTCTTTTCTACATAGGGGGAGCTCAGACAAAAATCTCCGCCTAGCCCTAGGCGTTCTTATGCATATGTTCCAAGCGCGAGTTTGTATGTGCGTCATACATTCTTCTACGTGTTTCGATCCCAGGCGATCCACGCGCGCAGCGACATCCAGCGTCATAAAATAACGGGGTAGGCCAGCACTCACGTTTCTGTAAGCCAGGGGTGGGGAACGTATTTACTATCACCGGCCGCAGGAATTGTGAAATACCGCTGGCGGGCCGCAAAAAATAATTAATGTTATCTTCAAATTCCACTTTTCTTTTCCTAAGGAAAATAAAGAGAGAAAACTATGAGGAGCATAAGAAACCTCCCTTGCTGCCTAAGAACGTGCTCATCATGGAGTTTCGTTTTGACATGATTTTGCGCCCAACTAGGGTAACTAATATTCTGATGCATAGTATACTAATTTTTCACGCGGGCCGCTTGCCGCAGGTTACCCAGTAATGTAAACAAACCAATCACTGTTCGCGTAGCGCCGAGGTCGCCAAATCCATAAAACACTTCTTTTGTTGATAATAAAAATTAGCCACGGGTAGAATATGCAAAACCAAGCAATACTCAAAAAAAGTAGAGGTTGTTTGGTTACCAAGACCATATGGGGCGAACAACTACGCTTTATTTTGCAACATACAAACACAAGAAGTTCAAAAACGCGAATTCAACAAATAATCTCCTGACGTCACAGTGAAACTACTATTTTTTGAAATCATGTCTTGTAACGTCACAACTGAGTTTTTACAAGGTCTTGTAGCATTTGACGCGCTTTTGCCGTCAAGGCTGATCGTCCCCGTAGCTCTTCCGCATACCGTGCAGTTGGTAAGGCTCACAAGGGGGGTTACAATACCATTTATAAGGCCTTAGGAAAGCTCGGCCGAGAGCCGAACTCCAGACCTACCAGCACCGAAGCAAACACACTTAGAACCAGTGGCGTAACTGACGGTGGAGCAGTGGGGCGAATTTCCCCCTGGCAAGCTACATGCAAAAACGGGGCCACACTTAGCTAAAATTGTGGTTTTAGTATTCTTTTGGTTTTCAGTAGGCTGTTGTTTTTTAGCGTTTTTCGGAATATTTCCGATGATATAGGGTTTTAGTATATAGCCATCCACATCCGGATTCAATATCATTTCTCAAGCCTTTTTCTGAGTGTTGGTTAGTGGCCACCCTACAGTGGCAAGTGGGCCTCTTTCAATTAAATTTTTCCCCTCGCTCAAACCTCTAGTTACGCCATTGCTTACAACGAGGCCACGGGCTGGTCCAGTCACAAGCACTGAAACAATTATTAGTACTGAAATTGCTAGTACTGAAATAAAATACGCATTTATCCATAATTTGCGACGTCATCAGCGCTTCAAGCATTTAAAACAAGAAGGTCACCTGATAACTCGCAAGGCTTGTTGCAGATATATCGTTTTTTTTTTCAAAAGCATGATGCTGTAGCTCTAAAAATTCGAAGTTTCTGCAAACAAACGGTGAAGTACTTTTACTGTTTTTTGGTACATGAAGAGACTATGTTAACAAATAAAAATTTAATGCTGGCCACTGTGTGGCAGGTGGTACGTACGTCCTGGGGGAGAAAGAAGCAATTTAAATATTCACATTTTGTCAAAGTTTTTTTTTTGATTTTCGGAACAAGGGCAGAAAGGAAAGAAGGGCAGGGTCAAAAATTGTGTTACGAAATGCAATAAGAATGTGAAAGTGACTTGATGTTTTTTATGGATTTGCTTGTTGGAAGCCTGAAAACAAAGCATTGTTCTAAAAATATTGTTACATTTGGGTAATATGAGTAAGAAAAACGCAACCACTGCTGTTTGATGAAATCAAATAAAACCAGTGTTTTTGAAATCTACTGTTATTGTACTTGGAATGGCGGATTTAGGGCGGATCTTCGGTCAGTTGCATCCCCCAAACGACCACGCAGCCCTGAAGTGGGGTTTCTTTTTAGCAATTGCCTCTTTCTTAGATATTCACACTTTCTCACATGCGAATAAGTGCGTTGTTTGCAAATTTTTGATGTAAAAAAAGAAAAATCAAAACAGCAATGATGATGGTGATTTAGTTTTTCTTTGATCTCCACTTAACGTCGCATTTCGTAATGAAAAAAAATAATGAAAAATTGAATAGATTGAAATAAGCAATTGCCAAACGGCGGGTTTTAGCTTGGCGCTCTATTATACGCCTGTACCCGACCCAAACGCCGAAAACAACGTGCTATGCTTCTGAAGAAACTAACGTGGGCTCAATGTAAGCATCTGCATTTGCGGAGATAAGACACTCGCTGATGAAAATAAAACACCAAAATATGGTCGAAAATGGTGCAAGAAAGGTTCGTTGAAACACTTTAAAATGAGGGAAAAATTTCAGTACCATTAAATTTTTGCAATGCTATTGGTTTATTCCAGAAATCAGAAAATCAAATGTTGTGAAAATGATAGATTGGTCTTGAATGCTCTTTTCCGTACAGATGCACTTCAAATATAAGGACAGGGAGAAGTTTGGTTATAGCTAAAATGAGGAAAGCCTTTCCCGGAAAACGCTTTCTAAGCAATAAATGTACAATTTTTTACGCTCGTGGTTTTCAACCTTTTCGTGTTTCGCCAGTAGTGTAAGTCCTACCCCATGGAGTTATGTTACATTATCGATCTTGTATGTTATGTTCAGGACGGTCACTCTCTAAATGTGTGTAAAACTGTACTATCGGTTGGTTATGTTAAGTTGAGTCAATCGCAAAACAAGTAGATTTATCAATATATTCTTTTTTGGTGACTTCCACGAAAACGATTTTTTAACTTCAGAGGTAGGCGCCATATTTTGTCTTGACGACCCTCTCAAACTCAACAAGCATGGGTATAAGCAGGGTTTTTTTTTAAGGAAAATGTCAGGAAGCTGGTTTGGATTTGTAGGGACCCAATTTCTCTGATTCTAGGGANCCGATTTACTCTGATTTTAGGGACCCGGTGATAANTTTCTCTAATTCTAGGGACCCGATTTGAAATTCTAGGGACCCGAATCGGGTCCCTAAAACGCCTTAAAAAAACCCTGGTATAAGAGTCATATCCGTGCCTAATTGTTTGGTGTTGAAATGACAAAGCGTCAATGTTAAATCAGTGTATAAGTTCGTTCCATCTTTTTATCAGACGCTAGACCAGTAGTTCTCAAAGTGGGCGGCGTCGACCCCTTGGGGGTGGATGTTGAAAGGCGAGGGGATGAACAAAACTAGGGGCGAAAAGGGGGAAAGCAACACAAAGGGGCGCAAACACTCAACCACTGCCACTAATAAAATCGATCACTGAGTTAACTTCGTTTCCCATATCATACTTGGTTGAATAGGGATTTTCGGCTCTCAAAGCAAAGAAACCACTTGTTGATTCATAATCAAGGTGATTTACAACTGTACCTCACTAAAATGTCTGCCAATAATTTGAAGCTTTGTGACGGCCGCCAAGCATATCAGTCACAATGAACTGGGGATCATTGTATGCATCGATTGCATTAAATAAAATTATTTAAAAGTACAACCTTGCGTTTACTTTATCAGGCTTGGGGGGCGACAACGATTTGTCGAGGGTGGAAAGGGGGCGATGGAACAAAAACGTTTGAGCAACACTGCGCTAACACCCCTCAAAAACACAAAACTGATCATGAGTCGCCGCAGACAATAGCACTTTACGAAAATCTTTATCTTAATAGTCTGTATGATTGTTTTTACCCCCCAAAAAAAACAGTCATGAAGCAGTCACAAGCACTTACCGAATTTCCACACTTCGTACGAGCCTCACTGAGTTTATTTTGATCCTCGCAGCTAGGCTGCTCCATTCCGTTTCCATAATCAAACGCCTCACACAGCAGCAGCTTGTTCTCGACGTAAGGTATGACCTTGCATAAAGTATCGACCATATCACTCTTCAGAAGATTGAACGACAAGTCAAGAACACGGATCTATGAAAAAATTACCAGTTTTTGAAACAAGTATGAGTTCGTTTCACACTGTTTTTAAAGAATTTTCTTGACTGTGAAACACGATAGAAGAAATGTTGTTGCATCTTGTCCCGTAGAAACCCTTAAGCTGGGTTTACACTAGGGAGTTTTCACGCTGAAGACCGCGCGTCGGTCTTGTTTATTTAACGTCGCCGTGTACGCTGCTGCGGTTCATTGCGAAGTCATGCGAATCGAGGCAGGTCCGATCGCGCGAAGAGCGAACATTACGCGCGGAAATGATCTGCCGGACGAAAGCGCCTAGTGACTAGCCCCTTGCAAGTACCAGATATTTAGAGTGCTTTACTTCAAAATAATCCTGCGCTATGTGTGTTGTTCATTAAGGGCTTGGATTTATATGGATCAGTATTAAAACTTTTGGTGCTTTACTTTTAAAAAAATGGGAACAATTGTTGATTGATATGGGTATGGTTTGATATGATCAGTAGCGCAAGTTAGTTTTGTCTCGAATGGTCACTCATGAAAAGTAACTATTGTACTATTTGAGGATGTTTCATGACTTAAAGTTCTATCCATGCATGTTATGTAATTGGTATTGGGTATCTGACAATTATGCCTAATCCTTACACATTTACTTCCACATTTCACTTTGCCTCAAATCTAAGACATGAAAGTTTCAATTTTAGCTACCCTAAAATTGTTTCATTATGAAACCATCAGTAGCATTAAAAACTTATCACTATGAAGCTAATCAGGGAATTAACCACGTGAGCCTAGGGTAATTTAAACATTCAAATGGTGTTGAACCAACCAGCCTCCTAAACCAGTGGTTCCCAAATTGTGACGCGCGCATCCAGGATTAACAGGTTGTCCTTACAAAAATATTAACTACACTTTGCTGACTCTTCTGTAACAGCTTATTAAATTGGATTCTGGTATAGGCCTTTGCGTCCACCCTGCATGCAAACACTTAGTTGTTAGTAAATAGGTAAATAGCCTACTACTGCATTTACTTATTAACCTGCAGCAAAACATATGAAGTTTACACAACATTTAAAATGTCAGTTGTCAAGGTCAGTACCACTGCCCACAATGATGGCTATCTACGTCGCCTTGCTGAAAGCCAACAGCTAAAGCGGTTGAACTCCAGCGAGATGATGTTGCCAGGGCAACAGCAATCGTCATTCATGAGTAACACGCTTCTCTTGCGTGCAGTGTAAACGGGCAAACGGAGCACCTGCCGCAGCCGCTTCGTTTCCGCGCGTAACTAAAGTTACGTGTAAACCCAGCTTAACTGAAGCGATACATAAATTGCACTGAAAAACTGTATAAACATCCAATTTCCGTAGTCTGGAATCGCAAAAGGACGTCTATGTTTCAGCACGTATTTAATTCTGAATTCAGTGAATTTGGTTAGCAACAGGAACCGGCAATGCTATTGCAATGGATAACAGCAGTGCTGCAAAGGGTGTTTGTCAGGAGAAAGTAACGAATGCATATCATATAGGACTTTCATGGTTGCAGTTCACAATTTACAAAAATAATATAATTTGAGAGCAATTATCAGGTGTTCCGTTTGAATTCATGCCGAGTGTTTCACTTCAAGCAAACATTTTTCTCTGCAAACATTATCATATTAACGAGTGCAGCACTTTTTTGCCATGATTAAATTAAAAGAATGCAAGGGTGTTTTTGATGAACTGTTAAAGGACTTATGGTAATACGAAATCGGAGAGTTTCAGGTGGTTCTTTGGGTGAGCCTGGTGAGTCGTGACGAAATAGTGCGTTAACTTGGGTAGCTGCCTTATGCCTTGCAATCTTGAGATCAAGAGTTCTTCCTGAGAAAGGAACATCGTACCACACTCAGTGTCATAACTGCTTCTTTACGGACGTTTAGCGTATCGAAGATGGAAACATCGTTTTCTGTGCTCGGATTGTGTGTGTGCAGTGTGCACTGCCGTGTTCTACGTCATGTCAGTCAACATCGCATTGTACTCAGAGATGCCATGCTAAAAACAGGAGTGTGTGAATCATAAAAAAAGATTTCCATGCTAGCTTTCCGTAAAAGATTTCCCATATACTTGTTCAAATAACTGAAAACTTTTCCAGCTGAAAATTTCGCAAATGCGACAGCGAAATCGTCAGAATAACTGCACTTAAGTTCTAACTAAAAAGAGGGATGGCTGATGTATTTTCTTGCCTTTCCCGTTGTTACATCACTGCCTGAACTGCAACTTGTTTTACTTCAACTCAACTTCAAAAAGTTACAAATTCGACTATGTTCTGATCTCATTGCTTGCGCAAACAAACGACGACTACATTACGAATGTTGTGGAAACCATTAAAACTTTGAAATTAACTTATAATCGAAGAAATTTTTCAACTTGCGCTCATATGCTCGAACACATGAATCGCAACGATACATAAAAATTTCCGCTCTCCGGAAATCGCCTTGGGCACATCTCTACAACACACGAAGCATCGCATTGTGCACATATCTACAACACATGGTGCATCGCCAGTGGCCTAACTAGAGGTTTCAGCCAGGGGAGGAAACTCAGCTGAAAGGGATCCACTGGCCACTGTAGAGGGGCCACGAGCCTAGACTCATAAACAAAACTTGAGAAATGATTGTGAATCCCGATATGGATGGCTGCACTAAAACCCTCAACGACCGGAAAATATACCAAAGCATTCATAAAACAACAACCTACTAAAAGCCAAAAGAATACGAAAACCGAAGTGTAAGCCAATTCGGGGCACAATTTTTACATTTAGCTTGTCAGGGGGCGATTCGCTCTCTGCCCTTCCGTTAGTTACGCCACTGTGCATCGCCTCGAGCACATCTCCAAAACACATGATGCATCACCTTGTGCACATCTCTACAACATAGGTGAATGGCTCTGCGCACATCACTACTACCACCCGATGCTTTGCATTGTGCACATCTCTGCAACACACGGTGCTTTGCATTGTGCTCATCTCTGCAACACACGATGCTTTGCATTGTGCGCATCTCTGCAACACACGGTGCTTTGCATTGTGCACATCTCTGCAACACACGATGCTTTGCATTGTGCACATCTCTGCAACACACGGTGCTTTGCATTGTGCACATCTCTGCAACACACGGTGCTTTGCATTGTGCACATCTGTGCAACACACGATGCTTTGCATTGTGCACATCTCTGCAACACACGGTGCTTTGCATTGTGCACATCTCTGCAACACACGGTGCTGTGCATTGTGCACATCTCTGCAGCACACGGTACATAGGCGGTAAAGCGCGCTACCCGAAGAGATACCTCAATACGCATGATGATGGGATGAAACACAAAATAGGAGATTTAGTCAATGAAAAATATCTTACACTCAGAAAAGACCCGATAACAAACCTTCTTTTCAAATCTTTTGTGTCGTTCAATCAACCCATTGCAAACTTTTTTCAGCGACTCGTGGTTCGGATAGCAGTTGTGAAGATCCAAGCTTTCAAGTGAATGCTTAGCAGAAGCTATTGTTCTTCCAAGGGCGTGAGCTGCACTTGGCTTCAGTTCAATGTCATGAAAACTGGAACGAGCAGGAAATAGAGCACCGAAACTTTCAGCGGTTTCTTTTTTGCATTCAAGTAGATCTTGCATCACATCCAGGAGATCCCCGTGACAAGCTTCTACGAAGTTAGAGCACAAAACTACAACACAGCTCTCAAGATGTTGAAAACAAACAACCTACAGCAAGAGGCTTGTAAGTGTGCAGTAACGAAGCAAAGACTTACCACTTCTTCGTATTTTGAAAAACTTTTTTAGCGCGGAGAAAAACACATTTTTTCTCTTTCCTTTTTCTGAAAAAAATCAACAATAATAAAAAACTGTTCAATTTATTCCAAGAAATGATTAAAAATGTTGGTGATGTGTTTTTAAATTGTTCTCTGTATGAAGTTACACTTTAACAATGCAAGTATTTTTTGATTTTCTGAATAATACCCAACATTGTTTCGGTCAACAAATGCTTTATAAACCATTTTATCTCTTTATGCCGTAAAAGCAAACAAGTTTCTGTGCATATTCTATTTCTACTATAAGCAATTAGTTTGGTTGGAATTTCTACAGAGGAGAAAGCCTGTTTCAAAATTATCCTGATATTTGCCAGTCCTACTTTTCACCACTTATAAGTCGTATAGCAAAAACATACTCTGATGTATGTCCCGTCAGCATTTCTAAATTGAAGACGTAAATCTGTTCAAAAAAGTAATAGCTGTGTTGGGTGAAAAAGAAAAACACTACTTACCCTTTTGCAGAGGTGTGTTCATGATTAAAAACTTTTTGCATTAACGAAATAAAGTGGGACCACAATGAAATATGTACAGAATGAAAACCAAGACAGACGACATAGAATAACTATGCGTAAACCCATGGTAGATTGGAAACAGTAAATATTATTGAGATGGAAGTATATTTGGCGTTTAGCATGAATCAACATTCAAGATTTGTTCATGTATAAAGGATATACTGTACAATAACAAGCAATCCTTTTCAAATACTTGAACTTTTCAACTTGCTTTTATTTGCATCGATTGAAATCACAAAAGGACGTTCGTATCACATCCGGTGAGCACACTAGTTATTGGAGTTTTGTTTCAATGAACCGCTAAGAAAAAATACTGATTGGAACTGTTGTTGAAAATCTTGCGCAGCACAGACGTTTGGCGTTTGGTTTATTTGCACTACTTGCTCACCTCACACGCATAAGCCTTCGGTAGGAAATTGTTCTGCTTCATAAACAAGGGCAAAATGTTTCATGTGAAACTTTCAGTTCATTGTTGTGCAATGAAATTAACCGTTTGAGAACATTACTTGCAAATTAGAGTAAGGAGAAAAGTCATGTAGTTAAGTATAAAGAACAAAATGTTCACTGTACCTTGATTTGGCGGATCGTCCAATAAGCCACATAGGAACCTCCTCACCATCAACCACTTAGTATCACCAATGATATCGTCTACGGTTTCAGAAAAGTCCTTTTCGTTCATGTGGTTGCTTAAGTAAAAAGCTGCAAAATACTCTTGCCAAGTCTGATGAACAAAATACAATTTAGAATCTTTGAGTTCAAATAGTTTTTCGCTGCCTTCCCCATAACCTGCAGTGGAGATCGTAAGGCCTTGGACTTCTTTTTGATTTAGATTTTTCTTTTTTAAGTCTTCTGAGTTGAAAAATACAGTGCATCTTTTTGTGACTCCATATGCAAGTCTGCTAAGCTTTTGGCATAAAAGGTCGTGTTCTGTACTAGAATGCCAGTGAGGATAATGGCGAAGCCGGTGCAAGAGAGTGTTGAACATTTCGGTCATCGTTGGTACTACTGTCACTTTAATCTGACGATCGGGTTGCATGGAAGTAATAAGAAAAGTTAGCAATAAAGGATTGTGACAAAGTTCAAACAGCAGAGGAGCTTCTGTGTTTAGGTTTCGCCAACACTTTTCGGTTTCATCACCAATGGCGGCAGAGAATATACGCTCCATGTCACCAGTAGCAAGATCCTCAAGTCGAAAAATTTTTTCTGGACGTAAACTTTTAGCAACAGGAATCAAGGCGTATGGACGTGATGTCAACAACAAATGCACGTCTGGCAAAAATTTGTGGCCCATTAAATTAGCAATTAACTGCTGTGGGGCCAGTGGTGTGTCGTAAGCTCCTTGCTGCACATTGACGTTTTCAAACGACCATGAAACCTGATCGAGACCATCCAAAATAATGCAGCAGTCTTTTTGGTTTTGTTTTATCCACGTGAAAGCATCCTTGCATGTTTCACTGTCTAAGGATGGGTAGTTCCAATCCAGCAGCATTTGGGGAAGAGTGCGTTTTTCGCTTCCTAACTGCGACAATGCCAACCTGATGCAAAATTTTTGACTTTTTTTTTCAAATCTCAAAGAACATGTGGTTTTGCCACTACGTGCTCTGCCAACCAATGCGATGGAACTGCACTTGTTTTGCAAGGCAAGTAAATCATCGAGACCTACTGTCTCCCCATCATCCGTGGTCGGATTATTTTGAAATAGTGGATCGTACTTGCTATCGTCGTCGATCGGTACCATATAAAAATCCACTTTCCGCATCAGTGGATGGACTTCGGGAATGTCGTTTTTGCCTGAGATCTTCTTGAAGAAGGGCATTTCTTGCAGTTGTTCAGCTTCACATTGCCTCACTTTTTTTATAGCAGCTTCTTGATCCAATGCTAAAAAGACAAAATTCTTGATAAAGCTGCCCATTAGAAAATGGAAAAGTGTTTCAACCGCAGCTGAATGTTCAGAGTAACAAACCAGAAAAAGGTAGTTTTTGTGATCCGAGCTTGTATCTGAAAAACATGTTGTTAAAACGTTCCCAAACAGTAAAGAACATTGTCAAAGCCTTGATTTGTAATTTGTGAGAATTTTAATCTATCTTCGTTATTCAGTTGCCCTTGCGGTTTTGCTGAGGGAAATTTTTACCAGTTGTGATTTTGAAACAAAAAAAACTTACCAAAAAGCATAAGGTGTTGTGTCTCATGCGATCATCATTTCATAGTCAGATTTGCGAAAATGCGATTGCTTTCACCTTGTGCAGTGTGTTCAGTTTTTTGTTGGCTTCGAGTATTCAGCAATTCGTGACAAAAGAAATAGTAAACTAATAATTTGGCCACTTCCGTCGTATGGGGATGGTCGCTTGCCCAAGTATATCCTTTACGGGGAATTCTATAACGCGACACGTAGAATTGACAGACCCTAACTGCGCCACAAGGACGTCATCAAGCGTGACATGGCTGGCTTCCGCATCTCTTCGCGGTCCTGAATCGTCGTCAAAGACGGTATAGGCAGGGGCGTAACGAGGTTAGATGGCGCCCGGGGCAACAAGCAAGTTTGGCGCTCCCATGTTAGAGACTGAGGTCTTTCGGAAGCAAATGTACTGTATTGAAGGAAGTACTTGTGACATTGCTGGGACTTTTCGGCGACCTCGGCAGTGATTTTGCGCCCCCATAGTGACTCGTCGCCCGGGAATTGTGCCCCCTTCGTTACGCCCCTGGGTATGGGCCATAGTAGTAATGGATCAAACAATTCTTTAAGGACAGATTGAGCATTTCAACCGTGCAGGGCATTCATTCTAGCAGAGCCGTGTGAAAGGCTGTTGGTGCCCCCCCAAAAAATCCAGATGGGGCCCTTTAATATCAGCAAGCATTTAGGCAGATGCGTGCTTTTTCGAGCCAGTTGCAAATCTGCCCCTTGAGCAGCGCTGTTTCAAAACCTAACTAAGCTAAACTAATAATGTACAACTTAGGAGAAAATAACTTTAATGAACTGCCAATGCAAAATAAGTGAAAGTTAACTTTATC